>C687J35174_10009631_pt1 | contig 12095 bp, 23 predicted proteins | sample RifCSPhighO2_01_FD_35174 | JGI IMG/M metagenome (IMG submission 35174) | reverse complement strand
GAAGATCCCGACAGACTTCAAATTTTAGCTCCCAACGGAAGAGAAGGCCCGATGTGGTATGAGATTGACGTTGAGAGTGCGGCGAATAACAGGCTTAGGTGGCTGGCAAGAAGTCACGAATCCCAAATACCAGGATAATTTGACTCCGCCGGTTGAAAGACTGAGTAAGCCCACCGCCTAGGGGTAGGCGAGGTTGTAATATTTGCCCAATCCATGGTATAGTTGTATATTGACAATGTACAATTGTAATGTATAATCAGAGTTAACATGAATGTAATTAACTCAACGGTTCTTAGAAATAACTTATCGGATTCCTTAAAAGAGGTTGAAAAAAAGAAGAAATTTTTATTGGTGGCGAAAAGAGGTAAAATTACCTCTGCGCTGGTAAATCTAGAGTTATTTGAGGATTTACTTGAGCTCGCCGATAGCAAGTACGTTAGTAGTATTAAGAAAGCTCGAGAAGAGTATAAAAAGAGAGACATTTTTACTCATGAGGATGTCTTCGGGGAGGTTTAATGGCCTACCGCCTCGTTTACACAAAATCAACCCTTCGTGACATTAAAAAGCTTGATAGAGTTGTTAGGAAAAAGCTGAAGAATAAAATTGAAATCTATTCCAAATTTCCAATGAAACACGCAAGGTCTCTCATAGACGCAAGAATTGGTAGCTACAGATGGCGAGTGGGAAATTACAGAATAGTTTTTGATATTGAAGAAAAAGATATTGTAATTTTGCGAATCAGGCACAGAAGAGAGGTATACAAATAATAATCTCCCCGTAAGATACGAGTATAATTATCAAAATGGAGAGGGAAAAGAAGTTTCATCTTAAATCTGAAGAGATTATATTGGCCGCGAGCTCTGGTGTTCTGGTGGGTGCCGGAATTGCTCTTCCAAATGCGGAAACTTTACTTCTTGCCTCAGGAATAGTCGCGTCTTATGGAGCCGGTGTAGTAATTGCACGCGATTTGCTGGAGAGAATTCCGGATATTAAGACCGACGAGATAATTTGACTCCGCCTGTAGAATGGCAGAGTAAACCCTCTTTCGTCAAGACTTCAAAAGGGCAAGCCCCATAATTTCTCGGGGATTTCTCAACCTTCTAATTATAGTTTGCAGTCACAAATATTATTAACTAAAATAGACTAAATAATGACAAATAATAAACTACCACGGATTAAAGTCCGTGGTATTCCGAATACGGAAAAGTTTGTTTCTCGCTTTCATCCACGCGATAAATCGCGTGGTAATATCGCTCGAAATAAAGACAAGGAAATTAAATTACGTCAGCATTTGATTGAAGCCTTGGAAGTTAAAATGATGTCAAATAGGTCGTTTTCTGTAAGGTTAGCAGATTCGCTAGTTTCTAATTTCGGTACAGCTAAGTTTTTCTATGTGGCTTTTTTCATAACTGTTGTCTGGATAATATTTAACCTTGGTTGGTTTCCCGGAATAAAAGCATTTGATCCCTATCCTTTCATTCTTCTGACTATGGTTGCATCAGTTGGTGCAATATTTATGACTGTAATTATTCTGGTGAGTCAGAACCGTCAAGCCCATATAAATACTTTAAGAAGTGAACTTCTATTACAAATGATGCTTATTTCTGAAAGAGAGCTAACAAAGGCTCTGCATTTATTGGCTAGTCAGTTGCACGGTCAAAAAAATAAAAAACTTGATAAGGAGTTGCGTGAGATGTTAAAAGAAACCGATGTCTCAGAAATTGAGCAAATACTCGAAAAGCAGTTAACCACTACAGGAGTGAAATAGCCCTTCGGCAAGCTCAGGGTAAACTTGACACAACCGTATTTTTCTTCAAGCGTGATTTTATATCAAATTCTTCAGCAATTAATTTAGACGGCGTATAATCCACATATGAGTAACTCATTTCCTACTAGGGATCTGTTGAAGCCCGGGATGACGGTTGTCATTATCGAAAAGCATAATCAGAAATCAGGCGAAGAATCAGTCGGAACGATTGAGCGGATCCTTACCCCCGATTTTTCCCACCCTCATGGTATTAAAGTCATGCTTACCGATGGCCGAGTCGGTAGGGTAAAGAGGATTGCATAGAAATTCTATTTCAAAAGAATATTTTTTAATTTTTCCTGACTCTCCCAATCGTGAATAGAGACAGCGAGTACTGCTTTAGTTTTTTTACTTAATTGTTTTTTCATTATGTTAAGAGTTTTCCGATCGACAAGGTCCGATTTTGTGATTAAGAGGATTTCCGGCTTTTCGACAAGTTTGGTGTTAAAGTTTTCGAGTTCTTTTCTTACAACCTTATAATCCTTCAAAGGATCTGCGGATTCTGAGGTTATGCAGTGAAGAAGTGTGCCAACTTTTCTATATGCTTTAAAAAAGAAACTCCCAAGCCTCGTCCGGCAGATGCCCCTTCGATAAGACCAGGAATATCAGCTATTACTTTGCCCTTAAAGACTCCTAGGTTTGGAGTTAGTGTTGTGAATGGATAATTGGCTGTTTTAGCCTTAGTTCTTGCCAATTCATTTAAAAGACTGCTTTTACCCGTATTTGGTAGACCTATTAGGCCATAATTAGCAATTAGTTTTAGATTTAATATGACTTCCTTTTTTTCTCCGGGCAGTCCCGGCTGTGCAAATTCCGGCGTAGTTCTTCGGGGATTTCGGAATTCGTAATTTCCACGGCCACCTTTCCCGCCTTTACACAAAAGTTCCCGCTGACCGACTTTTTTTATCTCGAAAAGTAATCTGCCGCTTTTTTTATCAACGACTGATGTTCCCACAGGAAGTTTTATTTCAAAATCGGCTCCGTCCTTACCGGATTTACGGTTTCTGCCGCCGCGATACCCGTCTCCTGCTTCAAAAACTACCTTCCTAGTAAATTGACCGAGAAGAGTAATATCAGTGTCTGCCAGCAAATAAATGTCGCCTCCGCCTCCGCCGTTTCCTCCATCAGGACCCGAGCCCATCTTTTTTCCAAAAGAGACAGCTCCCGCACCGCCATGCCCGCCAATAAAAGCAACTTCTGTTTCATCTATAAACATAGTGTGTATTATACCAAGAGAGTATCCCAAAGAAAATTTGACTTCAGCAAAAATTGCAGTTTTTGACTAATATGGGGTATAATTCCCCATAGTATGAGCGAGCGCAAGGAAGAATTATGTTGCGCGTTTGATGAAAATCTTCCGTGTCCCATCGGATGTAGACTTCGCAATTTCCGATTGAGGACGATAGAAAGATATTCAATAGAAGGATATTCAATTTCTCCAGGTGAGGTAAGTGAATTAATTGTAAATTGTCCTCCAAGGTCGGAAGAAGGTGAGCCCAGAGTAAACACAGAGGAAAACGACGAGTTTTTAAAGAAATATTGTTTACATTTTAAGGAAATATGACCCTCCTTCATCAAGACTTCGGAAGGACAAGCCCCATAATTCCTTTTAACAGGGATTAGGGAAAAACGGAAAACTAGTGTATACTGATCTAATCATCCATAATAAACTCTCAAAAGAAGATCTTATCGATTTATTTATCAAAAAAGGCGGAAGAATTAATAAATATTATCTTCAAGATTGGAACAGAAGTAAGCCGGCGCTGGTGTATTTTAAAGGCTGGTTTAGCGGAAAAAACTCCCGCGAGGCAATATTAAAAGCACTTTTGTAAAAGCCCCAGAAGCCTTCTTCAGCAAAAATCTGCAGACAAAATTTGACCGCGGAGTGTTTTTGTAACTATTATTTATTTAAGGATTTTATGTTATTGATTCATATCACATCGGCATTAATCAGCTTTATTTTTGCTTTTTATACTGCTTTTGCTCCTTCGATTCCTAAAATTCGCATAACTTATTTCTTAACCGGCACAACGCTATTAAGCGGTTTGGTTTTGGCTATAACTTCCGCCTCCTCAATTACTAAAACCTGTATAAGCGGGCTGGTATATATAGGCTTGATGCTTTATCTTTCCTTATCGGCCCGCAAAAGATTATCTTTACAATCAGAAAAGGTCTTTTAAGGGTAAGTATTATTCCTAGAGGAGTTATTTTCTTTCTCGACTTAAGTTTGGTGTGATATAATCACTGACAAATGGCAAGGCAAAAGAAATTACAAGTTTTTGAGTATGAACTTCCCGTAAAGGTTGAAAAAGACCCTTCTGGAGGGTTTATAGCAAAATCTCCTTCTTGGAGGGATTGTTATGCACAAGGAGATAGTATTGATGAAGTTACAAACGAAATTGCGTCTGTTGCCGCATCTTTGATTGAACTATATAAAGAGGAAGGAATGAAGGTTCCCCTTAAGAAAAAGGCTACAAGCAAAAATACCTTCAAAATTCCGATATATACTTCGGCATGAAGCCTCTGCCATATAGAAAAGTTATTAAGAAAGCGAGAAAAGCAGGTTTTGTCTTAAGAAGAAAAACTGCGGGAACGCATGAGATTTGGTGGAATGAAGAAAAAAGACGAACCTGTGTTATACCCCATCACAAAGAAATAAAACCTGGAACTTTAAAAAGTATCATCGATCAAATGGGTATTTCGAAAGATGAGTTTGACAGGCTTTAGAAAGAGGCTCCATGTCTTTAAAATCATTTTGCGATATCTGTGAAAAAGAAATAACTGACCGAGACAAAGAATTTAGAGTTTGGCATCACCCTATAAGAACATATTGTCAAGATTGCTGGATGAATAAAAAGAACTGGTCAAAAATTCACGAAATTTCAATACTATCTGATAAAAGAACTGCCCGATGATATAGCTCCAAACCTCAGGGTTTTTCTCGTTCGGTAAGTTATGGATTATCAGGTTTGACCCCTTCAAGATTGAAAGATAGACCTATAAGTGATAAAATTGCTCGCACCTGAAAATATTGGGAATCCGCCCACTTTTTCCTATAACACCCGAGGAGGTGTTAAATGTACGCCAATCTGCTCTATCAGCAGGGATCCAGGGGAGACTCCTTGTCGTTTTTCATCACCCTGGCAGTCGGGGTCATCTTCTGGGTTGCGATGATGTCGTGGGGGCAGAAGATCGCCAAACGCAAGGGCTATCCCATTGCCGTCGGCGGCTGCCTGGGTCTTCTATTGGGGCCCATCGGTGTTGTGATCGTGGCTCTCTTGCCCCGCAAGGCGGTCGCCGTAGAGGCGACACAGCCTCCGGAGCCGGGCTCCGACGAACGGAGGTGTCCGCACTGCGCGGAGATCATCCGAGTCGAAGCCAAGGTCTGCAAGCATTGCGGCCGTGACGTCTAGACTGACAAACCGGCCACAAGAGGGCCTTCCAATTTTTTTCACCACGGAAGGCCCTCTTCACCAATTTTTTAATATTGATTTCCACTCGTAATTTGTAATTTTTCTCCAATTTAGGCTATAATCGGCCGTAATTAAGCCTCTAACTACTATGAGTGCCAGAGAACATCTTAGAAACTCGGAACATAGCTTAGACCAACAAAGTTTTTTGGGAACGGATGAGGAGTATGAGTTTTTGGAATTTTATACCGATGGCGACCCGGTGGTCGTTGTTACGGGTGATTGGGAATATGCATTCAGAGACGGAAATACTTTTTTGTATCGAAGAGAAAAAGCTTCTACGAGGTAATCTTAAAATACATTCAAACTGACTCAGGAAGAAAGTTGCACTTCGTTTATATGGTAACANCCTTGACCTTTGCTACCCTCTGCCGGATAAAAGGAAGCATTTTGAAAGGTAACATCAACAGGACCTGTTATGGNTCCACCTTGCTGTNAAAGTGAATCAATTTGCACAGTACCCGAATTTGCCAAGTAAGAATTGACATCATCCGGAACTAAATAAACACAAATTCCGTTTTTGCTACAATCCAGTGCAAAGGTGCCTGTTTGTCCGGTCCAACCAGGACCATAAACCGTGTATAATTCCGCGTTGAAATAGAAACCTTCTTCGTTGTCGTGCAGTTGGAAAAAAGGATCAGCCCCCGAGGTATATCCTTTGGAAATTGGACCCCAATTTTGGGTATTTAGTTCAACTAAGGTACATCCGTCCGCGGAAGTCTCGCCTGCCATAATTGTAATAGGGGATGCAGTCCCTGTTTCGGAAGGTTGGTTTTGGGGAGATTTGGATGAGCTTTGCGATGAATTTTGGGTAGGCGCCGGGCTCGCGGGTTTATTTGCCTTTCCCGCCATTAGTACAACTGCCGCGATGGCGACAATGACAACGATACCAATTACAACATAAAGGGATTTCATAGAACAAAGTATAGCACATCTTTGTGATAATTCTCACACATAGAAAACCTTGACCCGGTTTTGTATAATAACCCGATGTCACCGGAATATCGGGGTGAAATAAATAATAAAAGTGCGGCTCTTTTTACGAATAAAGCCGGAAGCGGTTTCTGGTCGGGAACTTTGGTGGAGAGTGTTGACGGCTCTTTTCATCTGGGAAGGGAGGGTCATGGAATATCTCTCGGCGTGCACCCGACTGAGCAGAAAGTGATTGAGCAGGCGGAAAGCGAACACGCATTCGTGGCAATGGATACTTGGCCTCCGCAAAATCCCAATTTGACTTATTATCTGGGCCGCTTAAGAAGCTGGCTAACCTTCGCAAAGTGGAAAAAAGGGTAAAGGATAGGAATTAACGCCGCTGATGAAGCCTTGCCGAGTTTTCCTCTAAGATCTCTTTCTTTTTCTCGGCCGCTCTTTTTTCGCTGGCAAGTTTCATATCGTCTCTGACTTTTTGTTCTTTTGCCAGCTGTTTATCAATTATAGCCTGACATTCGGGGTCGGGGCAGGAATACAGAGTTGTTACCACCAGGGAAGTACCCACATATTCTTTGTAGGTTTTCCCTGCAATTCTGGTCTTACCACATCTGAAACAAATGTTTGTTCTTTGAGGCGCCATATTTATGTTTAGTTTACCAACGTCTTGGCTGTCTTCTTCCGCCTCCGCCACCGCCGCCACCACTACCACCTCTTCGATCAAAACGATCCGAACTTCTTTCCTCGCGAGGTCTAGCCTCNTTAACAATAATTTTTCTTCCGCCCAAATCTTTACCGGAAAGCTCTTTTATCGCTTTNTCGGCGTCGGCGTCGTCTTCGTACTCTACAAATCCAAAACCTTTTCCTCTGCCTGTAAACTTATCAGTTATTACAGTTGCGGTAGATACAGTACCCACTTCCGAGAAAAACGCTTTAAGTTCATCATCTGTAACCGAGTAGGGAAGTCCGCCTACGAATAATCTTTTTGCCATAATTATCACCACCTTTGTTTACTTATGTGAGGATTATTCCATCTGAGAAGCCACACGCGCTTATCTAGAGGCAATCGTAACTTAAGTAACTTAAAGAATAGTATATCACAAATAAGTTTGCTGGTATACTAAGACCTGTTATGTATAACATTCTCTCCACATTAAAAAGTGGAGTTTCAATCTCTAAAGAAGAATGTTTCTTGCGCATGCAACAAACTTGTTTATTCTTTTTCAATTCATCCTCAAATAAAAATTTGAGGTATTCTTGAAATGTTATATAAACTATCACCCTCAGATTTTGCCTTTTTGTACGAAGAGTGCAAACTTTGTTACTACCTTAAAGTAAAGGAAGGTATTTATCAGCCATCTATGCCCATGCCTGGGGTTTTTTCGGCGATAAATGCCCGTCTTCAAAGTACATTAATCGGTAAGGATTTAAGGGAGCTTGCAAAAGACCTTCCGGAGGGAAAAGTGGAAATTCAGGAAGGTTGGGTAGACTCAAAGCCGATTGAGGGAACCTCACTCTATATTAAAGGCAAATACGACCTTTTGGCTCGCAGGCCCGATGCGACAAGCCTATTGGTCGACCTTAAAATAAGCCAGCCCAATGAGGATAAAATCGATAAATACAAATATCAGCTTGCGGCCTATAAATACGCTTTAGAAAATCCTGCAAACGGGATGATAAGGGAGATTAGCAAAATGGGACTTTTAATATTTTATCCGGATAAAGTTTCGTTTGAAGACGAAGCGGCTCTCCTTTCTTTTCCGCCTAAATGGTTGGAAATTCCCTGGGATGGTGAAGGCTTTTTGAAATTTATGAAAGAAATAGACAAACTTTTGGCCGGACCCGCTCCCGAGGAAGGGCAAGACTGCAAATGGTGTCGGTATAGGCACGCTGGAGAGAAACTTACCCATGATAAAGACGTTCTTCAGGAAGAAATTCCTTTTTAATTATTTAATGAAATCTTTTAGCCAAAAATATTTAGTTAATGCTCCTATAAATAAAGTCTGGCAGGCTTTGGTGGACCCCAAAGTCATCGAAGATTGGGGCGGGGGAGCGGCAAAAATGAGCGCTGAAGAGGGAGCGTTCTTTTCCCTCTGGGGCGGGGATATCTGGGGGAAAAACAAAAAAGTTATTGACGGGAAGCTATTGGTTCAGGACTGGTATGGGGGAAAGTGGGAGAAGCCATCCAAGGTAAGTTTTATTCTTTCGCAAAAAGGACAAAAAACCGAGGTTATCCTAAAGCACGAAAATCTGCCGGATGATGGTTGGAAAGATTTTTTCGATGGCTGGAGAGACTACTATATGGGTCCTCTAAAAAAGCTTCTGGAGAACGGTTAAATTATAATTTTGTCCTTCAAATTTGGAGTTTTCACCTAAAAAGTTCTATAATTTCGCACTATGAGAGAAAATGAAAGAAATATTCCGGTAAGAGTTGCTTTCCGTGCCTACGCTTTAACACTCCGCGCCCGAGCCTACGGTGAATTGATTCTTCCAATAGTAGGCAGGCAGTTGAATGCATTGCAGGATCTGGAACGAGCGGGTATACGCTTAAGCGATGACCAAAGAGGTTATATAGACGGAACTGACCCTGCAACAAGAGCTATGAAAGGGTTGGATTTATCCTTGGGTGAACTGAATTCCGAAGAAACCAACAGAGTAAGTGAGACCTTCGAAGATTTTGGCAACCTTGCAACCTCTCCATCTAAAAGTTTACCCGTAATAATGAGAAGAGGAGAGATTATGCATGACGCGATAAAACAAGCTCAAGATAATGCACGATTGGCCGAACGGGAAGCCAGAAAACGGCTTATCGGTTCTCTCATCGGGCTTCTCAGCGCGAAGATACAAAGACGCGATTAAAAGTTAATTATTTTGCAAAAGCAATAACGATTGCACCTACTGTCATCAATAAAGATCCCCAGTTATAAATTGCAAACCCTAATGGTGATGAGCCTGCTCGTATTCTTCGGCCTCTTTTTTGTCTCTATTGATGAGTCCTTCAGGGTGGTTGGGCGGGGAGTAAAGTGTATAAAGCTTTAAGTCTGAATTTTGAGATGTATTTACAATGTTATGCATACTACCTGCAGGAATAATTGCAACCTCATCGGGCAGTAAGGTCGTTTCCTCTCCGTCAATAACAAACTTGCCTTCGCCTGACTCTACTCGAAAAAACTGGTCGACACCCTCATGGACTTCTGTTCCAATTTCTTCGCCGGGGGGAATACACATCACTACAAGCTGAGTATGGACCCCTGTAAAAAGCACTTTGCGGAAGTAGGTATTTTTTAAAGTTTCCTGCTCTATATTTGCGTGGTAACCCTTCATTTTTCTCACCCCCCTTCAATTCATTATACTTCTTATTGACAAATGCAACTCGGTTGCGTATAGTAGACGTTATGACACAGGTTGCGCAGGCGCTATCCTTGATTAAATCCAGAAAAAAAAGAATAACCAAAGCAAGAAAGTCGGTAATTGATACTATCTATAATTACGCAAAGCCGGTCTCGGCGCCCGAGATTCTTAAAAAACTCCATAAGTCGGGACTTAAGGTTAATAAAACGACAATTTACAGAGAGCTTAACTTTTTGTTAGGCCAAAATTTGGTTAGGGAAGTAAAAATTTCTCCCTATATCATCCATTACGAATCCGCCAATCTTGAGCATCACCATCATCTAATCTGTGATAATTGCGGGAGTGTTGAAGAAATTGTTTGCGATGAGCTGGAAGCTCCTATGGCGGTATTACAAAAGAGAGTTTCGCATAACTTTTCCATCAAGAAGCACAATCTCGAATTTTACGGAACATGTGCTGGATGTGTTTAGAAAGTAATTAAATGAGCGGTTTTTACCAACTTTTACTTTTGGCATTGTTAGGAAGCATGGTTGCCCTAATAGGGGGGGTGGTCTTTCTTTTTAATAAATCCTTGTCAAAAACTTTGGCGGTAAACTCTGTCCCTTTTGCAGCCGGGGTACTCATAACCGTATCCGTATTGGGGCTTCTGCCTGAGGCGCTTGAGATGGCCGGGGAAAAGGTTTTTCTGATTGTTTTGTCTTCTTTTTTCGGAGCCTATTTTTTTGAAAAAATATTTTTCGGAATTCATCACCACGAAGATCACCAGCACGGTAAAGATTACAAATCGTCGGTTCCGCTGGTTATTTTCGGAGATACGATACATAATCTTATCGACGGTGTCGCAATTGCCGCGAGTTATTTAGTTTCCCCGGGGCTTGGTTTGGTTACGGCAATTTCAACACTACTGCACGAAGTTCCACACGAAATAGGAGATTTTGGAATTCTTCTGAAGGCCGGATGGAGGCGAAGAAATATTTTGATAGTCAACGCGCTGTCTGCCTCGGCCACAATTGTAGGCGCTTCTTTGGTATATTTTTCTTCTTTCGGGGACGAACTGGTCGGTTCGCTTTTGGCTCTTTCGGCGGGAGTTTTCCTCTATCTTGGCGCGAGCGATTTTCTGCCGGACGTTGAGTACTTTTCAAAAAACAAAGTTCGCGCTGTAATACCTCTTGTCATTGGGGTAATTGCCATGGTATTTACTCTTATGGCAGTTCCTCATGGCCACGAAAACGAGGAGGAGAGTAGCAACATTTTTGATTCCTCTCAAGAGAAATAATATCTCAATTTCAGTATCCTCTAAACACTTTTTAGGCTATAAGAAGGTATCGCAATCCCACTAAAAGAAGAGCAACTGCAATAAATACCCGAAAGGATTTTTGGGGAATTTTATTGACTAGTTTTTTGGCAATATAAGCCCCCATTAAAGAGACAGGAACGCAAAGAAATAAAATCGTTATTAATGGGGTAGTAAGCCTAGTTCCACCGATTAGATATTGGGTTAATCTTGAACTGTCGATTAGTATCCCGATAACGCCGGAGGTAAAAAGGAAAACGGATTTTTCAAGATTATATGCAGTCAAAAACGTGCTTCTGACGGCCCCTCCCACACCAAAAATGCCTGCAAAAAATCCAGCTAGGGAACCACCTAATAATGCATTGCCGCCGCTGGCAGGAATTTTCCACTTTGGTTTTAGGAGAAGAAAAGTTACATAAAGCACCAAAAACAAACCGAGTCCTTTTTTAAGAAGTAATTCTGGTAAATTAAGCGGCAACTTAGCCGCAAAAAAACTGGTGACAATTCCCGGAATCCCAAAAAGAAGAATAAGTTTAAGATTTAAACCCTTTTTGAAAAAAACCATTTTCCAAATATCTCCAAACCAATGGATGATACCGACAAACAGAAGGGTTTGCGGAATAGGAAGAACGAGTGAGAGAATCGGCACCATGATGGTTGAGGTTCCAAAACCCGTCATTGTTCCAAAAGAAGAAGAAATTAAAGTGAGGATAATCAAAAAAAGCCCGCTATACATATGATATATATTATCATTGACAACCCCAATTTGTGGGCAAACTTGATATAGAGTAAAATTGCCTCAAGATGTCTTTATCAGTCGGGATTGTGGGATTACCGAATGCAGGCCCCAGTAGAACACTTTCCAATCCCGTGGTCTACGTCCAGGCGTCATGGTGGCGTGTCTACGGGGCTATTCTGCATTTTTCTATCTCTAAACTTTTCGCACCGAAAGGAGTTTTAATATGTCATTAAGCGTTGGCATTGTAGGACTGCCAAATGCAGGTCCCCGAGAGCTTACCTTCTCCCGAGGTTTACATCCTCGCGTCGAAGGAGCGCTTATGCGGGGCTATTCCGGCATTTTCTTTATTAGGACTTTGTCTAGGAAAGGAGATCTTTATGTCTCTTAGTGTAGGTATTGTTGGATTACCAAATGCCGGGAAGTCTACGCTTTTTAATGCCTTGGCGACTAGACGTTTGGCGGAAACTGCGGCCAGGCCTTTTACCACAATTGAACCCCACGAGGCAG
>C687J35174_10009630_pt1 | contig 12096 bp, 9 predicted proteins | sample RifCSPhighO2_01_FD_35174 | JGI IMG/M metagenome (IMG submission 35174) | reverse complement strand
TTAGCTGAATTCGGTGAGGATGAGGACCTTGGAGGTTGTGACCAGAGATTTGAATTTTTCTTCGACCTCAGAAGCTTTATTGCCGACAATCATTTTATAATGCATGGGAATTGTTATTTTTGCCCCTATTGCATTTGCGGCTTGCGCCGCTTCTTGCGCATCCATGGTGTAAGTTCCTCCCATTGGAAGAAGTGCAACGTCCAAGTTTAAACTTTTTAGATTATTCATCTCAGGTATAAAATCTGTGTCCCCTGCATGATAAACTTTTTTATCATTTAACTCAAAAATATATCCCACCCAATTATTTGCCTTGGGATGAAAGTTCAGCCGCTCTGGTTTAATATTATACGCAGGAACTGTTGAGAATCTAAAACCCTTTACTTCATAGCTTTGATTTGGCTTAACTTCTACTTTTCTATCAGCTGGAATACTGATTCGCGAAAGGATATCCGATGGTGCGATTAATACTGTATCATCTTTTATTATTTTTGCTATGTCCTTGGGAGAAAAATGGTCATAGTGGGCATGGGTTATAAAGATAAGATCTGCTTTTTCAAGCTTTCGTCCACCCAATTCAAAAGGGTCTACGAAATAAATCTTATTCCCCTTCTTATCCTCAAAGAAAAAACTCGCGTGGCCAAGCCAGATAATGTCTTCCATAAGACTATTATATCAATTTAAAGAAGTCCAAGGTGAAATATTTTGGTGAGAAAAGGCACTAGGGTGATGAGCACCTGAAGAACTACTGTAATTCCAATTGAGACAAGCAGAAACTTATTGAGAGAAAACATATCTTTTCCGCGGACCAAAAAGACGATTATAAAGTGTGCAAAGACAAGAAGATTAAAAACTACAGTTCTTGCAAAAACTTCGGACTTAAGCTCAAGTAAATAATAAAAAACGAATATCAAAATCATTGACGTAGTAATTCCAAGTGTTCCGGAAAGAAAAATTCTTCTAAGAGACAAGATATGTTTCTTTGGATCTCGCGGGTTTTCCAAAAGTTCGCGTCCGTCTCTTGAATCGCTTGCCAAGGCCAGTGCCGGTAGACCATCTGTCACTATATTTATCCATAAGATTTGCGTGGGAAGAAGCGGTGAGGGGAGACCCAAGATAATACCAAAAAATATAAGAGAGATCTCGGATAGATTTCCCGCAAAAAGATAAGTAATTGATTTTACAATGTTGTTGTAAATAGTTCTCCCTTCCAAAACCGCCTTAACTAACGTTGCAAAACTGTCATTTGTAAGGACTATATCGCTTGCTTCTTTGGCAACATCGGTGCCCTTTTGACCCATCGCAACTCCTACATCTGACTTTTTAAGGGCAAGAGAGTCATTCACGCCATCACCTGTAACCCCCACCACATATCCAAGGCTCATAAATAGCGTCGTAAGTCTTAATTTATCCTCGGGTGTGGTTCTTGCAAATATTCTTGTCTTATCAAGGATCTTTTTTAACTCCTCATCTGATATTTTAGAAAGCTCTTCTCCTGTTACGACGTCCTCATCTTTATCAATAAGGCCCACTTCTTTTGCTATGGTTAAAGCGGTAATTTCGTTATCTCCTGTTACCATAATTGTTCTTATTCCCGCTCGTTTTGCCTTTTCAACCGCGTCCTTTGCCTCAGGACGAGGCGCATCATGAATACCTACAATCCCCAAAAATTCAAGTCCGCTTTCGAGTTTTTCGCGTGAAAGTTTTTCGCTGTCTATGGTTCTGTATCCGAATCCTACGACCCGAAGGCCCTCCCTTGCATATTCCTCAATCATCTTTTCTGCTTTCTCTCTCTTCTTATTTGATATCTTACTTTTTGCCAGTAATGACTCCGGAGCACCTCTTACGAAAACATATTTTCTGCCTTTTTCCTCAAAAACAGTGCTTATGATCTTACTTTCCTGATCGAAAGTGTTTTCCTCAATTATTTTTCCTCCGTTTTTTAATTCCTCCAAGTCCTTAATTTTCTCTTTTGCAAAGAGAAGAACCGCAGCATCGGTTCTGTCTCCTACAACATCAAATTTGCCTTTTTCTTTCGTCTCAACAAGAGATGCGGTATTTCCCAGGACACCTGCCTTAAGCATTTGATGAAGTCTTCCTTTATCTTCGGCCCAATATTTTTTAACTTTCATGACGTTTTGAGTTAATGTCCCTGTTTTATCAACAAGAAGCACCGAAACAGCACCCAGGGTCTCAACTGATGCCATTCTTCTTACGATTGCCTTATTTTTTGCCATCCTTGCCGTGCCAATTGCCAAAGTAATTGTAATAACCGCGGGAAGACTCTCGGGAATTGCGGCTATTGCGATACTTATTGCAAGAAGAATAAGAGGAAAAAGCGAAAGCCCATGGGAAACTCCAATAGGCAGAAGCATTGCGGCAATTATAATGACCCCTACGGTTATAGTTTTCCCGACTCTGTCCAATTGTTTCTGAAGAGGAGTCTTTTCGGTCTTTATCTCTGAGAGTGTTTTAGCGATTTGTCCAAGACGCGAATCTCTTCCTGTCTTTGTAATCCTTATCCTTGCTTTTCCTTTAACAACCAGGGTTCCTGAGAAGACCTCCTCATGAGAGTCTTTTATTACGGGGACTGACTCTCCTGTTATCAAAGACTCGTCAATTTCTAAATTGGAACTGCTTAATATAGCACCATCGGCCGGGATTTTGTCTCCTTCATTTAGAATTACGATATCATCAGGGACTACTTCATCGCTTGGAATTTCTTTTTCCTGCCCATCCCGCAGCACTCTACAGACCGGAGTAAGTAGATTTTTTAACTTTTCAAGCTCTTTCTGAGCTCTATATTCCTGAAGAAAGGAAAGACCGGCCGAAAGAATTATGATTACAATTATCAGCGATCCATCTATAAAGTTTTTGATAAAAAAAGAAAAGGCAGCGGCAAGAAAAAGAATCCCATTTATAAAACTAGGAAACTGGAGAAAAAATAGCTTGACAGGAGAAAAGGCTTGTTCCTGAGGAATAACATTTTTTCCAATTTTTTTTAATTTTTCTTCAACCTCAAATGCGGGCAGTCCTTTCTCCATATATCCAAAATTACAACTTCTAACCTATAACTACTAACTACTGATTAATAACTAATTGCGTTTTCTTGTTTAGGCCGGTACTGCAGAGCCTCTGCAATGTGAACGGGTTTTATTTCTTTTTCTTCCTCAAGATCGGCAATTGTCCGGGCAAGTTTAATAGTTTTATAGTACGAGCGGGCAGACAGGTTCATTCGGACGACCGCAAGCTTTAAAATATCTATAGATTCTTGTGACAGCTTGCAAAATTCCTTGATATCTCGGGTGGACATCTCGGAGTTTGAAGTTATTTTCTTGTTCTTAAATCTTCTTACCTGAATATCTTTTGCTATTTGAATCTTTTTACGGATTTCCTTTGATGTTTTTACCTTGATAGGTTTTTCGTCTGTAAGTTTATCGGTTCTTACAGGTTGAATTTCAAGGTGAATATCTATCCGGTCAAGAAGAGGTCCTGAAACTCTCTTTTGATACTTGATAATTTGAGAGTAACTACATTTGCATTTATTCGACTTATCCCCAAGATATCCACATGGACAGGGATTCTGGGCTGCAACAAGCATAAACTTTGCGGGGAATTTAATTCTTCCTGAGGCGCGGGAAATTGTTATAATTCCATCTTCCATAGGCTGCCTTAAGGCCTCTAAGACATATCGGGGAAATTCCGGAAACTCGTCAAGAAACAGAACCCCTCGGTGGGAAAGGGAGATTTCCCCAGGTTTTGGATATGTTCCTCCTCCGATTAGTCCTACGTGGGAAGTGGTGTGATGGGGGGAGCGGAATGGTCTTTTAACAAGGATAGACTGGCCGTCTAAAAGTCCCGAAATGCTGTAAATTCTTGTTACTTCAAGCGCCTCATCGAAGGTGAGGCGGGGAAGAATTGATGGTAGAGTTCTTGCAAGCATAGTTTTTCCCGAGCCCGGCGGGCCTTTAATCAAGATATTGTGAGAGCCGGCGGCAGCAATTTCAAAAGCTCTTTTTGCCTGCTCCTGTCCCTTCACATCTGCCATGTCAAAATCGAAATAAACGTCTTTTGATAGGGAATTTATATTAATATTTTTTGCGGGTACGATTTCATCTTCTCCTGAGAAATGTTTAAGAAGAGAAATAAGATTGTCAGCAGGATAAATCTTGATACCCGTCAAAATTGAAGCTTCTTTTACATCTTTTTTCGGAATAAAAACTCTTTTGATCTTTCTGCTCTTTGCCATTAAGACCTGCGACAATACGCCGTTGGTATGCCTGAGCCTTCCATCCAAGGCAAGCTCACCTATAAAAAGCGCGTCTGAGATATCCTCTTCAAACTGTCCGTTTGCAAGAAGAATCCCTATTGCAATCGGAAGGTCATACGAAGGTCCTTCTTTGGGAAGATCGGCTGGTGCAAGATTGACTGTTATTCTTTTGGCAGGGAAGTCTGCGCCGGAGTTTTTAATAGCAGAGCGTACTCTTTCTTTTGATTCTTCAACAGCCTTATCGGGAAGGCCTACTATTGTAAAACTCGGCAAGCCTTGGGATGCGATATCTACTTCAACTTCAATAGGAACTGCATCAAGTCCTACAATCGCAGATGAATTCACCTTTGCCAGCATACATTTATCATAGCAAAAATATTATTCTAAATTGCTTAAAGGTATTTATTGGCAAAGACTTTAATTTGATGAAGGACAGGAAGTATTCCTCGTCCCTTTTCAGTTAAGGAGTAAACTACGGAAATTTTATCAATTGTCTCTTTCTTGCTTAAAACAAGTTCTTGAGCTTCAAGCTTTTTAAGCCTTTGCGTAAGAGTGGTAGGACTGATGTTCCCAAGCTCTTTTTCTAATTGAGAAAATCTCTTGTCCTCATCAGAAAGCGCCTGAATAAGCTCAAGCGTCCAAAAGTCTCCTAGTATCTTAAGCTCTCTTTTTGAGCATTTCGTTAAATTCTGCATCGGTATTGACATACTACAAATTTTGTAGTACTATTACTTATGTAGTAATTATACAATATTTGTTTATGTCAGTAAATAACCAATCAAACACACAATTCGATGCTCTTAAAGATATTAGGAGTATTTCAAAAACTACGAAAGCCCTAGAAGAAAAAGGGATAAGGGTAATTATAGTCGATAACGGCAAGGATGCACTCTCCTACATAAAAAAACTTATTCCAAAGGGAGTTTCGGTCACTAATGGTTCTTCAAAGACACTTGATCAAATCGGATTTGTTGATTACCTAAAATCAGGCAAACACGGCTGGGCTAATTTAAAAGAAGAAATTGTTAATGAAAAAGACCCCATAAAACAAGCAAAGTTAAGAAAGCAGGCAGTATTATCCGATTATTACCTAGGAAGCGTTCATGCGCTTATTGAGAATGGAGAATTTATTATAGCTTCTAATACGGGCAGTCAATTGCCGCATATAGTATTTACTTCCCCAAACCTTATTTTTGTCGTAGGCACCCAGAAAATAGTACCTACATTATCTGAGGCATTTAGACGGCTTGAAACTTATGTGATGCTACTTGAGGATAGAAATATGAAAGAAAAATATGGGACTGGAACAAGTCTTAATAAAATTGTTATTTTTAAAGGTGAAAATCCGATGGCGGGAAGAAAGGTTACAATGCTTTTAGTAAAAGAGAAGTTGGGTTTTTAAAGAGGAGGCAAAGAAAAACATACTTGATCTTCTCAAGCACGAAGTAGTGAATAAATAGTAGTCTATTCTCCTCTGTTATAATTGCCTTGTGGAAGAATTGGTTAAAATAGTAGTTTTTGTTCCACCCAACTCTGCCGATAAAGTAAGGCAAGCTATGGGAGACGCCGGGGCAGGGCTTATCGGTAAATACAGTCATTGTACTTTCTCATCAGTAGGATACGGAAGGTATAAACCTTTGGAAGGTGCGAAGCCTGCTATTGGAGAGGTTGGTAGGTTTGAAAAAGTTGAAGAAGAAAGAGTAGAAACAGTTTGCCCAAAAAATAAAGCAAAGAAAGTTATAGGAGCCATAAAAAAAGCCCATCCATATGAAGAAGTTGCTCTAGATATTTATCCGGTAATAAGAGAAGAAGAGTTATAGCCTCTGTTATTCCAACTCAAAATTCCATTCTCTTTGTTTTAAGATAAACTTAATTGCTGGAATACTTTTTTCATCTTTGCGTTGACAAGAAATAAGCTTTTGTGTATAGTAAATTATGGAGCCTCAGAAATCTGTACATTCGACTACGCTCAGTATTCCACGTTCGACTACGCTCAGTGTCCAGACACTTCCCATAGGATTAACATTTGACGACGTCCTTTTGCTCCCTTCTTATTCGGACTTCTCACGCCAAGACATTAATCTGTCTACGCAATTAACCCGAAAAATAAAACTTTCGATTCCTCTAGTATCATCTCCTATGGATACAGTTACAGAGTCAAGGCTCGCAATAGCCCTTGCTAAGATGGGAGGAATTGGAATAATTCACCGAAATCTTAAAGTTGAGGATCAATCAAAGGAAGTCCATAGAGTCAAGGCTAAAAAGTATATTGTCGGTGCTGCTGTAGGGGCAAGTAAAAATTTTGAAAAAAGAGCAGAGGCTCTGGTTAAAGCGGGAGTTGATGTAATCGTTGTCGATTCTGCACACGGGTTTTCAAAAGGTGTTATAGATGCAACAAAATTTCTTAAAAAACGATTTAATAGACTTGAGGTTATTGCAGGAAATGTTTCAACGGCAGAAGGAGCAAAAGCCCTTATTAGAGTTGGAGCCGATGGGCTCAGAGTTGGGATGGGACCGGGAACAATCTGTACGACAAGAATTATATCCGGTATGGGAGTCCCTCAGATAACCGCGCTTATGGAGATATCAAAAATTGCGAAAAAAGAAAAAATACCCATAATCGCAGATGGAGGAATCAAGTATTCGGGGGATATGGTAAAGGCATTGGCAGCCGGAGCTTCGACTTGCATGATGGGAAGCTTTTTTGCATCTACAATTGAATCGCCCGGAAATATCTTTATTTTGAAAAAAGATCAAGTTCCTCAAAGGTTTTTAAGCATTTTTGATAAGAAAACAGTGAAATTTTATTTTAAGGAATACAGAGCTATGGGTTCGGAATCCGCTATGAAAAGAGGTGCAAAAGTGAAATCTGAAGGTGAATTTCATAACAAAGACTATAAAGAAAGAATTTTAATTGCAGAGGGAGTTGCAGGGCTCGTGCCAATTAGAGGGAAGGTCGAGGATTTGGTAAATCAGGCAATAGGCGGAATAAAATCAGGAATGTATTATGCAGGGGCCAGAAGCATTTCCGATCTTTGGAAAGTAAAGTTTATACAGATTACACGAGCGTCCCTTGCCGAAAGCCACCCCCACAGCATTTTGATAACAAACGGCGGAAAGAGTTACCAGTAATAAAAATTACAAATTTAAAATTACAAATTCTAAATAGATCACAATTTCAAAGTTCCAATATTTAAGTTTTTGGATTTTGTTATTAGCTATTATTCGGGATTTGGTGTTTCGAATTTAGGATTTAATTTATGATATTGGTTGTGGACTTCGGTTCGCAAACTGCCCACCTTATACAAAGAAGAGTCAAAGAAATTGGCGCAGAGTCAAAGTTTGTTACTCCGGATAAGGCAATTGCGGAGATTAAAAAAAATAAAAAAATTAAGGGGATAATTCTTTCAGGAGGCCCCTCCTCTGTTTATGCCAAAAATTCTCCGACAATAGACCCTCAGATCTTTTCGTTTGGAATACCTGTTCTGGGTATCTGTTATGGTTTTCAGACAATGGCAAAACTTTTGGGAGGAAGAGTTATTGCGGGGAGAAAGGAATACGGACCGGCAACGCTTAAGTTAAAAGTTATCACCGCCAAGGCGGGATCCCGACTGGAAACTACCAGCGGGAAAAACTTAAAATTAAAAATTATAAAAGATTTGCCAAAATCTTTTGTTGTTTGGATGAGCCATGGGGACGAGATTATAAAGCTCCCGAAGGGATTTGAAGTTATCGGCTCAACAAACCATGTCTCCTTTGCTTTTTCATTTGACAACAAAAGAAAATTATATGGACTGCTGTTTCATCCGGAGGTAGAGCATACACAAAACGGTCAGAAGATTTTAGAAAATTTTCTAAAGATTTGTTCGGTAGGTTTAACAAAGCAAGAAACAAACCCCCCAAAAATAGTTAAAAATATACGGGAAAAAGTCGGGAAATACTCGGTAATTGGAGCAGTCTCCGGGGGTGTTGACTCAACCGTTGCATCAGTTCTAGTGGCAACAGCTATTGGTAAAAATTTTTACCCGGTATATGTCGACAATGGCTTAATGAGAGAAGGAACAAATACGCATTTATCTAAAATTTTTAAACATATTGGCATAAAACTTAATGTTTTAAAAGTTGAGAAAGAAATGCTTAAAAGACTTAAGAAAATTATCGATTCGGAGCAAAAAAGAAAAATCATAGGAAATTTTTACATAGAGCTTTTTGAAAAAGAAATGGAAAAATTAATTAAAAAGGGTAAAAAAATTAAATTTCTTCTGCAGGGCACTATCTACTCGGACGTTATAGAAAGCCAAGGTACAAAACATTCGGATAAAATTAAGAGTCATCACAACGTAGGAGGTTTGCCGAAAAAAATGAGACTTCAGCTTTTGGAACCACTTCGCGAGTTATACAAAGATGAGGTGCGTAAGCTTGGACAAAAACTTGGACTTCCGGAGGAATTTGTAAATATGCAGCCTTTTCCAGGACCGGGACACGCGATAAATATAATGGGAGTAGTTACGCAAAAGCGTCTTGAACAAGTCAGGAAAGCTGACCAAATCGTGGTCGAAGAAATAAAAAAAGCGAGACTTTACGATAAAGTTTTCGAATGTTTTGCAGTTATGACCGGAGCATACAGCACGGCGGTAAAAGGAGATGGGAGATCTTATGCAGAGGTTGTTGCTATTCGCTCGATTGATACAGAGAACTTGATGACTGCAGACTGGACTAAAATCCCATTTGATGTTTTACAAAGAATAGCAAGCAGAATTGTGAATGAAGTTCCTGATATTTCAAGAGTTGTCTATGATGTGACCACTAAGCCTCCCGCAACTGTGAGGTGGGAATAAACTCTTCAATTTCTAAACAATAATTAAAATTTATAACATTTGAACTTCATTAAAAATTAAAAATTGAAAACTTAAAATTTCGCTTCAACGGACAGTATTCGGTTTGTTATAGTTTTAATATTGTTCATTGAGTGATAGAATAAACCTGCTTTTATGGATGAGGTAGCAAGAATAAGGGAAAAAACAGATTTGATAGCCTTAATAAGTGAATTTATTCCTCTTAAAAAAACAGGCAGAAATTTCAAAGCCAATTGCCCCTTTCACAATGAAAAAACTCCTTCTTTTGTAGTTTCTCCCGAAAGGCAAATTTGGCATTGTTTTGGCTGCGGAAAAGGTGGAGATGCCTTCACTTTTCTTATGGAATATGAGAATCTTGAGTTTGTCGAAGCTCTTCGGATTCTTTCCAAAAAGACCGGAATTGAGCTCTCCGAATCTGATTTTGTAAAAAAGGGTGCATCAAAAAAAGAAAAAATATTCAAAATTAATGAACAAGCGGCAGAATTTTATCACTACATTCTGACAAAACATAAAAGCGGCAAGAGAGCCTTAAGTTATCTTACCGAAAAAAGAAAGATAGGCCCGCGTCTTATTGAAACCTTTAAAATAGGATACGCTCCCGCGGATGGAAATTCACTCTCAAAATATTTTCTTGCGAAGAAAAAGCATAAAAACCAGGAACTTCTCGAAGCAGGAATTTCGGCTTTGCGAAATGGCAGAGTGTCTGATTTTTTCAGAAACCGCATAATGTTCCCGATCTCAGATCACAGAGATAATATAGTTGCCTTCTCAGGAAGAGTATTAAATGATGCCATTGCGGAATCAAAATATGTAAACACCAGGGACACTCTTGTTTATCACAAGGGAGGCATGTTTTTCGGCCTTAATATGGCAAAAGATGAGATTAAAGCAAAAGATCAGGTTATTATTGTTGAGGGCGAATTTGATGTGATATCTTCTTTCTCGGAAGGTATCAAAAATACGGTTGCGATAAAAGGGACAGCACTTACGCCCGACCAGGTTGCTTTACTTTCACGATTTACGTCAAAAGTTACCCTTTGCCTTGACAAGGACGAAGCAGGATTCGAGGCTGTAAAAAGAAGTCTTGCGTTTTTGGAGAAAAAAGGGCTTACGACAACAATTGTTGAGCTCGGAGAGTATAAGGATCCGGATGAAGCAATCAGAAAAGATGCAATTTTTTTCAAAAAACAGCTTAAAAGCGATATAGGAGTGTATGATTATTTAATTTCTGTTTTTCTTGAAAAATTTGATAAGGAAACCGCCATGGGAAAGAAAAAAATTGCAGACAATCTCTTACCCTTCTTTTCTTTAATAGACAACGAAATCGTAAAAGAGCATTATCTTAAAAAACTTTCCGCAGAGCTGGATACATCTTTAGATAACTTAAAAATAGAACTTGATAAAACAGCAAAAAAGGAAACAACAGCATCCACCTTTATATCAAAGGCAAAAGACAAAAGGAGCAGGAAAGAAGTTATAGAGGAATATCTCTTGGCTCTTCTTATCCAATTAGATGATAGAAAAGAAGCGATAAAAAAAACATCCGAAATCTTATCGGATTATTCTTTTGAAATACTCGCATATCAGAAAATTTTCGGAGCTCTTAAAACTTTTGCGCTTTCCGAAAAGTCCATAGAAACCGGAGAGCTTATAAAAAGCCTGCCGCAAGAAACAGTACCGGTTTTTGATAAATGTTACCTTATGCCTATCCCAAAATTCGAAAATAACGAAAAATATATAGAGGAGATTTTAAAAGTCGCCAGTGAAGCAAAAACACTTTTTGTTAAAGAAAGGATAAAAGAAGTATCTCAAGCACTTAATAAAAGGCAAAAAGATGGGTTAAATATTGTAGATCTTCAAAAAGAATTAATAACCCTTGTGGACACAATGGGACAGCTTTCCTCAGCTTCAAAAAACTAAAGCCCTGTGTTACAATGTAAAGACGCTTATGAAGCAAAAAACTCCGGATTTTCTAAAAGATATAGTCGATTCAGCAAAAAAGAGGGGATATATTACTCAGGATGAAATACTGGCAATTTTTCCAAAACCCGAAGATCATATAGATGAGTTGGACGATCTTTATTCAAGGCTTTTTAAGCTTGATATTGATGTTTTTGAGTCGGTCGCACAGGAGCAGGACTCAGATAAACCGATAGAAGTTTTAGAAAAAGAGCTTGAGGCTCTCACTGTACTTACGGAGGGAACGATTTCAGATCCTGTGCGGATGTATTTAAAGGAAATTGGACGCATACCGCTTCTTAATTTTGAACAAGAAATTGCCCTGGCAAAAAGAGTTGAAAAAGGGGAAGAAGACGCCAAAAAAACTCTTATAAACTCCAACTTAAGACTTGTTGTCTCAATTGCAAAAAAATATGTAGGCCGCGGCCTAACATTGCTAGATCTAATCCAGGAAGGAAATCAGGGACTAATCCGTGCAGTTGAAAAGTATGATTGGAGACGCGGATTTAAATTCTCAACTTATGCCACATGGTGGATAAGACAATCTATAACCCGCGCTATCGCAGATCAGGCAAGGACCATCCGAATCCCCGTTCATATGGTTGAAAATATTAATAGATTTCTTCGCGCATCAAGGAAACTTATGCAGGAGCTTGGTCGTGAACCAACTCCCGAGGAGGTTGCAAAAGTCTTAGGAATTGATCCTGAGAAGGCAATGGAAATTATAAAAATTTCCCAGGAACCGGCCTCGTTGGAATCTCCTGTCGGGGATGAGGAGGATTCCCGTCTCGGGGACTTTATTCACGATACAACTGCACCCACACTTTTTGACAGTGCATCCCGTGAGCTTCTCAAAGAGCAGGTTGAGCAGGTTTTATCCACACTCTCCGATAGGGAAAGAAGAGTTCTTGAGGAGAGGTTTGGTTTAAAAGACGGAAAACCAAAGACGCTTGAGGAGGTTGGAAAAATGTTTGCGGTAACTAGAGAGAGAATTCGACAAATCGAAGCAAAGGC
>C687J35174_10009629_pt1 | contig 12096 bp, 16 predicted proteins | sample RifCSPhighO2_01_FD_35174 | JGI IMG/M metagenome (IMG submission 35174) | reverse complement strand
GCCACAATCGAACCGATTACCAAAACAAGCGCAATCACTTTCCACATATTTCTACGTGAACCGCCTAGCCTATCCTTCAAATCATCTATGTAGTAGCCGAAGATAGCTCCAATCACAACAAGTACCGATAAAACTTTTAAAATAAATCCGGTCGTCAATTCCTGCCCGTCGAGGAAGTAGTAAAGAACTGTGATTAAATCTCCCGCGAGCACTCCTCCCGCTATAAAGAGCGTGATGTAGATGAGCCACTTGCGCACGGCGTATTCCTTGCGGCTTGGGTCCTCATCATAACTTTTGCGCAAGATGTTTGTGAGGATGAGAAGAAGAGGAAATATCACAATAAGCGTTGCTACCGGCAGACTAAGCGGGTTGGAGTCGTAGTAGCCGTAATTATAGTACTGGCTTACCTTTGGAAAGGCGGTGTTGATGGCATTGAATAAAATATTGAGAAGCGCAATCGTACCGGTGTAGAGAAGCACAATAACCGCAATGTGTAGAAAGAAATCTTTCGCCGTATATTTTGTATCCATATGGATATTATATCATTTGCCAAATAATTCGCTGTGAGTGCCGACGCGGATGAAAACAGCTATGTCATTCTTCATAAAATAAATGGCTCTATAATCTCCGGTAACATTTATACTGTTACACCCATCGTATTTCCCGTGCAGTTCGTGGTTATTTAACAGAGGATGAAATTGATTAGTTAGAAATAGATTTCTTCTGGCCTTGAATTGTTTTCTTAATTTTTCTGGAAGTTTTCTGTAATCTTTGTCGAAACTGCGGTAAAGATGGGAATTCATAAAGAATTCAGGTAGCGATCCATTTCCCGAGCAGTTTTGAATACTGGAGAGAGATTTCTCCCAGCCTTTATATCTTTCATCGCCTCGTCCAGAATCTTGGCAGTTTTAGCATTGGGAATAAGTGGGGCATGGAAGGTTACTGAACGTTCATTTACGAACTGTCTAGCAGCATTACTCATGATGGCACTAACAGGTAGGCCGACAGTGTTAGCAGCTTCTTTAAGCTCCTTCTTGAGCTTCGTATCAATCTTGAAATTTAGCATTGTTTTAGACATATCTGTATTATATACAACGGATATGAGGTGTCAATCTTTCAAATTAGAAATTCAACGACGTCTCCATCCTGGACAATGTATTCTTTGCCTTCGGTTCGGAGAAGGCCTTTCTCACGCGCCTTGACCATTGAGCCGGCATCGACGAGGTCACGGTAAGAAACTACTTGCGCGCGAATAAATTTTTCTTGGAAATCAGTATGTATAGACTTGCCAGCTTCAGGGGCGGTTGCATTTCTTTTTGTAGTCCATGCTCGCGACTCATCCTCCCCTGTAGTAAAGAAGGTGATGAGGTCGAGAAGTTTGTATGACTCGGTAATAAGTTGGTCTAAACCTGTACCAAATACCGGATCGATCATGACAGACGGTCCTGGGACTTTAATATCGAGATTTTCTGCCGCCTCGGACATGTTTAGTACATAGAGTGTAGGTTTTTTAATCCCCGCTTTCTCCAATTCAAGATTGATAATTTCAATATCGAAAAGCGGGTCTACCTTCTCGTGCACATGTATCACACCTGGGTCTTGGAAAATTCTAACTACTTCGACGATTGCATCCACCTCGCGAATGTTTGAAAGGAATTTATTGCCGAGCCCCTCACCCTCCGAAGCACCTTTCACAAGTCCGGCAATGTCGACGAACTCAACTACTGCTGGAATGACTTTTTTTGATTTCGAAAGAGCGGCGAGTTTGTCGAGGCGCTCGTCCGGCACCGGCACAATGCCAACCGAAGGATCAATGGTGCAAAACGGATAATTCTCCGCCGGCACGCTTTTATTCGTAAGTGCATTAAATAACGTTGATTTACCAACGTTAGGTAGCCCCACAATCCCAACAGATAATTTAGACATCTTGCGATTATAACCTGCCTGCGCAGGCAGGCAAATCGAAAGGGCCCGAGAAATCTTTTCTCTGGGCCCCTCATAAGCCTCCCTCAAAACTAGCTCGACATCCACTCTTCACTCGTCATCCACTCTTCTGGTGGTTCCTCGATGTGACCTTCGTATAGCCGATCAATCGGTTTGGTATCACCCGGTTTGGCGAAGGCGACCAACTTTTCTTCTTTCTTCACACTTTTTCCGAGCACGTGTATCACTCGGTGTGAAGGAATGTTGGACAGCCTTTTTGCCGAATCAGCCTTAACGGTAACCTCAACTGGATGCGGTAGTTGGTGAAATTTGATACCACCCAATTCAAAAGTTTTGAGCACTTGTCACCTCTGCATTCTACCGACGTTGAACATTTACTCTCAGCCAGTCCATTGGCTTTCGAAGCTGACCAAGATATTGCCAGTAAACCATTGCTCCCTGGCGGACAAAAAACGTCTAACAAACACTATACACCCTTTCTCCCTAGTTTGTAAACCTTCTGTTTGATGCGTTCACGGCGCCATGTTGTGCCGAAATGTTTTAAATAACCGAACTTGTGTACATAGATAGGACTAAACCCTGCAAACCACAGCATCCCTTTTCTTAATTCGTTGGTGGTGTCGCCGAAAATAAGCCTTTGGATAAACGGCACGGTGTCTGAAGTGACAACCATCGAAGCGCTCCTGCCCTTGAGAAGTTTCTTCCACCAATACTCACTAGTGAATTTGAAAGCGAATCCAGGGAGCCATGTGCGGTCGATAAGCCCTTTAAGAATCGCTGGCATGGTAGACCACCAAGATGGGTAGAAAATGACAAAATGATTACACCAGCGTACATTCTCTTGGAACGCTACGAGATCTGGTTCGAGCTCCTGCTCAACCTTGTAGCCCTTATGGAGAATGGGGTCGAAATTCAAATCTCCTAGATTCATCCGCCTAACATCGTGTCCTGCCTCCATCGCTCCTCTTTCGTACTCGCTCGCAAGCGTGCCGTTTAGAGTGTCTTTATCTGGATGACCGAGTAGTATAAATATTTTTTTCATCGCTTCATCAATTTCTGCAGTTCCGCCTGATGCTCACGCATGACGATCATGGTAGCGGCCATTTCGCTCATGCCGGCCTTCGTCTTCTTCTTCACTTCCTCGCTAATCTTACTGAAAAATTCTGGATGCGCTTCCATAAGAGCCACGAGTTGGTCTCTCTGCCCTTCCGGCATATCCTTGGTCTTATATTTGATTACTTGTCGGAGAAAAAAATCCTTAATACCCATCGGTTCATTATAGCAAATCGCAAAGTTTTTTCAGTTCGTTAATATCGGCATTAGTTGCTTCTCCAGCCTCACCACTATTCAAGTGGTACATGATAGCCCCTGGATCATCGATATGTTCCAAGCCGAGCGCGTGGCCGAGTTCATGCGCAAGCACCCTTACAAGCTTTTCCCGATTCTTGAATTCGAAAATGTCGATATTTGTTTCCCCTTGCGGGTCTATGATATAGAGTCCACCGGTAAATGTCTCTCCCCGAGTAGCTCCGATAGTGTTGAATTTTTCCACATCGAGATTAAGCGAGTGGGCAAGACGATTGAGCCTGTCTACAAACATGTTGATCTCTCTCCCCTTCTCATTCAAACTCGATTCCGCCATCCTCAACACCGAAAGATCGTTTTGCAATTCCAACCTTTTCTCTTCCAGTTCTTGAAATTCTTTTTTGGAATTGCGCGGACTGCTGTTCCACTTTTCTACCAACCTGCCGTACTCTTCGTTTTTCTTATTAAAATCATTAACCAAACTTTCATAAGCGGCCTCATCGGCATCGTAACGAGATTTCAAAACTTTAAACTGCCCGAGAAGCGCGTTATACGTCGCCTCATTCTCTTCTACTCCCTCGCCGATCTCGGTGAGCGTATTTGTAACCTCTTGCCGGTAATCGTATATCAAATTTACAGCAAGCTCTCCTTTTTCCGGAGAGTAGGCNAATAATTCTATAGTCGATTGCAACCCCTCGCCCCGGAGGGGTTGCTCCCACATACTTTCTGCCTCGGATAAGGCTCCAAGAAAGTCATTGTAAGAGACGCCGAATCTTCTGTCGAAAGAACCTATGGAGTAGGTTATAGGCTCACTGCATGGCAGGGGCATTCTAATGGGCCTTCCAGCCCAAGCATAAATACCGATAGCAAGTATTAGAACGGCGAAGACACTCCTCACTTATGTGTGATTACTTATCCTTAGGAAGGATCTTGTACATGCCGGTACCACAAACAGTGCAAGTACCTTTGGCAGCAGGACGTCCAGGCTTGATCTCAACCTTCTTAACATCCTTCATTTCTCTCTTTTCTTTGCACTTAACGCAATATCCTATTACTTTTTCGTCCATGATTTATTACTAAATGGCTAAAAGACACTGGTGGGATTATAGCACGTATAGGAAATAGTAAAGGGGCGCCAAAATAGCTTGGCGCCCCCTCTTTTACTTCAGGACCTCGAGAAGCCGTTCTTTTTCGAATGGCTTCTCGAGAAACCTGGCTCCGAGCTTTTCGGCCTGGACCTCTAAATCCGAAGAACCACTCATCAGTATTAGGCGAACGTCATCTAGATTCCGGATATTTATCCGGGCCAGAAGATCCGCGCCCTTTTTCCCACCGGCGATCACGATATCGTAAACAACATCTTTAGAAATCGCCTCCCATGCAGTCTTGCAATCTTTGTAGACGATCACGGGATAATCTGTTTTGAGGAATTCCCGTACAACGTCTGCCACTTCTGGATTATCTTCGTCAACCACCAGAACACTTTTCATAAACCCTCCTGATCTAACTGTAACATTGTTACTTTAGCAAGTCAATAGGAATCTTGACGATGAAAGCGTCGAGGCGCGGGCCGCCCATGTTGGAAGTCCAGAAGAAATATTCTCCAGTCACATCGAGATTCCCTTTCGGAAACTTGCCATACCTGTCGCCTCCGCCGGAAGCGGAGAGGTTTGTCATCACCGGCGCCACCGCCACTCTTTTAAGCGAGCCGTCTAGTTTGAAACAGACTATTTCATCCTCGCGCGGCACATCATCCGCATTGCTGCCGCAAGCATACTGATTTTCCGCCGCACCGGGTTTTCTATTCTGGTGCGAAATATGGTTTGCTTCCGCCGTCTCCCAATTAGGATTAGTATGCACTACCTTCCCCACCGGACGGATTAAGCTTGTGAGCGGGAATTTGATGAGTATCGTGGCATTTGGCTCCGTATTATAATTGTCCGCTCCCACCGCGTATCCGTAACCCATATCTAAGTGCCCCAATGCTCCTTCTTTGTCTAGAAGAATTTGTTCCACACCTGTCGTTAAGTCAATGATGCGGTTGTCGTTACCTTCAAGCATAATTAACCATCGCCCGCTTGCGTCTAAATTGCATTCGTCCAAAGCACCTCTCGTCGGATAATATGAATACTTGCCAACATTTTCTTCATAGGCAAAACAGCCGAGCATGACGTAAGTTGCACTATCTCGGAATGTGCCAATATGCACTCTATCGTCATCAGATGAATGCATTTGCCAAACATATCTATTGTCTCCGATATCTAAAATAGTTTCGAGCTCTTTAGTAACTACATCATAACGAAAGAATTTGGAACTGGCATTTGATATATAAATTGCATAAGGGTTGGTAGCCGACCAATACCAGCCTTCAGCGGTGGAGTAGTAGAAAGAGCTCGATTTATCCAAGAGCGACCCAGATTTAATCACAGCACCAGTAGTCTTATTGTATCTGTATAAAGTCGGGCCGCCATAGTCGTGTCCAAGTCCGACAAAGATCAGTATCTCGCTTTGGTCCACGTGATTATTCATATTACGCCAGTAAGAATAGCCGGCGTAATGGACGCAGTCGGTGCCGACGCAATCCGAAGCACTTGTAATCTGGATTGGTTTTGACACTTCAACTGTAGATACAGGAGCTTGTACAGGTGTAGAAGTTGCTGAAGGGATAGTTACAGAAGTAATCACCTCCCCCGCTGGTTCCGGGATTTCTTTCGGCTCTTCTTTAGTCCGCCAGCTGACGGAAATTAGAGCAATTAGAATAATTAGAATAATTACCAATACTTTTCTCATGTAGATATAGACGAATGAAAAGAAAATCCCGCAAGGCCTGGAGGCGCCTTGCGGGACTGACTTCTAACTCGACGGAACCATCTTGGACAACCCATATCCGCCATTTTTGAAAATCACCTTACAGCGGAAAGTAAGTTGTCTCTCCTGAAAACCGCTTCGAAGTTGTCGGTTGATGTACTCGAACCTCGAGGCGGTCCATGCCTTCATGGTCGAGAACTCTTTCCGGAACTGATCCGGAGTAATTGGCGTTGGATGGTAACTCTGGATGAGATTCATCTTCCGCCAGTCACGAGTACGACAACGATGATTGATGAAGCTCATCACTTCCATCCATTCATCCTCGCTGATATGGCCGGCTATCGGGTCCCAATGCTCCGATGCCCGTTCGCGGCGAGCACGCGCTACCGCCTTGACTTGTAATGTGCTGTGGGGGATGAATCTGTTTCGCCACCACAGCAAAAACATTCTGAAATGTTCAAATGGTCGCATTTTTAACCTCTCTTTTGTTATGGAGATTGATAAAATACGACGCGAAGACTCTATTTTTATATTACCATACCTTATGAAAAAAGTAAAGAGTGGAGCGTTACGAGATAAGTGGAAAACTTTTCATCTAGGAATTGCTAATGACCATATTTTGCTGCTTGAATTGGAATTATGGAATGTTTTATAAAATGAAAGAGCCCCGAGCAGATGTTATCTGAAGGGGGCTCTAATGCGAGGCTTCTTCGTCTCGCTTAGGCGACCAGCGCACAGCCGAACTTCGGCGCGCTCAGCATTTCGCAGAGCTCCGGCGGGAAGTCATACGACCCGCTGCTCGTCATGCCGATCGAGACCGAGGCACCGAAGTCCGCCATGGGACCTCTGCCCGAAAGCAACAGGCCCATCATCCCTTCCTGACTGTCACGGGTCTGCGGGTTGTTGTAGAAGTCCACCGCAAGCTCCACGACCATCGAGAAGAAGAAGCCGTACTCCTCCTTCGTGAGCTCGATGTTCGCGTTGTCGCGCTTCACCGTGAGTTGGAAGATGCGGCGGATTTCGTTCTCATCCTTCGCAGGCTCCATACTGTCGAGCTTCGCGATCGGAACCCCGAACACGAGCTCGTAGTCGAGCTTGGTGTCGACGATCTTCACGTAGCCCTTGTAGTGGCTGCCGTTGCGAACCTGCTCAACGTGCCGTTCAACCGAAACTTTTCTCGTTGCCATTCTGCTCTCCTTTGTAAGCCAATGTAGTTTTTCTATCTACTATCTTATCATACTTTAATATTTCTATCAAGTTATGCAAAATTGGCCCATTTCAGACCAAAGTGGTACATATTGGTACTTTTTCGTATGCTTCGCATTCATATCTAATGTGGTCAGGGATAATCCTCTCGCCGTCGCTCGAGGATTTCCACGACCCTGACTCGGCTGTTTTGCGTACTCGCAAAACATGCCTCCGTCGTCCACAAAAGCACAAAGTCCCGCGCAGGCGGGACATTTGTGTCTTTTGTGGACCCTATCGGATTCGAACCGATGACCTCCTCATTGCAAATGAGGCGCTCTACCAACTAAGCTAAGGGCCCGTAGATAAAAGATATTATCAAATTTATATTCTATGGACAAATACATATGCTAGAATTCCAACATGAAACGAAAGGTGGCGATTTTTGATGTTGATGGCACTATCTTCCGCTCGAGCTTTTTGATCGAGCTGGTTAATACTCTGATCGAGAAAGGAATTTTCCCGGAGGAAGCGCGATTTGAATTTGAAAAAGAGAAAACTTCCTGGATCAATAGGCATGGACCATACGAACACTATATTCAGGCGGTTGTAAATGTTTTTGCCAAGTATATTAATGGGACAGCTATGCAAGACATCGAGGGTATTGCTCAAGAAGTCGTAAATCATCAAGAGAATCGCACCTATCGCTACACTCGCGACCTCTTAGCAAAACTCAAAAGCGAAAGCTATTATCTCTTGGTAATTTCTCATTCGCCTAAATTTATCTTGGAGGAATTTTGCCGTAAGCACGGCTTCGACAAATGTTACGGCACTCTCTATGCTACTGATGATGCCGGCAAATTCACAGGAGAAGTTTCTCAATCAGAACTCATTTTTAATAAAGCAAAAATTCTTGAACGCGCCGTAGAGAAAGAAAATCTTACTCTCGAAGGCTCTATAGGCGTCGGCGATACGGAAAGTGACATATCTTTCTTGAGCCTTGTGGAAAAGCCGATTTGTTTCAACCCCAATAAAGCTCTGTACGACGAGGCGCGGAAAAATAATTGGTTAGTAGTGGTGGAGAGAAAGGACGTGATCTACGAAATCCCGCGGATGCCAACCGACAGTGTGTAGAGATTGGTGGAGAGACGACTCTGGGTGGAACTTCGGCTGGGCATTGGTTTCGATGAGATAAACTTTTCCTTTTGGCGTCACCACAAAGTCCGAAGAGGAGTAGTGCCGAAGACCGAGGATCTGGTGGGAAAGTTTGGCGAGTCTTTCCACTTCCTTCTTGTGTGCGGCACTCAAATCTCCGTCCGGAATGAGAGCATATACTTTCTCCCCACGAGCGTTGTCGACTACGGCACAAGTGGTATCTTTGCCTTTGATATATTCTTCCACGATCGCCTTCGGCGAATATATGAAAATATTTTTTATCTTCTCTTTAAGCTCGCTGAAACTTTTTGCTAAAGTAACGCCAATACCGCCCGAGCCGCGAGAAGGCTTAATGATCACTGGGTGAAGATAGTTTTGGAAGATGTAGATCAATTTTTCGTCAGAAAGATCACTTTCTGCCAAAACTTCGTGCTTGGGCACCAAAATGGAATGCTCTATAAAAACTTTTTTGGCCATATCTTTGTTTATGGTAAGCACGCTAGAGAGAGAACCTGAACCGGTGAAAGGGATTTTGAATTTCTCAAGCTCTCTTTGAACTTGACCGTCTTCTCCATACTCGCCATGGAGCGCGTTCCAGACAATGTTTGCATGGCGGAGCGCGCGGTGAGGTTCCTCAACCAGTCCGGACGAGTGCCATTCTCTATCTCTTGAGATAAAGATATCGATCGGATCATATTTCTCCGGCATCTCACGCAAGAGCGATAAGACATGCGCGCCAGTTTTGAGAGAAACATCATATTCTTCCGATGGACCGCCGCGCAATACAGCGACTTTTATCATAACTAAATTATATCCTAAATCCCTTGCTTCGGAGTAGTCGGTGATATTTTATAGCAAACCTATGCGCTTCGGAATTCGCCAGAAGTATCGCTCGCTCCAAGGTCTGGCCTTGGGAATTAGTATTTAAGGCCAGACCTTTAAGACCGAGAATTTCTCGAGCTCTATGATGTTCATCTTTTGTGACTGCTACTGCTGGAATATTGGTAATTTTTCTTGCGACATTTAGTTGTGACTGGCCACCGTCTACCACAATAAGGTTCGGGAATCTCCATTCCGGATGCCCAAAGCGCCTACTCAAAACTTCTTTGAGATTCTTAGTATCGTCATTTTTGTCAGCACGAATTTTAAATTTCCTATATTGGCTTTTCGCTACTTCCCCGTTTTCAACTACAGTCATCACTCCCACGACATTAGTGCCAGAGATATGGGCGATATCATATGCCTCAATTCGAAACCCAATGTCAAAGACGGTCTTTGACACATCCGCTTTGATAAGCGCGACGTCTTGAATATGATTTAATGCGAAAAGTTGGCCTTTAACTTTTTCTGCTTCTTCGAACTTCTGTGCTTTAGCCAGAGTCTTCATCTCTTTCTCGAGAATACGAATAAGAGTTTCTTTCTTGCCTTCGAAAAATAATTTGATATTGCGAATTATTTTTCGATACTCGAGTTTTGAGATCCATCCAGCACATGGACCGGGGCAAAGTCCAATTTGCGCGTTGAAACATGGTTTGCCGCTTAACTTACATTTGACATCTCGATACGGAAAAATTTTGCGGATTATTTTCAACGCTTCTTTCAATTCCCCACCATATGGAAATGGGCCGTATGTGCCCAAGCCTCGAGTTATCGTGACTTTAGGGAATTCCTCTTTGGTGATAGTGACAAAGTTGTAACTCTTATCATCCTTTTCTTTAGAGTTGTAGTATGGCTGATTTTTCTTAATTTCATTGGCTTCTAGTATTAGTGCTTCTAGGACTGAGTCAGTTTGGATAAACTCGACCCTCTCTGCTTCTTCGAGCATTTTAGCTATAAGTGGAGAGCGCGTGGAGAGAATTCGCGGCGCAAAATAGCTCTTCACTCTGTCTTTGAGCGAAGTAGCTTTACCAACATATAAAATATCCTTCCCTTTCTGGAAAAAGTACACCCCCGGTGAATCGGGCAGATTAAATTGTTGGAAATCTACAAGTTTCATTTTTTGATTGGTCGAGGCAAGGCCTCGACCATAGAAATTTTATGGTGTAATTTTTATTTCTTATGCAACGCTTTGCGAAGATATTTACCTGTGTGAGTATCAGTATTAGCCACTTCTTCAGGGGTACCTTGGGCAACGAGATTGCCGCCCCCTTCTCCGCCTTCGGGACCGATGTCAATAACCCAGTCGGCACTTTTGATGAAATCGAGATTGTGCTCGATTACCAAAACCGTATTGCCTTTATCAACCAGTTTCTGCAAGATCTCGATCAGCTTTTTCACATCCTCATAGTGCAAACCAATGGTCGGCTCATCGAGTAGGTAAATCGTCTTCTCAAGATGCCGTCGATAAAGCTCCGAAGCGATCTTCACCCTCTGCGCTTCCCCGCCGGAGAGTGTGGTAGCAGACTGTCCGAGACATAAGTATCCGAGACCCACGTCATTAAGACTTTTTAATCTATCGTAAATCGCAGGAATATCTTCGAAGAATGTGAGTGCTTCTTCTATAGTCATCTCGAGCACATCGTAAATTGATTTATGCTTATACTTCACTTCTAGCGTTTCTTTCATAAATCGCTTGCCTTGGCAGACATCGCAAGGCACGTAGACTGTCGGCAGGAAATGCATTTCCACTTCGATCATGCCGTTGCCTTGGCAAGTCTCGCAGCGGCCGCCTTTGACATTGAAAGAAAATCTATTGGCTCTCCAACCTCGCGCTCGCGCTTCCGAAGTCTCGGCGAAAAGTTCTCGGATAAATGTGAACGCACCGGTGTAAGTTGCGGGGTTAGAACGCGGCGTCCGGCCTATCGGAGACTGGTCAATGAGAATGGATCGACCTAGGTATTCCGAACCGATAAAGATTTGGCAGTTATAAGTTTGCGCATTCCTATAACGGCGATCGAGCCGTGCCTGAAGATTCTTGTGAATAATTTCGTAGACGAAAGAAGATTTACCAGAGCCAGAAACACCGGTGACTGCGATTAGTCGCGAGAGCGGGATATCGACATTGAGATGTTTGATGTTAAATATTTTCCCGCCGCGGATAGATAATTTCCCTCTTTCCGATTCGCGGCGCTCATCTGACAACTCGATCTTTTGTTCGCCACGCAGATACGAGAGCGTCAGTGACTTGCTATCATTCTTTTTAGCCAATAGAAGATCTTCCAAGTAGTCCGCCACGACCACTTTGCCACCATGCACACCGGCACCGGGACCGATGTCTACCAGATAATCTGATGCATAAATAGTTTCTTCATCATGTTCCACTATGATGATGGTGTTACCCAGATCGCGGAGGTTTATGAGCGTCTTAATAAGACGCTCATTGTCACGCGAGTGGAGACCGATAGTCGGTTCATCCAAGACATATAACGCCCCCACCAAGCCTGAACCAAGTTGCGAAGCAAGGCGTATGCGTTGTGCTTCCCCACCGGAGAGAGTGTGGGCTCGGCGATCAAGTGACAGATATTCGATACCCACATTGAGCATGAAGGATAATCTTGCCTCGATCTCTTTGGTCACTACTTTGGAAATATTTTTCTCCCGCACCGTCAATTTCAATTTTTTGAAGAATTCATCAGTGTCTTTGATAGAAAGTTTTGTCAGCTGAACAATGTTTTTGCCACCGATGAGTACATGCAATGCTTCTTCGCGCAAACGTGCGCCATGACATCGTTCGCAAGATTCTTCTCCAAAAAGATACTT
>C687J35174_10009625_pt1 | contig 12097 bp, 9 predicted proteins | sample RifCSPhighO2_01_FD_35174 | JGI IMG/M metagenome (IMG submission 35174) | reverse complement strand
TATTCTACAGTTACTGACTTCGCCAGGTTCCTCGGCTTATCAATATCACACTCTCGCAGATTAGCAATATGATACGCCAGCAACTGCACTGCAATTGTTGCTAAGAACGGATACAGAACTTCGTCAGTCTTGGGAAGGGAGATCACATCGGTGCAGTGTTCTTTAATTTCCTGATCGCCTTCGGTTGCAATCGCAATAATCTTTCCATTTCTCGCCTTAATCTCTTGAATATTGCTGATCATCTTGCTGTACAATGCATTCTTCGGAACAAGAGCAACCGTAGGAACTTGATCTGTCACTAAAGCAATAGGGCCATGCTTCAATTCTCCAGCAGCATAAGCTTCTGCATGAATATAAGAAATCTCTTTCAGCTTGAGAGCACCTTCGAGTGCAATCGGATACATCACATTTCTTCCAATAAAAAAGAAGTTGTAGACCATAAAATATTTTTTAGCAAGAGCTGCAATAGCATCATTTTGTTTGAGGACTTTTTCAATCAAAGCAGGAAGCGAGTCAAGTTTGAGATTTTTGCCAGTGCTCGAAAGCTTCTCAGCAAGACGGTACAGCACAGCAAGCTGTGCGCTAAAAGCTTTGGTAGAAGCAACACCAATTTCAGGACCAGCGCGCGTGTAGATGACCTGATCAGATTCGCGGGCAATCGTGCTGTCAACAACATTGATGATCCCGATGACCTTTGCTCCTTTTTCTTTTGCAAGACGCAAGGCTGCAAGCGTATCTGCAGTTTCTCCGGATTGAGAGATCACCAGAAGGACATCCTGCCTGCCAATCAAGGGGTTTTTGTACCGGAATTCTGAAGCAGCATCCCACTCAACAGGAATCTTTGCAGTCTGTTCGATCAAGTATTTTCCCACCAATCCCGCGTACGATGCGGTTCCGCAGGCAATCACAAAAAGCTTTTTTGCAGATTTGCAGAGCTTGACCACGTCATCAGAAATTTTTACTTGAAGTGTATCTCGGACAACCCGGGGCTGTTCAAAAATCTCTTTCAGCATAAAATGTTCATATCCGCCTTTCTTTGCCTGCTCAACATCCCAGTTAATGGTTGTGGAATTTCGTTTGACCGGTTTTCCTGATTTGTCAAAAATTTGGATGCTGTCTTTTTTCACCACTGCGGTTTCGAAATCATTGAGATACACTGCGTTTTTGGTGTATGCAATAAATGCGGTCACATCAGATCCAAAGAAATTTTCTCCTTTGCCAAGACCAAGCACCAGCGGACTTCCATTCCTTGCTACAACTATATAATCANAATTTTTATGCAGAACACAGAGGGCATACGTTCCAATCAACTTTTTGAGCGTTGTGTCAACTGCTTTTTTTAGATCCGTCTTTAGATCCGTTTTCTGTTGTTTCAATGCTTGCTGCTTCAGTTCTTCTTCAATCAGATGTGCAATGACCTCGGTATCTGTTTCAGAAGCAAAATGATGGCCTTTACTGAGCAGATCCTGCTTGAGATCAAGATAATTTTCAATAATGCCATTATGTATCAGTGCAAGATCACCTTTGCAGTCGCTGTGAGGATGTGCGTTGACATCGCTTGGTCGGCCGTGGGTGGCCCAGCGTGTATGCCCCATACCCATGATTCCGGCAACTGGCTTCATGGTCTGCTTGAGTTTTTCTACGCGGCCCAGCATTTTCTGGACTTTAATCGTTTTCGTTGTTGTGTCAAGGATGGCAATGCCTGCTGAATCATAGCCCCGGTACTCCAGGTGCCCCAAGCCTTGGATCAGGATGTTCTGAACCGGCTTTTCTCCGATGTATCCCATAATTCCGCACATAGGGACCTCAGAAAGGGGGCCTCTTTTTATAGATTGCTTCTTTTTCGTGATCGTACTGCGAGCTTAATCCACGACTAACTTTAACTAACTTTATAAACATCTTGGCCTTCTCAAACACCATCAAACCTATGGCAAAAGCAGAGACAAAACCCGGAAAAGAAAGAGAAAAAGGAAAAGAAGAAAGAAAAGAGGGAAATAAAGAGCCTGAAGCAGCAAAAGGACTCTCGATCAAAAAAGATGAAGAATTTGGAGAATGGTTCAGCCAGCTGATTATCAAAGCAGAACTCATTGAGTACACCGATGTTTCTGGCTGCTACGTGTTTCGCCCTAACTCTTATTTTATTTGGGAGCAGGTTCAGCAATATATGAACAAGCGCTTTCAGCCACTGGGCGTAAAGAATTGCTACTTCCCCCTATTCATTCCCGAACATCTGCTTCTGAAAGAACAGAAGCATGTCGAAGGCTTTGTTCCTGAAGTTGCATGGGTCACCCATTCAGGAAAAACTCCGCTTAAGGAAAGGCTTGCAGTACGACCAACTTCTGAAACGATTATGTATGAAACCTACAAAAAATGGATTCGAAGCCATCGCGACCTTCCGCTTCTGTTGAATCAGTGGAACAATGTGGTGCGCTGGGAATTTAAGAATCCTGTTCCCTTTATCCGATCGCGTGAATTTCTGTGGCAGGAAGGACATACGGCGCACGCATCACGAGAAGACGCACTGAGCGAAGTCTTTACAATATTGAATATCTATGAAGACACGTATCGAGAATGCTATGCGGTTGCTGGAATCAAAGGACAGAAAACTGAAGCAGAGAAATTTCCTGGGGCAGAAATGACAACAACGTTTGAAGTCTTTGTTCCCAGTGGAAAATCATTGCAAGGATGCACGTCGCACTTGCTTGGCCAGAATTTTGCAAAGGCATTTGACATCACGTTTACGGATGAAAAGGAGCAACAGCAGTACATTTGGCAAAACTCCTGGGGCTTCTCAACGCGAACAATCGGAGCCACGATTATGATGCATTCTGATGATAAAGGTGTCGTCTTTACTCCAAGAATTGCTCCTACTCAAGTTGCCATTGTTCCCATTTTATTTGAAAAAGTGAGAGATGAGATTCTCAAAAAAGCAAATGAGTTGAAGGATGAACTGAAACAAGCAGGATTGAGGGTCGTGCTTGATGATCGCAATCATACACCGGGCTCTAAATTTTATGAGTGGGAGTTGAAAGGCGTTCCGTTCAGAATTGAACTAGGGCCTCGTGATTTAGAAAAACAGGAATGTGTTGTTGTTCGTCGGGATACGGGAAAAAAAGAATCGCTTAAATTAAAGGATGTCAAGAAGAGGCTTCCTGCGCTGATGGAGCAAATGCATCAAGATCTCTTTGCAAAGTCGCAAGAAGTTCAGAAAAAAGAATCGGTGCATGTAAAAAATTTTGTTGATTTGAAAAAAGGTGTTGAAGAACGCAAGCTTATTTTTGCAGACTGGTGCGGACATGCAGAATGTGAACAGCGCATTACGAATGAGACGCCTGCAAAGATTCTGTGTCTGCCCTTTCAGGACAACGATCCTGCACAAGGAACCACTCCAACAACAGGAGACTGTTCAGTGTGTGGAAAGAAAGGGCTCGTTGTTGCACTGGTGGCAAGGAGTTATTAATCAGATTAATCAAATTTTTATTTTTCCTTCCCTCAGCTGTTTAAGAATTAATTCAGATGCTCGTGTAATATTAGGAAGATTGCCTTTTCTCACACAATGCAGCTTTATCGCAATTTTCTCAAGAGTTTTTTCTGTATCTTTTTCTACCGGAACAGCGTAATGCGACTCGATAATTCCGGGATGCTCATCCATAATCAACAAAAGGTCAAGTTCGGGGTCTTTTGATCGGGTCGTGATCCCGGTCATCAGGTTTTTCACATGGTCTTTTTCGCCGTACGGAATGACTCCAGGGGTATCAATAAGAAAAAATTGCCGCATATTGATATAGTGCTTTCCGCGCGTAAATCCGGACATGCTCGATACCCCTGCCGTTCCTGTTCCGGTCAGCGCATTGATGACTGAACTCTTGCCCATGTTGGGATATCCCAACACTCCGACTCGTGGCTTTTCAAAACCCTTCTTCTTACCCTCAAGAAGTATTCTTTCCTTGAGCAGGTTGATGCCGTGATAGGTTTTGCAGGAAATAAAAACTGAAGGAATCAGCGTTTTCTTGATCTCATCAAGTTTATCCTTATCGGCGAGGTCGCACTTATTCAGGACGTAGATAAGGGGTTTTCCGCTGTTTTTGACTCTCTCCTCAATTTCAACGTTCCGTGTTTGTTCTACGGCTCTCGCATCAACGATCTCAAGAAGAATGTCTGCTTTTGAAATTACCCCTGCAACGACCGCCCAAAAGTTTTTTCCCATAAAAATAACAGAGACGGTGTGTGTTTATAAACTTATAGGGGAATAACAAGGTTTATAAATCCTCGACAGTTCCCGATTCTTGAAGACCTATGAAAATAATTCACCTCTATGCCCATTCTGATTTAGAACTTCTGCCGGCTGTCAAAAAGGCAGTGGAACAAGACTTGCTCAAAGAGTCTGTTGCACTCGTTACCACGATTCAGCATACCAAGATTATACTTGAAGTGGCCGAGTTTCTCAGCAAACAAGGACTTGCTGTTACGAACTATGGCAATATTCTTGGATGTATGCATCCCAAAGTTGCAGAGATTCCAGAAAAAACACTGCTGTATATCGGCGATGGACTCTTTCATCCCAAAGGACTGTGTCTGCGCCTGAAACGAGATGTAGTTGTTGCCAACCCTGCAACCCAGCAAGCCTTTGTTTTGAAAAAAGAAGAGATTGCTGACATTGAAAAACGATTGAAAGGAGCACGATTGAAATTTCACACTGCAACACAGGTTGGCGTACTGATATCTGTCAAGAGCGGACAGAAAACCGTTCAGCAAACCGTGCCGAAGATTATGAAAATCCAAGAAAAATATCCTGATAAAAAGTTTTATTTCTTTGGAGCAAATACCCTGGATATTCAGAGCTTGGAAGATTTTCCATTTATTGAGGTTTGGNTGAACACGATGTGTCCGCGCATGGTCGATGATGACGTGAAGTTTCCTAAGCCGATGCTGAATCTGATGGATTTGGAAGGAGAAAACATTATATAGGGAAAGTAATGAGAGTTAAAAAATATAATAAACCAAAGCGAGGTATGAAAAATGAAACGCTATTTTGAAGATCAACGGGTCGGCGTCTTTGTGGACTGCCAAAATATGTATTATTCGGCAAAGAATCTGTACCGAAAAAAGGTTAATTTTGCAAACATTTTGAAAGCAGGAGTTAATGGAAGACATTTGATCAGGGCATTCTGCTATGTGATTAATGCAGATGTAGAAGGAGAAGAGAACTTCCATGGAGCACTAGCCCATATTGGATTTGATGTCCGGTCAAAAGACTTGCAGACCTTCTTCGGCGGAGCAAAAAAAGGAGACTGGGACGTGGGTATTGCCATGGACATCATGCGTTATGCATCAAAACTCGATGTGGTTGTTCTGGTCAGCGGAGATGGAGACTTCCAGGACCTTCTCGAACATGTCAAAGCATTAGGATGCCGGGCAGAAGTCATTGCTTTTGGAAAAACCTCATCGTCCAAACTGAAGCAGACTGCAGACTTTTTCTTGGATATGGATCAAAATCCGCGCGAATTCCTCATTGTGGATCGGGCGCACCACCATCACGAAAAGCCGGAGGGAGTGTAAGAAACTCGCAAGGGGGGAATACGATGGTTGAAGCATTGACAGCAGGAAATTTCAAAATCAAAATCCAAAAAGGACTGAGTGTGGTTGACTTTTGGGCAGAATGGTGCGGACCCTGCAAACAACTAGGACCGGTGTACGAAGCAGTTTCTCAAGATCCGGAATTCAAAGGAAAACTTGCCTTTTTCAAACTGAACACTGAAGAAGCTTCTGATCTTGCTTCAGAAGAAGGCATCCGAGGTATTCCCTGTTTGATTGTCTATAAAGATGGAAAAGAGGTCAACCGACTGGTCGGTTTCATGCCCAAGGAACAGCTGAAGGAGCAGTTGAAACGAGCAATTTCTGGAAAGTGAGACGTTAGAAAAAAAAGCGTCAGAAACAAGCTAAAACCGACGAAAAATCCAAAGGTTAATATAGCTAANGGTCTTATACATTCTAATATATTAGAGTTTATCGAAGTTTGTATGTGCGAGAGACACTCATGGCTGCTTTTCAAAAAATAACAGGATACAAAAAGATAGGCTTTTGCAAGCGTTGCAATACCAAAATGATTGATCCTAAACCTTCTATGTTCTATTGTGATCCTTGTCTTCTGAAGCTAAGAAAACACTAAAACAAGGGTTTGACCATTTCTTTGGGCATCTTGATCCCAGCGAGTTTAAGAATTGTCGGTGCAATGTTCTGCAAGGTTCCTCCTTTCGTAAAACTGAGCTTCGATTTCTGAAGAGAAGGGTTTTTTGAAATCACAACAAACGGAACATCGTTGGTGGTATGGGAAGTCTTCATTTCACCTTCCATAACCTCTGCGTTGCCATGATCTGCGGTGATGCAGACTATACCCTCTTTGTCAAGAACAGCATCAACCATACGCTTGATGCACTGATCCATGACCCCCAAACCTTTCATGGTTGCAGTGAGATTGCCCGTGTGCCCAAGCATATCAGCATTTGCAAAGTTGACGACAACAAAGCTGTATTTCTTTTTCTTGAGCTGTTCAAGAAACGTCTCAGTAATAGGAAGCGCACTCATTGCAGGAGTTTTGTCATACGTGGCAACTTTTGGGCTTGGGATAATGATGCGCTCCTCGCCGGCAAAAGGTGTTTCAAGGCCGTCATTAAAGAAATAGGTAACGTGCGCATATTTTTCTGTTTCTGCAATACGTAATTGTTTCCATCCCTGCTGCGCAATCATTTCACCGAGTGTATTTTTTGCATGGAAAGGGGAGAAAGCAACCGGTGCATCGATGGTTTTGTCGTATTGCGTCATGCAGACAAAGAAGAGCTCCTTGATGGGCGGAGGGGGTGTTCTCTGAAATTCTGTACTTCCAAAATGGAGGTCAACGAAAGCTCGGGTTATTTGTCGAGCGCGATCAGCACGGAAGTTGAAGAACACAACCGCATCACCATCTTCGACAGGGAGCGAATCCACCGGTGCAGGAGCAACAAATTCATCCGTNATCTTTTTTTTGTATGACTCTTGAATCATCGTTCTCACTTTTTTGATGCCTTGTTCAAAGGACAGCGGTTGAAGCGCATGATGCTTCGTCATGGTCTCATATGCCATCTGTGTACGCTCCCAGCGATGATCACGATCCATGGCGTAATACCGTCCAGCAACCGTTCCGATGCGCACTGCATCCGTTAATTTGAGTTTTTTGACATGGGATTCAAGGAGAGGGAGGTAACGCAATGCTGTTTGGGGTGCTGTGTCCCTCCCATCAAGAATAAGATGGAGCACCATGTTCTTGACATGATATTGTTTTGCTAACGCAAGGAGGCCGAAGAGATGCTCGATGTGGCTGTGCACTCCTTTGTCGCTCAATAACCCCATGATGTGGAATTTTCGCGACGGATGCACTCTCACGTGTTGTGTTGCTTGGATCAGAACGTGGTTGTTGAAAAAAGATTGGTCTTTGAGTGCTTGATTGATACGCACCATATCTTGGTTGATTAATCTCCCTGCACTGATATGGATGTGGCCGACAATCGAATTTCCCATGAAACCTTTGGGCAGACCAACTGATTCTCCATGCGCTTTGAGTGTAGTGTACGGATAATTTTGAAAATAATCCTGGAGATGGGGCGTTTTGGCAAGAGCAACTGCGTTGGCTTTCTTAGATGAACGTAAGCCATAGCCGTCGAGAATAATCAGGACAAGGGGGTGCTGAGGACTCAGACGATGCGCCACGTTCAGATGATATGTCGCTTTTTGCATCACTTCACCCGATAAGACTCACGTTTAATGCTTTAATCCTGCTAAAATCTTTATCCAGCGTAAGCAGATGAGCATCATGCACGTTGCATATTGCAGCGATCAAAATATCCATTTTATTGATGAGCGTTCCTGTTTCTGAAAGAGCCCTCATCATATGTGCACTGGCTCGTGCTGCATCTGCAGTATAATCAAGGATGCGGATGTTTGAGAAAAGATGTTCCAGAACAAAGTGCTCTTGTTCAGAGTGTGCGCCTACAAGCAGTTCATGCATACAGATGCTGGTGGTAACTAACGGAGCATCCTGTATCAATGCTTCAATTTTCTTGGCCAGGGGGGATCCTTCCAAAATTTCAATGAGTGCGCTGGAGTCGAGTACGTACATGGTCTTCCCTCTGGGTAAGATTTTGGCTTAAGAGATGGCGTTCTTCTTGAACACGTTTGCGAAATGCAAGGGCTTCTGCAGGCGTGTGGCGAAGCATTCCTTTGATGTCCTTCAAGGTCAACGCTTTTGCTCCTAAACGGAGAAAGAGGTCGCTAAAACTTTCGTCTTCTCTTTTCAGACGCTTCGCTGCATCGTATGCGTCTTGGGTAATGGTGATGGTTTTGATGGTCATAAACTATGTTTATGTTTAAACATATATTTAAATTTTATGCTTTGTTTCTGCCAATTCCCCACTTCGAGCAGGTGTTTTAAGGTGTTTATTTCACCACCTATGAGTGAGTAATAAACGTAAGGTTTATATACCTTGAGTATATCAGAAAGACAGAAAAAGCCTAGCGATAAGACTCCTAGGAAAAGCCCAACAAGGTGCTGAGAAGAACATGGCTGAAGACAAGAAACAAGGTCCACAAAAACCAAGCAAAAAAGCAGGAGAAGAACATACAGGAACACGACTTCCTGCAATGTTTACTGCAAGAGATACAGCAGCTCCGCGACGCCCTTCTGATTATGAATCCAGAGCTCCTGGAACACCTTCTAATGCGGATGAAGAACGCGCAGATACACTCCCAGATTCGGCAACAGCAAGAATACCTCTTGCTCCAGAAGAACGACAGGGGGCAAGGGAAACTATTGATTTGAGACGAGTGCCAACTCAACAATTTTATGGACTTCAACGTGAACCAGAATCGCCGTCTCAGCCATTCACCGAAGCATTTGTAGAAACAAGCGGAGATACGGGTGCTTTTCGAGCAGGCGCATTTCGACAAGAACAACCTTCAGTACCCGCACAAAGAGAACCCACACCCGAAAGGGGTTTAACAAGAAAACCAGCAACAGAAGAAGCATTAGATGAAGAATTACCTTATGCACGAACACTTACTGCCGAAGAGTTAGGAACACGTGCGCATAATCGTTTGGTTGATGTAAAAATACGAGACACCCTTCGAGAAGTGGAAGAACGAGTTTCTCAGTTAGGACTGGGTGATGCAGAAGCTGCACATTTAGGCACACTTGCCGGAGAAGTTTTCCCAGAAGATACGCGCACTCCTGAAGAAAGAATGCAGGATAATCAAAGAGCGAATGCAGATAATCTTGGAAAAGTGTATGATATGTTGCTTGCCCTCAGCCAAGAAAGAGGCAATTTANCTCAAGAGCTTGGTGATGCAAAACTTCCCGACAGGTTGCATACTGCAAAACAAAGATTCTGGCGCGGTCAATATCGACAACCTGAACTTGTTCTTCAACGTTTAGCAGATAATCCTTTGGTCAAGGAATACGGACCCCATGATGCAATATATGCAGCATTAGACGTCATTCGTTATCAATCAACACTGAAACAGATGCTGGTGAGCGCAGAAACTGTGGGAGAAATTCCCGTAGCAAAACCCGCAGTTGCAGAACCTGAACTTCCAGCTCCTGAACAAGATCGTCACGCATTGCTTTTGCCTCCTGACTTAATGGAACCAGAACAAGAACGAACAGGAGTAAAACAGTTCAGAGGCCCTGAAGATTTAGAAGGATATCAACCTGGAATCCCTCAAGAAATGATAGGAACTCCTTTAGTGGAAACCTTTACGCTGACATCGGGAGAAACCGGCGAGCATCCTGCACCGAGTACTGCACCGCTTGAACAACCTGCGTTGCCAGCACAACCTTCAACTGCTGAATTAGGAGGCGAACCCACCATTGAACGAATTGTTTTCTTTGGACTTGCACCGTTGCGATTTGGAAGATTTTATGAAGAAGCAGTACGGGCAGGAGAGATGAATTCTGAAGAACTGGGTCGAGCACTGCAAGGGGTGGAAAGAAGAGGTGAAGAGGAGAGACTCAACAGATGGGCAGAAATCATTTCTGAACCATCTGAACCCGCACCAACAGTTGCCTTACAAACCATTCCGAAACAACCTGCGGTTTCTCAAGATCTTTTCAGAATTATTGAAGGAACCCTTGCACACCTCGGTAAAACAGCGCCACCACAACCTGTAAGATACTTTCCTGTTTACGAAGAGAAAAGAATTCCTCAAGAAGTAAGGGAAGGACAAGTGATGGAAGAAGGTGAAAATAGAGAACGCTTTACACTGCTTGACGGAAGGGTAGAACAAGTTGAACGACAAATAGAAGAACAGCGACGCTTCGGTGATGACATCGAACGAATGATATTTGGCATTGACATGCCAAGGTATCCTGTTATTATGGGCGTTGAACGGCAGCGTATTGCAGGAGAAGGAGACTATTTCTATCTTGGACGTTATCTCGTTATGGAAGAATTAACACGACTCAGCGAAGCAGTTTTGAGATTACGAAGGATAAGGAATGAGAGAAAAACTGAACGAATATTACAAGAGAGACGAGAACAGCTCTTTGAACAATTTTTTGGTGTGCGGAAAGAAGCTGCAGAAAGAAGCAAGATAGACCGCGCGTATACCTATTTAATGAGAGCCTTAGAACACGGAAAAAGAGCAGATGATCCTCAGTTTTTGACAGACGATTTGGAAATTGAGGGGGGAAGAAAAACCTTTCGTGAACGCCGTTTAGAGGAGTATGGAGCTGCACTGCGAGATCTTCACACCGTGTGGAAAATAAAACCAGAAACTCCGTTTCTTCAACGGAAGAGATTAGATTATACTCATGCAGTTCTTGATCTTATGGAAAGTGCTGAACAAAAAGGAAATATACGAGAATATCAAACAGGTGTGCATGCGCTTCAATATTGTAAGGGAAGCTGGGATTTATTTAAGGCATATGTTTTGGGTGGCATGAAACAAAAAGAACTTGATCAACATTTCGAAGCACTGCGCGATTGGAGAACCGAACAAGTAAAAAGACAACAACAAGAAAGAAAAAACGCACGGCAAGCAGTTGCTGATCTTGTGCAAGGACGTATCCATCAGATCGAAGGAGAAGACCAAAGAGGAATCTTGAACCTTCTTGATGAACGCATCCAAGACAGGAAAGTCTATGNAGCAAAAACACCCCTTATTCTTTCAGGAGTATATGCAGAACTCAANNGTATTCCGGAGTTAGGATCTCTTTGCGAACCAAACTATCGTCCATTAAAATTCAACAACGATGGCGAGATTGTTTTCGGCATGGAAGTCGTGCCTGAACTTCCTGAAGGAATGGTTGCTCGCGAACGAGCTTTGGAAAAACCTTATGATGTGCTTTTCGCACAAGAAGTTGCACCCCCCTTTGCTGGTGAGGAACAGCTGAGCTTCGCATTTCCAGAACAGAGCACATCCGAATATATTGTTGTTGTAGGTGTTGATACTGTTAGAGAAGCAGGAACTCCTGTAAAAGAAGAATATCGTGCACCAACACCTGCACCTCGTCGAACCTTCACGCCACAAGAAGTTGCCTTGGCAATGATCACAGGACGACGCATACCCTTTGTTATCGAAGAAGAAGAAAGTGGAGAAATTATAGAAATGACTGATGATGATATTGTTGGAAGCGAACTCGCATCGGTTGAACAATGTCAACCTCTAGAAGAAACCTTTGTCTTCTTGGTGACACTGTTGCTGATAACATTATGCCTTTAGAAGAAATAGAACTTCGACCATCAAGACATCCAAGTTACCAAGAAGTTGCTATGCAATTACATGTAGAAGCACAAAAAGCGGAAGCAAGAGGAAACAGACAGGCGCTTGTTGATTTGATTGCAATGATAATTCCGAAGAGGGAAGCAGAAGACGCAGTTTATCATCAACTTATCACAGCAGCATATTTCGAAAGAGAAAGAAAAAGAGAACAAAAAGGAGAACAACTTGAGCTGGATGCTTCGCTCGTTATAGCTGAAAGAATTTTAGAAGGAATCCAGACAGAAGCACAACTTGATCTGCATTATAAAGTTCTTATTCGACTTGAACCAGGACGATTTTTGATGAA
>C687J35174_10009623_pt1 | contig 12099 bp, 15 predicted proteins | sample RifCSPhighO2_01_FD_35174 | JGI IMG/M metagenome (IMG submission 35174) | reverse complement strand
AGGGTAAAAAGCATAAAAGGGGACGTGGATTTTGAAAGCGTAGCTAAAAAGGCAAGCTATCTGAGCCCTGTTCCTGGAGGAGTTGGACCCTTGACCGTTGCCTGCTTATTTCAAAACCTGTTTCTTCTTTCCAGTAAAAAGTTCAATGCTACATAGCATTATACTTTGTGCATGATTGATACTTTGATTATTTTCTTGGGAGAATATCTTGCATATATCCTTGCAGCAGGCATTGTGCTGTTTTGGTGGCAAAACAAAAAAAAGCATCCCCGATTTCTCTGGGAAGCTGTTACTGCAGCCCTGGTTTCCCGGGGCATTGTCGCAGAGACGATACGATTCTTTTGGGAACGGCCAAGGCCCTTTGTTGAACAGAACATCACTCCTTTAATTGAACATGCCTCTTCTCCATCGTTTCCTTCCGGGCACGCCGCATTGCTGTTTGCCGCGGGAACGGTTCTGTATTTCTATAACAAAACAGCAGGAATCATGTTCCTGCTGGGAGCCATAGTTGTTTCCGCAGCCAGGGTGTTTGCCTTTCTCCATTGGCCTTCAGACATTGCTGCTGGAGCCGCCATTGGCATTGCCTCTGGGGTTCTTGTGATAACTATCTTCAAGCGTTTACAAACGAGAGAAAATAAGTGAAATAGAAGTGTTTTAGGCCTGGGTGATGGAACTGGCAGACATGCGGGACTCAAAATCCCGTGGTGGCAACACCGTGTGGGTTCAACTCCCACCCTAGGCACCACTAAGTTTTTTCCGGCTTTTGCCAAGAGGCGTAATTGCATTTTGGGTAGCGGCTGCAGCCGTAGAAGGTTTTTCCTTTTCTGGTTCGCCTTGCCACAACTTCTCCCAGCTCCCAAGGAGCGAGGCTCGCCCCTCCTGGGGCGGCTTCTTTACATTTTGGACAAGGGATTCCAAGAGGCCTTGACTTGTTTTCCTCTAAAGGTTCCGTGTGTCTGCATTCCGGGAACTTGGAGCAGGCATAGAACCTGCCGTATCTGCCAAAGCGCACCACGAGCGGGGCCCCGCATTCAGGACAGGCCTTTCCCTCCGCCTCTTGTATAATGTCCTTTTTTGAAACCTCCTCATATTTTTTCTGGAGGTTTTCTTCAAAGGGCCGGTAAAACTCTTTGAGCATTGGAACCCACTCCTTCTTTCCCTGCGCAATCTCGTCTAAGTCCTTTTCCATGTCTGCGGTAAAGCCAATGTCCACGATGCTAGGGAAGTGCTCTACCAAAAGATTATTTACCGTTTGGCCAAGCTCTGTTGGGACAAGGCGGTGTTTCTCGTCTTTTGCCACGTACCCGCGCTCCTGCACCGTAGACAGGATGGGGGCGTAGGTAGAAGGCCTCCCGATGCCGTTTTCTTCCAGCGCCTTAATGAGAGAGGCCTCCGTGTATCTGGCAGGGGGCTGGGTAAAGTGCTGCAGGGAGAGGAGTTCTTTGAGAGAAAGCGCTTCTCCTTTCTTTAAAGAAGGGAGTTCTGTCTCTTCAAATTTCATGGGATATACTTTCAAGAAGCCGTCGAACTTGAGCATCTGTCCTGTGGCCCGGAAGGTATATGCTCCATGAGCAGGGTCAGACCCCGCTAGCGGGGTCTGACCCTGCTTTGCTTCTATATCTATTGCAGTAGAGTCAAATACAACAGGAGCCATTTGTGAGGCAAGAAACCTTCTCCAGATTATGTCATAGAGCTTTGCGTTGACGCCCGAAAGGCCCGTGCTTTTCGGAGTTCTGTCTGGAAAGGTTGGCCGGATTGCTTCATGGGCTTCCTGGGCGCCTTTTGCCTTTGTCTTAAATCTTCTTTGGGTCCAGAACTTTGTCTCATATGTTTTTTGGATGTATTGCTTTGCTGCAACAAGAGAAAGCTCAGACAGGTTTAAGGAATCCGTTCGGTGATAGGTGATGAGCCCTTGCTCATACAGCTGCTGGGCCAGCTGCATGGTGAGCTTTGCGGGGAAGCGCAGGCGCTGCCAGGAAGTTTGCTGAAGCGTTGAGGTGGTAAAAGGAGGCAGGGGATTTCTCTTCACTTCTTTTTGCTCTAAACTCTCTACCTTGTACTCTGCCCCTTTGAGATTTTTCAAGATTGCATCTGCCTCTTTTTTTGTTTTAATATCCAGCTTCTCTATGGTTTTGTTGTCCCTTTGTTGCAGCAAGGCGCGAAAGACCTTGCCCCCTTTTTCAAGGTCAGCTTCAATGCTCCAATATTCTTGAGGGACGAACTTTTGTATTTCTTCCTCTCGGTCTGCAACAAGGCGTACCGCGACGGACTGCACCCGTCCGGCAGACAATCCTCGAGCAACCTTCTTCCACAAGAAAGGGGAAAGTTTGTATCCCACGAGCCGGTCCAGGATTCTTCTGGTCTGCTGGGCATTCACAAGGTCCATGTCAATATCGCGGGGATCCCTCAAGGCGTTGAGAATCGCACCTTTGGTTATTTCGTGAAAAACAATCCGAGATATATTTTTGATTTTTGATTTTTGTTTTTTGATTTCGTTCAAGCCGAGGGCCTGAATGATATGCCAGGCAATCGCTTCCCCTTCCCGGTCCTCATCCGTTGCCAAGATAACCTGGTTTGCCCCTTTTGCTGCGTTTTTTAAGGAGGTCACGGCATTTTTTGCCTTGGTGGGCACGACGTAGGTTGGCTCAAAGTTTTTTTCCGTATCAATGCCAAGTTCTCCCTTGGGGAGGTCCCTGATGTGTCCAAAAGAGGATTGCACGTTATATTCTTTTCCGAGAAAACCCGATAAGGTCTTTGCCTTTGTGGGGCTCTCCACAACTATCAGTTTCATTATTTTTACATTAGCATAGATGGTAACGTTCAGAGAATAATCCCTCAAAATTTTACACCTGTATAAAATTGAGGGGTTGTGTTTTTCGCAAACGTTCTACTGCTTCGCTTAACATCTGACAATACAGATTTAATCCGACAGCGTTCACGTTGCCCGACTGCTCCTTTCCCAAGATGTTGCCTGCTCCCCGAATCTCCATATCCTGCAAAGCAATCTTGTATCCTGACCCCAGTTCTCCGGATTCCTTCAGGGCCTTGAGCCGTTGCCTTGCTTTATCAGAAAGTTTGGAACCATGCAAGAAGTAGGCAAAGGACTGCAGGTTTGCCCTGCCAATGCGTCCCCGAATCTGATAGGCCTGGGAAAGCCCCAGCTTTGTCGCTTCTTCCACAACCAGGGTGTTTACATTGGGAAGGTCCAAGCCGTTTTCAATGATGGTGGTAGCAAGCAGGATGTCGTACTTTTTGCCGCGGAAGTCATCCATGACAGCAATAAGTTCCTTTTCTTTGAGGCGTCCATGCACAATGCCAATCTTTGCCTTTGGCACAAGCTCTTCTACATTCCTTTTCACCACAGCAATGGTTCCCACCCTATTATGCAAATAGTACACCTGGCCACCCCTTGTCAATTCCCGTTCTATTGCCTGTTTCACAACCTTGCCGCTTCTCTTTTGCACGGCGATTTGCACCGGAAACCTTCCTTCTGGCGGGGTCTGCACCATGCTCATGCCCTTGAGCGAAGAAAGGGACATATACAGGGTTCTGGGGATGGGGGTCGCAGACAGTGAGAGTATGTCTAAGGAAGTCCGAAGCTGCTTGAGTTTTTCTTTTTGCTTCACGCCAAATCTTTGTTCATCGTCAATCACCAGGAGTCCCAGTTTTGGAAAGTCAACGTCAGAAGAGAGAAGACGATGGGTTCCCACTGTAATGTCTATCTCTCCTTTCTTGATGCCTTGAAGAACGTGTTCCTGTTCTTTCTTTGTTTGCAAACGAGAGAGCAAGGCAACGTTCAAGGGCAGGTTTTCCAGGCGCTCTTTGAAGTTCTGGAAATGCTGGTGAGCTAAAATGGTGGTAGGAGCCAGCATTGCAGCTTGGTACCCTTGCTCTGTTGCTCTGACCATGGTACGCAGGGCAATCTCTGTTTTGCCGAATCCCACATCTCCCACCACAATGCGGTCCATGGGCTCCTTTTTTTTCAGGTCCTCTTCAATATCTTTTAACGCCTGGAGCTGGTCTGGGGTTTCCTCAAAAGGAAAGGAGGAAGCAACCCTCAATGAGAGTTCTTCTGGGGTGTGATAGGGAGGCCGCAGAGAAATCTCACGCTGGGCGTATAGTCCCAAGAGTTCTCTGGCAAGCTTTTCTATCTCTTCCCTAATTCTCCTTTTGGTTTTTACCCAGAAAGGAGAACCCAAGCGGGAGACCCTTGGTTCCCCGAATCCCACATACCTGGAAAGTTTCTTCTCAAGCCCAACCGGCACAAACAGCTTATCTCCCGCCGCGTACTCCAGAACGTAGTATTTTGTATCTTGTAGCTTGTATCTTATATGATTCCGTGCGTCATGCAAGCTACTGCTAGATACAAGATACGAGATGCCAGCGAAGCGCGCTACTCCGTGGTCTAGGTGCACCGCATACTCCCCTTCTTTGAGCCCGCTCATGTCTGATGCCTTTTGGGACTGGAGGCGTCTTTTGAGAACCGCCCGAGAGGATTCTTCCTCTGNGGTTATGGGAAGCTCTTCCANTTCCTCGACCCTGTTTCCTACAAACTCAATACGCAACGCATTGCCCCTATTAAGAGGGAATACTTCTACCGTTCCTCCCCGATGGGCAAACTCTCCCGGGTCTCTCACCTCAAACACTTTTTCATACCCCAGTTCGTCCAGCTTGCGCAGGAGCGGGGACAGTCCCAGCTCCGATCCGGCCTCAATGTATACGGTGTTGTCTTGAAAAAACGCCTGCGTCTTTCGCGCGTTGAGAATTTTTTGCAGATTCTCCTCAAACCAAACATTCCCCTTTTCAAGAAAATAGGGGGTTATTCCTACGATTAAAACTTTTTCAAGTGTTTTACTTGGATGCGTTTGTTCCATCCATCCGCCTTACTATAAAACAAAACCCCGTATTTTGAAAGAGGTTGTCGGGAGCTGGCCGGGGCGCGATGATTCTATCCCATCCCCTCGGCTTTATTCATAAACATTCTTTCGATGACCCACCGCAAAAAAGATTGCCTCGTTGCCGCGAAAATAAAACAGCACCCGATAGCGTCGAGTGATACGAAATGAGTGTACTCCGGGAAGTTCCTTGATGGCTTTCGTGTGAAGGCGAGGGTCGCTCCAGTTATTTTCAAAAAGTGATTCCTGCTTCTTGCACAGCTTCTAGATCTCCAATGCTAATTTTTCCAATGATTTCTGAAAGTCCTCTGTCTTTCGGATGGTCATTTCTTCGCAGGGTAAACTTTCAATGCCCTTTGATACGATTTCTTGATTGCAGAGGCGTTTTGATATTCACTCAAACTTTCCCACTCTTTTTCCCAGCGAGAGAATTTTTCATACAAAGACCGAGGAATCACCACGAGTTCCTCGCCCTTTGTTATTTTGGATGAAATTGTAGTAATATTCTTTGCCATGCATTTTTAGTATAGCCGCTGTTTTTTCTTCCGTCAATGGTGTTTTCTAGTCAATAGCTTGTAATCACTTCCATGGGTGTTTTGTAGTTGATGCATGTCGTAACATGAAACCTGGACAGCGCAAAAATCTTGGTCTCGGTCATCCTCCCGGAGAATTCAAAATAGCTCCTTTGGTTGTTGAGATCTACACCGCAAGGTGTAATACAGAGGGTGCGACTGGCACAGTTGTACTAGTGTGTTCCGATAGCAGTAAGACACGGGTAGTGGCTTACTGCTATTAGGAGTCTTTGGATGATGGCCGAGGCGCGGTGGTTCCAACCCATCCCCTCGGCTTTTATTTGTTAACCATCCTTAATCCGATTAAGGACGCAATTAAGGACGCAAGGGATGCTGTCGCTTGCTGGGTTGCAGATTGCAAAGAGAGAAGTTCTGTTTTAGTAAACTTCTTTAAGACGAAAGTTTCCACATCTTTTGGTTTTCCTGTTGCAGGCTGAATGCCTATTCTTATTCTTGTAAAATTCTTTGTTCCCAGGGCCTGGATAATGGACTCTACTCCTTTGTGTCCTGCAGAACCCCTGTTGCTTGATACTTTGACGGTTCCTAAAGGAAGGTCAATGTCATCGTGTATAACGACTAAGCTCGGCTTAGCTTTTGCTAAGCCAGCTTTTGCTAAGCCGAGCTTAGCAATAAGAGATTTTACTGCCTTGCCAGAGTTGTTCATGAAGGTCTGGGGCTTTGCCAGCAGGACCGGTTGTGTGACACCTGGTTGTGTGAAACCAGGTTTCACACAATCCGCAAGGAGGGAACTGGATTTTTTGTCAAAGCTCCATTCGTCGCATTGCCACTGTTTAGCCAATACGTCCACAACCAAAAACCCGACGTTGTGCCTTGTCTTCTCGTATTGTTCCCCTGGATTTCCCAGCCCAATGATAAGATACATATATTATAATTATACTTAGTATAGCACTTCTCTTGAAATGGTCAGGGTTTTTCTGTATACTACCACCAGCTACTAGCTATGAACCCCGCTAGAGATTACGCCTTCTCTATGCGTGTCGGTTCATTGCATACACAAGGAAAGATACCAAAGGTTCTATGATTATATCAATGAATGACAGAAATGTTCTGCTGAACATTTCTTATCTCTAACGGGATGAAAGGATTTTTCCAATTTGCCCTGGAAGTAGCAAAGGTGGTTCTTATTGCCCTGGTCATTGTGGTGCCCTTGCGGTTCTTTGTGTTCCAGCCCTTTTTAGTCAGGGGGAATTCCATGGAGCCGAATTACCACAACGGTGATTATCTTATCGTGGACCAGCTTTCCTATCGTTTTGAGAGCCCGGAGCGCGGCGATGTCATTGTCTTCAAATTTCCTTTTGATCCCTCCCAGCGCTTTATTAAAAGAATTGTGGGGTTGCCAGGAGAAACTGTGGAGGTCAAAGACGGCAAGGTGGTGGTGTACGGCAGGGACGGGGAAATTAAGGATGCCTATGTGCTAGACGAATCTTCTTACCTTCCCCCGGGCCTTGAAACCTCGGGTTCCCTGCGCATTGACGTGAGAGCGCGTGAGTATTTTGTCTTAGGAGATAACAGGCCATCTTCTTCTGATTCCAGGAAATGGGGGGTTGTTGAAGAAGGGCTGATTGTGGGCAAGGTTTTCTTGAACGTCTTTTCCGTGAACGCCTTTGCGAAAGAAATTATCCCCCAAGAGGGTTATTAAACGATATATGGCAAAGAAACCAAGGTTCCAGCGCCCCACTGGCATGCGAGACATTTTGCCAGAGGAGCAGCCATACTTTGAGAAAATCTACCGCACCGTGGACGAGGTTGCGAGGTTCTATGGTTTTGGAAAGATAGATACTCCCATAGTGGAGGATGTGGAGTTGTATGAACGGGGCACGGGCCAGTCCACGGACATCGTGGAAAAACAGATGTATAGTTTCAAGACCAGGGGAGGGGATGCCTTGGCCTTGCGTCCCGAGTTCACCCCAGGCATCGTTCGGGCCTACAACGAGCACGGCATGCTCAACCTTCCCCAGCCAGTAAAGCTGTATGCCTGCGGGCCCTTATTTCGGTACGAACACCCGCAGGCGGGAAGGTACCGGCAGTTCCATCAGGTGGATTTTGAGGTGTTTGGAGAAGAGTCCGCCGCAATTGACGCCCAGGTCATCCAGATCTTCTACACGGTGTTAAAAGAGCTGAAGTTCGGCCATTTAATCTGTGAGGTGAACTCCATTGGGGATACGGCATGCCGCCCGTACTACAAGAAGGTGTTGACGAACTTTCTTCGTCCCCGCCAGAATTCCCTGTGCGCCGACTGCAAAAGGAGAACAAGGGAGAACCCCCTGCGGGTATTGGACTGCAAGGAAGAAAAGTGCCAGCGCTTGAAAGCGCAGGCCCCCCAGATTTTAGACCACCTGTGCGAGCAGTGCAAAAGCCATTTTAAGTCCCTGCTGGAGTTTTTGGACGAGGCAGACCTCCCCTATCATTTAGACCCCTACCTGGTCAGGGGTTTGGACTATTATACCAAGACCGTGTTTGAGATTTTTTCTGAAACGGCGGTCCAGGAACAAAAAGAAGAAGTGATTTCGCGGAGCGCTTTGGTTGGAGGAGGGAGATACGACAGCTTGGTGCGGCTCTTGGGAGGAAAGGACGTTCCCGCGACCGGAGCCGCCGCGGGAGTGGAGCGCATCATTGCCGCAATGAAAGAAAGGGGATTTCCTCCCGCCGAAATCCCCGGCCCCAAGGTGTTCCTGGCGCAGCTGGGGGACCTGCCAAAGAAAAGGAGCTTGAAACTTCTGGAGGAATTGAGAAAAGCCAAGATTCCCATTGCAGAATCCCTGGGGCGGGACTCCTTGAGAACGCAGCTTGCCAGAGCAGACAAACTTGAGGTAGAGTATACCTTGATTCTGGGGCAGCGGGAAGTGCTGGATGGTGCCATCGTGATTCGAAAGATGGACACGGGGGAGCAGCAGACCGTGAAAATGGCAAAGGTGATAGATGAGTTAAGGAAACGCCTTAGTGATAAATCCAAATGACAAAATCCAAATTCTAAATAAAATCCAAAGTTCAAACGGCAAAACTTTTTGACATTTGACATTTTCTTATGGAGAATTGCTTGTTTTGCAAAATAGCAAGGAAAGAAATGCCAGCAAACATTGTCTTTGAGGACAGCCAATTTGTCGCGTTCCGAGACATCAAGCCCAAGGCCCCTTTCCATCTCTTGATTGTCCCGAAAAAGCACATCCACTCCGTTGACCATGTGAAAGAGCAGGACCGGGAGCTGATGGGGGATTTAATCTTGACCGCCCGAAAGGTCGCCAGACAGCATGAACTTGCAGGATACCAGCTTCATTTCAATGTCGGCAGAGAAGGAGGCCAGATTATAGACCACATCCACCTTCACTTGCTGGCAGACCCCGTTAGAAATTTACAAAAGGATAACAAGCGAAGCGCGAGTGGCAAATAGCCACACCCTGTTCATGGGCGTAGCGCTTCGCCCCCCAATGATGCACCTATTCGGTGCGCGCACTGCGCAAGTTAATCAACGGTACATTTCTATACGGGGCAGACAAGAAATCATGAATCCCGTTAGAAGTTCAGCGGGACAAACACAGCGACTATCCATGAATAACAATACTGACAATTTTAACTTCTAATGGGATGAATAAAGCAAGGTTTGAAGTAAGAAAACAGGAACGGGAGACCAATCAGGCGCTCATTCGCCGTTTTACGAAGCGCTTGCGCGACAGCGGGATTTTGATTAACGCCAAAAAGAGTCAGTTCCACAAGCGTCCGAAGTCCCCTGAAATGAGAAAGCGCACGTTGCTGCGGAAGCTGGAAAAACAGCGGACCCTTGAGAAGCAGAGAAAGCTTGGCAGGGTATAGATAAAGACCTGCCCCTTGACAGTTGACAATCTTCATTATGACCCTAAAACAGAAGATTCGAGAGGACTTGAACATAGCTCTCAAGAAGCGAGAAAGCGTACGGATTGGTGCCTTGCGCATGCTTTTGGCCGCCATGGTGAACAAAGAAAAAGAAGCCCTTCGACAAGCTCGGAGCAAAGAAGAACTTTCAGACGAGGAGATTCAAAGCGTTGTTGCGACGGAGGCAAAAAAGCGCAGGGAGGCGATAGAAGCTTTCTTAAAAGGAGGAAGACCGGAGTTAGCTGAAAAAGAAAAGCAAGAGTTAGACGTTCTTCTCTTGTATCTCCCCGAACAGCTTTCGGGAGAAGAAATCAGAAAGCTTGTCAAAGAAGCAATTGCAAAGACAAAGGCGGGCTCTTTCAAAGACATGGGAAAGATCATGGGCGTACTTGCCCCCCAAGTTAAAGGGAAAGCCGATGGCGCCCTGGTGGCAAGTATCGTGAAAGAGATTCTTTCTTCGTAATTTACTTATTCGTTGACAGTTGATGGGAAAAGAATAGGATAGAGATATGAAGAAGATCAAGGCCACAACCTATCAATTTTCCGTAGTCATTGAGAAAGACAAGGACGGCTTTTTTATTGCAGACTGCCCCGAATTGCAAGGATGTCATACACAAGGACGAACACTCGAGCAAGCAATCTCAAATATTCGAGACGCCATTAAACTTCATCTTAAAGTTCTTAAGGCAGAGAAACAAGAGATTCCCAAGATGAAGCCCGTAAGCCTTACCTCGCTTGAAGTATCGGTGTAATGCCGAAACTTTCATAAATAAAAGCGCGCGATGTCGTGCGAGTAGCAGAAAAACTTGGCTTTATTTTTCGCGGCCAAAGCGGAAGTCATGCAATATACGTACATCCAGATGGGCGAAAAACAACTATTTCAATTCATCCTGCAGAGACCATTGGCATTGGTCTTCTTACGAAAATAATCAAAAAAGACCCCCAGCTTGCTACAGGAGAGTTTATAAAATTATTGCGATAGAATTCTTTCGTAAACAAGCATTGTGAAAGAACTGCTTTCTTCCTAATGTCCATGGAAGAGCCGCGATTTTTTAACAAGGGAGCATGGAAAGGTGTTGTCATTGCTGTTATCGCAGTGGCGGCAAGCCAATTTGTGCTTGCCTGGCAGTACTACCGCTTGGAAGAAAAGCGCCTCCCTGTAATTGAGCAGCAGCTGGCAGAACAGCGCCAGGAGATGGAGCGGCAGGCCGCAAAGGAGGCCGTTGTTTTGTTTCTGGATGCTTGGAAAGAGGGAGATGCTGTGCTTGCTCAGCGGTACCTCACCGAGAATGCAGTATTGCAGGAACAGGGAGGGATGTTTTCTTTGCAGCAAGGGTTTTCTGACTATGCCATAGTGAAGATAGAGAAGTTGGAAAAGGGAGGTTTCCGGGCGCAGGTGGAAAAGCAGACAGAACAGGGATTGCCAAAGCAGGTGGAGGTTCTTTTGGTGCGCAAAATCCTTGATGCATACTATGTAGATTCTGTGGAGATAGCAGGTTGATAGAGAAGATAGAATAAAACAGTGCAATGATAGAAGTCCAAAACCTCACCAAGACAAAGATCAACAAAACAGAACTCAGAAAGATTGCAGAAAGGGTGTTGAGAAAGGAAAAGGGAAAAGGTAAAGATCTTTCCCTTGTCCTGGTGGGTCCTCAAAGAATGAGAAAGCTCAGCAAGATATACCGAGGAAAGGATGTTCTTGCCAACGTTCTTTCTTTTCAGGGAGAAGGGTTCTTGCTGGGGGAAGTTGTCTTGTGTCCTTCTGTCATTCGCAAAGATGCGCTAGAATACAAGATACCCTTTCAAGGGGCTCTTTGCTGGATGCTGGTGCACGGCCTTCTGCATCTGCTGGGGTACTCGCACGAAACCTTAAAACAAGAAACTATCATGACCAAAAAAGAACAGCAATATCTTTCTACGGCTTCATGAAACAGCGAGTCCTGGCAGGCCTAGACGTAGGGACGAAGACCTTGAAGCTCGCGGTGGGAAAGATTGCGGAAGATGGGATGTTAGAGATTTTGGGTGTGGCGCAAGAGCCCAGCTTTGGGTTGAGAAAAGGCGTGGTGGTAAGGCCGGAAGAAACGGCAAAGCATATTGCAGCCCTGGTGCGCCGAATAGAGCAGATCGCCTCCTGTCAGATTGAAGAAGTGGAGGTTTCTCTTGGAGGAAGCCGGCTTTTTTGCGTTCCTTCCCACGGTTTGGTTGCGGTGTCGCGGGCCGACTCCAGCATTTCAAAAGAAGATGTGGACCGGGTGCTGCAGGCGGCCCAGACCTTTTCTCTGTCCCAGAACCAGGAGATCCTGGACGTGTACCCGCACCAATATGTGGTGGACGGTCAGGAAGGAGTCAAAGAGCCCATTGGCATGAAAGCGGTGCGCCTGGAGGCCGATGTCGTTGCGGTATGCATTTTTTCTCCCGATTTGAGAAACCTGACCGACGCAGTGCTGGAAGCGGGCCTTGAGATTGGCGACGTGGTGCCCAGCCCTTTGGCAGCGGCTGCTGCCGTGTTGAGCCCGCAGGAAAAAGAGATGGGAGTGGCCGTGGCGGAGTTGGGGGCCGGAACCACATCCCTGGCAGTGTTTGAAGAAGGGGACCTAAAACACCTTGCGGTTCTTCCCGTGGGAGCAGAAAACATTACCCATGATATTGCCATTGGCCTAAGGGTTGAACACGACTTAGCAGAGCGCATCAAGACCGAGTTTGGAACCTGCACTGCATCAAAAGGCAAGAGAATGGAAAGAATTGAGCTTGCAGGAGGGGAGACC
>C687J35174_10009619_pt1 | contig 12101 bp, 10 predicted proteins | sample RifCSPhighO2_01_FD_35174 | JGI IMG/M metagenome (IMG submission 35174) | reverse complement strand
TGTGCTGGTGGCGGTCTCCGCGCTCACGGCGAGGCACCCCGATGACCGGACGGCATCGCGGCCGGAATGCACAAGGGTTTCTACAGAGCCGAAGAACTTCTCGAATCTGTCCCGGAGTGTGGCAAAGACCTCTCCTTTCCGGTCGGGGAATGATCCCCAGCCTATTTAAACATTCTAGCATCTTGTGGTGACATGAAGCCCGTTTTCAGCATCTGGAACCTCCGGGCAAGAGAATTCCTCTCAGATCTCGCCCAGCACAAAGTTGCGGCCCTTCTCCTCCTTTTTCTCCTCGTATTCCATGGTGTCAACAACAACATCGTCCTTGGACTGGACAACGTCTATTTCACGTCTCAGTCGAGTAATCTCTACAAGGGCGCTGCGGCAATCCGGCGCGAAGGTCTTTCTATCCTGAATCCCTTGAGGGTGGCTAGCTGGCATTACGCCAGCCTCTACCCCGTCGTCTTCCCGGGCGTGTCCGCTATCACCCTTACTGTTCTGGGCTTCTCTCAGGACAATGCTATGCTTTCCAATCTCCTCTGGTTGCTGATACTGCTTCTTGCGACTTATATCATATCCTCTCGTCTTTTTGACAGGAAGACGGGAATCCTGAGCTTAGTCTTCTTATCCTTCTTGCCGGGGGTAATCGCAGCGACCAGAGGATTCACGAAAGAATTGGCGCTGACCGCAGTTATCACGATTTCGCTTGCCTTTCTGCTTTATTCACGCAGTTTTCAGAGCCGTAGGCATTCTATCCTCTTTGGAGTGGGGATGGCCACTGCCGCATTGACGTATCCTTCATTTATACTCTTTTTCATCGGCCCCCTGGCCGTGACGGGATGGAAGGCGATAAGAAATCCGGAATCTACCAAGAATCTCCTCCTCGCAGGAATTATCGTCATATTGTTTGCTTCCCCATGGTATCTGTTACATGCGGGGGACTATCTGGATTGGCAGGAACTGGTCCTTGACACTCCGGGGGGGCCTCGGGTCTCGATCATCTGGGCCCTTGGCCGTCATCTCACTGTCCCGATACTGCTCTTGCTCATCGCGGCCATGATGATACAGAGGAATCGAGGCAACCTCTTCTTGCTGAGCTGGTTGTTCTTCCCTCTGGTGTTTTTCGCGCTGCTCGATTCCAACCCCGGATTCCACGTGATACGATTCTTCTTCTCAGTCCTCCCGGCGTGTGCCATCCTGCTTGCGAGCTTCGTGCGAGAGTGCGTCGGGCGGTTCGGTGGTCGTAAGCTGCTCGCAACCACGATTGTCTTCCTCACCCTTGCTGGCATGTCACTAACATTGGTACAGACCTATGTGTTGGATACTACTTTGCTGGGACCTTTGAGGAAGCCCATCGACCCCAGTCTGCTCAATAAGGGCATCCGCATTTCCCCCGTGAGGATCAAGGCTGAAATCCCACCTGCGGTGTCGCTGCTTGTCGATGAGGTCTCCGAGAGAGAAAGAACGGTTGTATTCGCAATAAACCACTACGGCTATATCTCGGATATGATTCTCACAGAGCTGGCAGTAAGGGAGACACTTGCCGGTGAAGAGTGGTACACATTGCGGACCTGCATCGACCAGAATACGACCCACGTCGCGTGGGCAGAGAGCAACTCATGCAAGGAACGCATAGACTCCGCGGATTTTCTCATCATCGAAGGTCCAGGTGGGAGTTATCTGGACGACCAGGTGATTCATGACTGGGATATGTCGAGCGCGTATGAGCATATCCAAAATGCGAATTATGAGCTACTGATGGAAGTGCCAAATGCAGACCTAGATGGGTACGTGAGCCTTCCCGCCGCGGATTTCACCGCTGGAAGGGCACTCATCCTGCGAAAGAAGACGGACCTGGCCCCCTGACTGTCTGGGCTGTGGAGACACTCCCTATGGGACGGTCACAGATGAAACGCGGCGTTGAGCACCGAGCGAGGGTCCAAGTTGTAGAGGGAGTTCATCTCGGCTGCGAGTGTACAGTGCGGCTGTTCCGCTGGCAGCTTCAGATGTGGGATGATATCCTCAAGGGGGGTGTCCCTGAGATTCGGAGCAGCATCGCCAACCTGGCTGCTTGACGCGTACACCCTTCCATCATAGGAGATATTGATGTAGACCCTTCCCAGGGCAGACGCCCCGTCCATCTTCTTCCCAAGGAATGCGCGAAGCGACGCCATGGAGTTACCCACAGGCGCCCCTCTCTCTTTGTGCCACATGATTCGCTTGAAAGCCTGCCGATAGTCCTGCTCGCCCGGACGGAGATGATCTACACTCATCCACTCCTCATTCTTCTGTATCACCGGCTGGAATGTCATCCTTGCGCCGAGCATCTCAGCTTCCTTGACAAGAGCGTCCACAGAGTCAACATTTCCAGAGCTCAGCACCGCGGTAAGGAGCACCTTAACTCCGACCCCCTTCGCGAGTTCCGCTGCCTCGACGACCCTGTCATACGATCCCTTCCCCCTGATAGCATCGTGCACTTCTCGGGGACCATCTAGGCTCAGCACGACCGCGTGGAGCTTGTGGAGATGCTTCACGATTTTCGGAAGATAGTATCCGTTCGTGTGGAGGCGGGAGAGAATGCCTCGTCGGTACGTGCGCTCGAGTATCTCCGGAATGTCGTCCCTCAGGAGGGGCTCCCCGCCCGTGAAGGCGATTATCGCCGTACCCAGGTCCCTGAGCTGGTCAATCCCTTTGAGAATCTCATCGGTGCTGAGCTCTCCGGGGTTCTCCCAGATATTGCAATAGGAGCATCTGAGATTACATCTCGCCGTCAGTTGCCACCCTACGAAGAGGGGAATTCGACTGCCCAGCAGTCTTGAGGTGAGCAAGGATAAGGCTGCTCTCATCTTGGTTCTCATCATGGGTGTCATCGGAGTCCTCGTGCCTCCTCTTTCGAAACTCTGCCTGGAGAGGTGCAGCCCAACAAGGTCTCGCACCGCTCCTGAACTGTCCTTAGCACGTTGTCCCACCCGGTGTTATTAAAATTCCCTTTCTGGACACCAACTCAAGACTGTTTCTCCTCTCCTATGATTGCCATCCTGAGCGTCTCAGCGATATGTCTTGCGTCCTCCTCGTCCATGTGGGGTGCCAGGGGGAGATGGACCAGTTCCTCTGTCAGTCGCCTGGCGACGGGGCAATCTACCCTTGAGTCCTGGAAGGGGGGGAGTTCTGAGCAGGCGGACATGTATTTCATCCTCGTGTCGATTCCTTTTCTGATGAGAATCTTCTGCAGCTGGCCTGGGTCCTGGCAAGGAACCCGTACGCCATACGCAGTGTAGGTGTTATGGTTCTGCGGGTCCAGTCGGGCGATGGAGATGCCGGGAATCTGCTCAAACACGGCATTATACGCCTCTGCGAGCGCAATGCGCCCGTCGGTCTCCCTGTCGAGGGATTGCAGACGATGTGAGAGGATTCTCGCGTTGAGGTCAGGGAAGCGCTTGAGCATACTCCTGGGAACACCCCCCCTGTTCTTGGGCCGCCTGCGGATGCTATCGAGGATGAGGTCTATGGCGTCGATCCCCATGTAACGAGATGCATAAATCAACGGGTAGGTCGTGTACTTGAATGCTGTGGGGTGGCTCAGGAACCAGTACATGCTGGATACAAAGACGGACCGGAGGAGCGATAACCGGGTGCGCGAGGGGAAGGAGGAGACCTCGGCGGACAGCATCTCCGCCAGTTCACTGTCGTTCGTGGTGATAATCCCCCCTCCGAACCCGCCGAGATTCTTGGCAATCGCGAGACTGAACATAGCTGCATCTCCCAGGCTTCCGACCGTCCTACCATGATACGTGGCTCCCATGGCTTGGGCACAATCTTCGATGACAAGTAAATCATGCTGCTCAGCAATGTCAATGATGGCGTCCATCTCTGCAGGTTGCCCATAGAGATGCGTGGGGATGATGGCTTTGGTTCTGCTCGTGATGCTCTGCTCGACAAGAGCTGGGTCAATGGTGAAGTCGCTTTCGCGGCTGTCCACAAAGACGGGCTTCAGCTTCATCGCCACCAAGATGCGTGGGACCGCATGGTATGTGAAGCTCGGAAGAATCACCTCATCACCGGGCTGAAGACCACCCTTCTGGAGGATGAGTGCTAGGGCGAATCGGCCTGAGGAGACCGCAATTCCATGGTCGCAACCCATTCTCCGCGCGAACTGCTGTTCGAAAATGCGGACATCCTCTCCCCTGTCCACCGGTGAGGCAATCAAGGAGCAGAGAGCGTGCGTGATGTCTCTGGACGCGAAGTTGAGGGTCTCTCTCGGATAGACCTTCATGGACTCCTAGGAAGGATGGGGGCTTAAGAGTCTTTCGTCTTCTCTGAAGCTCATCGCCCTCAGACGCTCCCCGTAACATCCCAAAGACGAATCATCGACGAGAACTCCCCGGAGGGATGACGCCCATTTGCTCCGACTAATGTATCGGGGAAAGGTATAAATTCCCCCCTCCCCGAGGAGTTCCAGGGGGTGTTCCTCGATGAGCTTCGACCAGTTCATCCTTCAGAAACAGTACAAGAAACTCCGGGGTGATGTCGCAGGATTCCGAGACAAGGGATACTTCGGAACCGAACTCCCGCAGGGAGTCCGGGACGAGACCATGCAGCGCGCAGTCCGAGGCCGCAAGCTCAATGGGGGAGAGCAGCGTCGCAATCGGCGCATCTTCAGGACCCGCTCCAAGGGTGAACGGCCCTTCGCAGTCATCAAGGAGGTCTTCCACGGAGGCGTCACCTTCGTAACGACCCTGGCACGCGTCCATCTCAGGAACATGTTCACCCGCATCGCCTTTGATCTCTACCAGTTCGTCACGTCGGCACATGCGGCCCGAGCGCGCGCCCTCTGAAACAGGAGGGACTGAAGGAGGACAAGCGTGAGAAAACAGGACAGAGCGAAGAGGGCAGTGACCCTGGACCAGCATCAGATGTCTCAAGCCATAGAACCCCCGGGTAAAATCCGTGCAGCTTGCCTCATGATCCCCCGCCTTGGCCGGCTCTGGAAGCATCCAGGGGCTCTGCTTCTCGGTATCCTTCTGTTCCACACAATCAACAATGTGATCCAACTATCGCTCGACCAGGCCCCTCTTGTCCTTAATGAGGCCATGTATTTTGAGAGCAGCGGCCGTCTCCTGGCAGCAGTGTCCAGGGGAGACCCTCAGGGCATAATCCATTCGTTGCAGGGTTCGCATCCCCCCCTTCATCAGATTGTGCCTCTCCCGTTCTACCTGATACTCGGCTATTCGCCCGATATCGCCATACTGAGCACGCTTCCGGCGACGGTGGTGCTCATACTGTCAATCTATCACATCGGAAAGGAGTTGCAAGACCGGGATGCTGGCCTGATGGCAGCAGCGCTCAGTGTGCTTGCGCCTGGTCTCTTTGCGTTCTCCCGTACCTATTTTCAGGAGTTCACCCTCGCGGCGATGGTGGCGCTCTCACTTGCCCTCCTATTGAAGACGAATCACCTCTCACGCAAATGGTACGTGGTCGTCTTTGGGGTGAGCACCGCTCTTGGGCTGCTTGCGAAGTGGACGTACAGCCTCTTTGTGGCTGCTCCTCTTTTTGTTTACGTCTATCAATCCTACTCGAAGACCCTCAGATTGCCAGGAACTGCAATGAGGGCGTTCTACCAGAGAGGCAGATGGCTGCCCTTCTCTATCATCACGGGTCTGCTGGTTGCCTCCCTTTGGTACCTGCCGAATCTCGGGCATATTCGCGCCTCCCTCAAGGTAAGCGGCATCGGCATCGATGCAGGTCTGGGCACCATCAGCAACATCCTCCATTACCCGAGGCATCTGTACGTGTATCAGCTAGGGCCTGTTTTCTCCTTGCTCGCGCTGGGATCGGCCCTGTATCTTCTCTGTGTGAGACACAGGTCGGTCGGATTCCTGTCCGGGTGGTTCCTCCTCCCTTACCTGTTCTTCACCTTTCTCGTCGTGCAGAACAAGACGGGAAGGTTTGTCATCTCTGCCCTTCCTGCTCTCATGCTCCTCATCGGAATCGCATGTGTGACTCTGCCTCGAAGATGGAAGCACTTATGCATATTGCTCCTGCTTGGAGCAGGGCTCATCCAGTTCGTCTCGGTCTCCTATGCTTCAGGTGTAGTTCATCTTCCCAACAGGAACAATATCGGCGGCCCTCGCCCCAACATCGTAGACTTCGGACAGGCTGAGCTGGTCAGCGCCTTGAATTCTCTCTTGGAGAACCGCTCAGATCCACTGGTCACTGTGCTGGATCATCAGATTTATTCGTCGCCCACGCTGATGTACTTGCAACTCATGGGTCAACTCGTTCCGTTCAGGGTGTACGATACTGGGAATTGTACATATGAAGGTTACTGCGATGGGAAGCCCTATGGTTTCTATGAAGAGCTGTTCAGGCGCTCCGATGTTGTGCTGACTGACGCGTGGCTGAATCCACCACCTGAAACCTTTTACGGCAGTCCGGAACATAATCGCATCCTACAGGCCTGGAACGCCACAGAGCCTCTCTTCAGGGACATCACGAGCCTTTCATTTCCCGATGGCATCTCGTTTCCCGAGGAGAACCAGCTGATAGTGCATGCTAGGCGAGTCTCCTGAGGAATCGCCTAAAGGGGAGACCATCCTCTCCAATGCACCGTCTCCGGTGAACATCCCAGGAAAAGCTTTTATCCTTGGATAACCCTCAGTGGACGACTTACATGCCCCTCAATCCTCCACGTGAGTCGGGAAGAATCGCGCTCGTGCCGCTGCTTGTTTTCCTCATCGCTGCCTGCGGATACCCACCCGCGGCCCCCCCTCTGTCAGGACAGCTCATCGAGGACTTTGCGTGGGAACCGGGTCTCCAGAGTTCTCATTGGAGCGATTACACGGGAAGGCGTGAGAATGTGACACTCAAGGTGACGCTCTTCGCGAATGTGACTGTGGATGGGGCGAGGAGTCTCGTTTCCAGCAAGCTCTTCGTCCTCAATTCCCTGTACCGGGGAATCCGCTCACCCTATCCGGGGATGTTCTCCAATCGTCTTGGATGCGCCGACGAGTTCAAGCCCAGAGCCGTGGAGAACGCGCCTTTTGACTACTACCTCCTCTCTGCGACAGAACGTTTCACCTACGGTGCGTGCGCCTGGGACCTCATCGCGTACAGGTCTGTGCTCTATTTTCTCCATTGCGAGGACAGCGAATCCCTGTACCAGATGGAACTTTTTGTTCCGGTCAATGAGTCCACCGTACCCTACGAAAGCTTGCTGAAGGACGCAAGATGCAAGCCAATGAGTCAATTACTTCAGGTTACATAGGGGGGGGATTTCTGGCAGGTCCGCCTCCATCCGGGCGATGTCCTCCACCAGCATCTGCTCCATCCACCGCGCAACCTCCGGATTGCTCTGGATGAGGTTGCGCTCTTCTCCCGGGTCGTTCCTGAGATTGTACAGTTCCCCGCCCCCCCTGCGCAGAAGGCAGTCCCGGCCCCCGACCGCAAGGGGAGAGATGAGCTTCCAGTCTCCCTCCTGCACCGACTTCAGATGATATTCGTGCTCTGCATACCGTCGCCTCCCTGGCAGCGCCTCGCCAGTCATCCGAGGAACCAAATTCACACCCTGAGCATGGCCTGGGACTTCCATGCCCAGCAGAGTGAGGAGTGTCGGTACTATGTCGATGAGTTCAACCGGATTCTCTATAGCGATACCCCACACACCCGGTACTCGGATGATTAAAGGGACATGAATGAGCTCGTTGTACAGCGTGGTCCCGTGAAAGACATCCCCGTGCTCCATGAATGCTTCTCCATGGGGGGATGTCAGCACTATAATCGTGCGATTCAGGAGCCCCCGTTCGTCGAGCCTGGCAATCAGGCGCCCGAAGCCCTGGTCGAACTCAAAGATTTCCGCGTCGTACAGTGCTTCGACAAAAGCGATATCCCCTCTGTCCGTTTTGTTGACTCCCCCCCAGAATGTCTCGTACAGGGCGCCGCAGAAATCCCGATGCACAGCGTCTGGACCCACAAAGGAGGGATAGGTGTTTGCGAGAAGCATGGTCCGGAGGAGAGATTTGTTCTCCACGATGGCCTTATTGTCCCGTATACTCTCAGGCGTAAACATCAATTCCGGCCTCGTAACGACACTGTCAGCCGTCTGGTTCAGGAGTTCCCCCAAGGAGAAGATAATCTCGGGGTGGGTCTGATTGGTGAATCTTTCCAGTGAGTCCTTCGCGGGAACGTATGGAAAATGGACCTTAAAGGAAATGAGGGAGATGAAGAATCTCTCACCCGGGCCCAGCGCATCCAGCCACCTCATAGCAGGGTCCCAGCAGTCCTCCCCCTCGTCCCTGCAGCCTGCGCCCAGTCCGCAGGCCTGGAATTCTTTGAAGCCCCTTTCAAATCCCCTCGCGAGGTCGAGACTCTCGGCGTCAAGGAGGCCGAGCCACGCGGTCCGATACCCCCGCGCTTCGAGGAGTTCAGCCAATGTGCTGACGCGGTGGTCCAGCACTTGCGCATCGCCATGGAATACCATCTTGTGAAAATGCGGGTAGAGAGAGGTGAAGATGGACATCTGGCTAGCGAGAGTATAGGATGCTGGACTCTGGGCATCCGCGAATACTGTGGCCTGCCTGCTAAATGTGTCAATGGCCGGACTCGTGTTCCTGGGATACCCGTACACCCCAAGGTGGTCTGCCCCGAGAGTGTCTGCAGAAATCAAGAGAACGTTGCAGTCCTGACAGAGTCCGAAACCTGCCTGCCCCTCCTCTGGGGGTGACAGGTCACCCCAAGAGCAGCCCGCGAGGAGAATTATAGCCACAATGACGGCGCTGGGCGCGTAGAGCGGATTTCTCACGGGCGAGCGGGAAATCCATTCGCTATTAAATCTGTTGTCCACGGCGGGGTTGGCGCCTCATTCCCAATCAGTGTACTTTCTTACCGTAAGAAGAAAGAGTACCCATCGTAGAGAGTTAGGGCTAGGGGCTATCCGAGAGGCGGTTGTGCACGTACATGCCTATTTCGCAACAACCCCCCTCCGCAGAAAAGATATTTAAGCGGCGCCAGTTCAAGGAGTGACCACAAGACACAGCGCCTCCGTCCGGGCGCCAGGGGAAAATGAAGCTCAAGCTGCTGCTCGTGCCATGCGACTATCGCAATCCGAACACGCGGGAGCCGATTGGGGGACCAAGGACCCCCCCCCTGAGCATCGCCACCCTTACCGCCCATCTCCGTGGGCAGTGGTTCAAGGTGGACCAGGATGACCTCGAGATCAAGGTCACGGCGCACAATGAGTCCGTCGGGCCGAGAATCGACCTCAGCAAGTTCAGCGATGAAGGGAGGATACGCCGATTCTTTGAGACAGGACAGGATGAGGACCTCGTCTCTCTCGGAGAGAGGATACTCCAACTGACGCGCACTCGCGGATACGATGTGGTTGGCCTGTCCCTCATGAACGCGGACAATCCCTCCCCTCCTGCTGTTGCTGCAGTCATCGGGAAGCTCATCAGGGAGCGGTATGGCTCGACGGTCCTGGTGGGAGGTCATATGGACGCTGACACAGAGAAGCTCCTGCTATCCTCAGGTTGCGCCGATTTTGGACTATCAGGCGACTCTCAGACAGCAGTCGGCGAGATAAACCTGCTGGAATTCTGCCAGTCGTACGAAGCCGGAACTGACCTGAGGCAGGTGTCAGGAGTCAGATACGTGAAGTCCGGCAGACTTATCGAAAAATCGCGAGAGTACTCTCCTCAGGGAAAGTATCAGATTACCACCCCGACATTCGTCGGACTGCCGCTCGACCCCTACAGGAGGAAACTCGAAGTTAAGGTGGGAAACGAAATCCACCACTTCCAGGACCTGATCCTCCCGTATTTCTTCATGCGGGGATGCCCCTATGAGTGCGCTTTCTGCAATCTCTCAAGAGCTCCTCTCCTCAACATAAAAGACCCAGAAGAAGTTGCATCAGAGCTCAAAGAGATGTCGCGCGAGTATCGGACTCGACACTTCTTCTTTCACAACCCCCTTATCAATCCCACGTTCCGCTTCGCGGACGCCTTTGCGAGGGAAATCATCCGCCAGGATGTCTCGATTAGGTGGACAGACTGCGCCTCGGTGGCCGGAATGAACCGCGACCTCCTCGCGAACCTGAAGGAGGCAGGCGCTGTCAGGCTCGTCTTCGGGTTTGAATCTGCATCATCCCGCATCTTGAGATTTATCAACAAGCCGTTCACAGTCGAACGAGGTTCTGAGGTCATCAGGACTGCTCATGAACGGGGCATATGGACCGAACTGGAGCTCATCTGTGGATTCCCTTCTGAGCGGGATGCGGATACCGCAGCCACTGTGGACTTTCTGGAGAAGAACCAGCAGCATATCATGGCCTGCATACTCCATAAATTCTGGATGGACGGCCTCATCAAGGATTCGCCTGCGCGGTACGGAATCAGGTACGCAAAGCGAAAGGACCTCAAGACGGACTGGCTGACCTTCGAGTGGGAGGAGGTGGGCGGCCTAGGTTATCGTGCGCGGGTCGAGCAGACCAATCGCGCCTATGAACAGATAAGGGCAGTGGTGGAGAACCTTTTCGTGCGGACTCCTGGCGTGCATGAGCTCTTTGTCTACTGCGAGGATAGAAGGCGATGGGACATCCTCAAGGAGGAAGTGAGGTTCAGGCAGGCTCTACGCGCATGTCAGCAGGGGGACCGCGATTGAGATCTCGGCCCATCCTCCACCTGGTCCTTCTCCTGTGCGTCAGCGGCGCCGCTTTCACCCTTCTGGATGCACTCACGACGTGGAGCGGAGCCCTGGGCGGCGTTTCCCTCAGGGCGGCGCTCATGGATGAGTTCAGGCTGCTGGTGCTGGGCCGCATCTGGAAACCTCCTTCTGAGCAGGACACCACCTACTTATGCAGAGGGGACGACGCTTCCCTTGTCCCGCACTGCAGGCGCACTTTCAGCGGCCGGGAGGTGCGAGTGGCGCCATTCGAAGTGGCCATCAATGCAGCCGGGTTCCGGGACGCGGAGTATCCTCTTGACAAACCTCCGGGGACATACAGGATATTCGCCCTGGGCGATTCCATCACGTTCGGTCTGGGAGTCAATAATCGGGAGGCCTATCCTGAGGTCCTTGAACGGGAACTGAATGCCCGCCTTGACTTTCCCATCGAGGTCCTTAACCTGGGACTCCCCGGGGCGAGCACGGATGACGAACTCGTGCGGCTCCGCGGATTCATGGCGTACTCCCCCGATTTCCTCCTCCTCCAGGTGACGAACAACGACGCGTATGAATGCGGGGAGTCCTGGAATAAGGCCATCTCCACCCTCGGGATTGAGGAAGCGGATCATGAAACAAAGTACCGCCTGGTGGACCGGTACTGGCTCGGGCTGCCGCACGAGGAACGGTGCGGGTGCGCCATCGGGTATCTTCAGGAGATTGTGGTTGAGGCCCGGCGGGCTGGCATCCCTCTGCTTGTGGTCGAGTTTGGACTCCCCTCGGGTGCGAGGTCGTGCTACGCTGTGGAGGGTGTGACTCCTCATGAGCTCGGGCCCCTGGGGAGAGCCTATCAACTGAGCAGGATGGATCCTCATCCCAACAGCAGAGGCCACCGCCATCTGGCTGAGCAGCTTCTTCCCGTGCTCATTGGGTCCGTCGAGGAATCAGGTAGGGTCCTTCCGTCCACCCGAGGGGGATAAGGATGGCCGCACTTCCGTGATGAGGGGGTAGAGCGCTTGCCCGACCAGTTCGCCAATCACCCTGCTCCCTGCATTGCCGAAATGGACGCCATCATCCGAGAGCAGTTCGTCGTAGGGCTCCATCTCCGCGGCGAGGTCCACAAGAGGTATACGATGCTGGCTGCTCACGTTTCTGAGGAGGGTATTAATGCTGCGGCTTATCTCCTTGTCAACTGCTGGCTCATCAGAAGGATCAAAGCCGCTTTTTGAGTAATTCAGGTACTGGGTGGTCAGGATGAGGGTTGAGCCATCCGCTCGGGAATACCTGATGAAGCTATCGTAAATCTCTGTCAGAACCCCCTCATGTGACATACGGGGCCCCTCCGCATCACCCGCAAGACTCGTGCTGAAGAAGCTTGGCATAAATATCCTACGGGGCCAATTGAGATACGAGGACAAGCGTGCCCGGGGGTGGGGGGGGTGGGGGGGGGG
>C687J35174_10009605_pt1 | contig 12109 bp, 10 predicted proteins | sample RifCSPhighO2_01_FD_35174 | JGI IMG/M metagenome (IMG submission 35174) | reverse complement strand
AGTATTTTTTGAGTTCAATTTTGCGCTCTACTTTGCGCTTATTTTTACGCGTCCAATACACCTCTTTGGTGTCTTTATTTACGAGCCTGATTAGCTGGTCTTGTGACATACGATACGAAAATTATGCGAAATAATACGAAAAGATACGAAATTTCAGACTACGAAAACATATCACATCTTGAGGTATTCTGCAAATCGAGCCATGAGGTCTTTTGTTACTTCCCCCACCGCTCCATTTCCAATTTCAAAATCATCTATTTTAGTAATAGGCACAATATCTTTGAAAGAAGAGGTGATAAATACTTCATTAGTAGTCTTTAGCTCTTCCTCATATACCAACCTTTTCTCTACTTTATATCCCGCTGCTTCCGCGAACTCCAAAGTCACCTTCAAAGTGATGCCTCCGAGCACATTTTCGGCAGGAGTGATAATTGTCTTATCTTTTATCAAGCAGATATTGCTAGTAGCACATTCGAGCACTTGCCCATCATACATATACAAAATCTCTACCGCTTTTTCTTCTTTACGCCAATTTTGCAAATTGACCGCTCTGATATAATTTATGGTCTTGTGCTCCGGAAGTTCACGCAAGTGGTTGTAAGTGACCAATTTGGCTCCATTATCATATAGCTCTATCGGCAAAGCTTCCCACCTTTCAGCTGTAATATAAAATGTTGGATTTTCAAAATTGTATTCTATACCACCGACAGTCTCGCCCCCAGTTAGAATCATCCTTATATTCGCCCTTTCTGTAAGTTCAGATTTTTCTAGTATTTCTATGATCTTTTTCTCACAACTTTCTTCTGTAACTGGAATATTTAGATTTAAAGCGTGAGCCCCACCGATAAACCTATTCCAGTGATCAGCAAAACGAAACGGCTTGCCACCTATGCCAGCAAGTCCATCATATATACCATAACCTCGTAGAAGCCCTATATCCTCTATTCCCACTTTAGCTTCTGAGAGCGGTATCACTTGTCCATTTAAGAAACAACATCGAGTCATTTTAATAATTTTTTAATAATCAAATTAAACTGTTCTCCTCTATCAAATTCATTTTTGAACTTCTCAAAGCTTTTTGAAGAAGGCGAGAAGAGTATTAAACTTTTACCCCCCATCTCATCAGATTTCTTCAAACTTTCATTCACACACTCTTCCAACGAGTCAAACTCCTTATAATTTTGCCAACCAAGTGCTTTCTTCATTTTCTCGGTAGCACTACCAGAGAGAAAAATGATTTGATCTGGCCTTAAGAGTTTTTTGATACTCACTGCCCAAGCACTAAAATCAAGCTCCCTATCTGTACCACCTGTTATAAGTATCACTCTCTCACCAGTATTTGTAAATCTCTCCAGTGCAGCAACAGTAGCATCTGGAGAAGTGGCGCTTGTATCATTATATATCTCTATTTTACCATTATCATAGACTTTTTCTTCCCTAAACTTTATTTGGGGCAAAGTCGATATAGAATTTTTTATATTGAGAGGAGTCACTCCTACAGAGAGTGCCGCAAGAGAGGAAGCAAGTAAGTTTTGGAGGTTGTGCTCTCCCCATTTTGATTTAAAATCTTCTTTTTCTTCATTTGTAAATATAGAATTTTCGGAAGTAAATGACACTTGCGATTTTGGTTTTTTATTCAAGAAAAATTCAGTCCATTCATTTTCTCTATTTAAAATAAGGATATCGTTTTTCTGTTGACCGATAAAAATATTGGCTTTTGCTCCAGCGTATTCTTCCATAGTTTTATGCCTGTTTATGTGGTCGCGATATATATTGGTAATGAGGGCTACATGGGGCCTAAAATTATTATGATCTACCAATTCCAGTTGGTAAGACGGCACTTCCATAACTATAATGGTTCCTTCTTTCACCTTTTTAATTTCATTTAAAAAAGGTTTCTCTGGATCATTACCAAGAAGTATGCAATTTGAGTTTTGTGATTTGAGGAAGTGGTAAGTCCAGTTGGCAGTAGTAGTTTTGCCACGAGTACCAGTTATAGCGATTATATTTTGACTTTCTGAAAATTTATAGAACAAGGTCAGCTCATTTTTTATTTGCTTGCTAGCCTTACATGCTACCTCTACAAATGAATTGTGCACTGGTATGTCAGGATTCAAAACAATTATTTCATTTTCTAAAAAATCTTTCTCCTCATGTCTACCCAAAACATATTTTATTTTTCCTCCATATGATTTCAACTTTTCGAGCGAGATATTTAGAGCATCTGCATTTTTTATATCAGTTATAGTCAAAGCTGCACCTTGTTCTAAGAGCCACCTAGCGGTCGCCACCCCACCACCCAAGACCCCTAGCCCCATCAGTAATACTTTCTTATTTTTTAAATTTTTATCCATATCACATGCCTCTTATTATCTCTATTTTAGCTCCGATTTTGTTCAAACGTTCAGCGACATCTTCATAGCCACGATAAATAGAATAAACATTGCGCAAGATGGAAGTACCTTTGGCAGCGAGCATGGCGATCAAGATTATCATGGCGGGCCTGAGTGCTGGTGGGCAGACTATCTGAGCTGGTTTCAATACAGTCGGGCCACTTACAAAGACGCGGTGAGGATCAGCCAAGCTAATATTTGCCCCAAGGCGATTGAGCTCGGTGAAGTAGATGGCCCTGTTTTCCCACATCCAATCGTGGATAAGAGTAGCGCCTTCAGCTTGAGTAGCGATCGGTACAAAAAAAGGCAAATTGTCAGCGTTGATCCCAGGGTAAGGTAGAGCATGTATTTTGTCCCAAGAAGCCTTGAGTTTCGAGGGCAGCACTGTGATGTCAACGAGTTTGGTCCTGCCATTCTTAGAAAAATATTCTTTACTTTTTTTATATTTCAGACCCATCTTCTCCAATTTCAAAAGTTCAAGCTTTAAAAAATCGATGGGGCATCTTTTCACCGTAAGATTGGAATTGGTAGTGATGGCGGCAGAAAGAAACATCATAGCTTCTATCGGATCTTCGCTATTAGTGTATTCTATAAGCTTATTGATCTCTCTTACACCATGTATTACAAGAGTAGTAGTACCGATACCTTCTATCTTGACTCCACACTTTTCTAAAAAGAAGCATATCTCTTGTACCTGATAATTTGGTGGCGCAAATTCTATTTTAGTCCTACCAGGGATAAGTGCGGCCGCCATAAGCAAATTTTCTGCTGCAGTGTCAGAGGCTTCATACATCACTATATCTGCCGGCTTTAGTTTTGAAGCAGAAATCTCATACGCTTCTTCATGAGTCTTCACCTTTACACCCAAATCTTCTAGCCCATGTCGATGAGCTTCGATGGTCCTATTACCCATTTTACAGCCCCCAGCATTGGGTATAAAAAACATTTTTTCTCTGTGTATTAAAGGGCCAATGAGCATGAGTATAGAGCGGATACGGCCAGCAGATTTGTTATTTATGTTTTTGAGCAATAATTTTTTAGGAGGAGTGATCTCGAGTGTCTGACCGCTTATCCATACCACTTGTACTCCAAGACTCTTCAGCACTTCTACCAAACGGAAGACTTCTTCGATTTTTGGAATACCGTGCAAAGTCGTCTTAGATTTATTTAAGAGTGACGCACAAATAAGACCTAAGCTCCCATTTTTTGAGAAGTTGGTATTGATGGTACCTCTCAACTTTCTACCACCTTCAATCTTGAAATCGATACTTTCATCTATAGCTATTATTTTACTCTCGAGAGCAGCGCTTATTTTTTCAATTTCTTTGGCAGTAAAGTTTTGCTTGCCTGCTTCCATACGAGCTACAGCACTCTGGGAAGTACCGAGCCTCTTGGCAAACTCTTCTTGCTTTAAACCTTTACGTTCACGCAAAGTTTTGAGTAAATAGCCGATTCTTTGTTGACTGGTCATATATCACATATGATATACTAGCCTCTATGACTAGTCTAGTGGATATCTCAAAACTAAGCACTTTCGGCTTGAATGGTAGGCCACAAAGTATTCACCACCTAAAGAGCAGGGAAAATATTTTAGATTTTATGAACAAAATAGAAGAGCAAAGATTTTTAGTGATTGGCAGCGGCAGTAATGTGATTTTCGGAAATATTACAGATTTGCCTTTAGCTCGCATGGAGATATTGGGAGTAGAGATAGAAAAAGAAGATGAAGAAGGAGTAGTAATAAATGTTGGTGCAGGAGAAAATTGGGATCAGTTTGTAAATTGGAGTGTCAGCAAAAACCTTTCTGGCCTCGAAGCTCTTTCTGCTATCCCTGGTACAGTCGGAGCCTCCCCCATCCAAAACATCGGAGCTTATGGTAGTGAAGCGAAAGACTCTATAGCAGAAGTTGAAGCTTATGACACAAAAATTGGTCAGTTTATAAAGATCAAAAACAAAGACTGTGGGTTTGGCTACCGAGACAGTATTTTCAAAAAAAATCCAAGTAGATTTATTATAGTCCAAGTCACCTTCAGATTACACTCTATCCGCGACCGCAGAAAGAGTGTAAAAATACCAGATTACAAAGATGTAAAAAATTATTTAAATGAAATAAATAATTTAACTCCCACCTTACAAGAAGTGAGAAATGTCGTAATAGAAATAAGAAAGAACAAATTGCCTGATCCGAAAGTAGTGCCAAACTGCGGATCATTTTTCAAAAATGTGTTTGTATCAAAAAATGTAGCCAAAAAGATAAAAACAAAATTTCCAGATGTGCCAATGTTTGAACAAGATAAGCTCATCAAAATACCAGCTGGATACCTTATTGATTCACTCGGGTTCAAAGGACAAAGAATCAATAATATTGAAGTTTACAAAAATAATGCTTTAGTCCTCACCAACCCCCACAAAGCATCGTTCTCTGACCTACTTTCTGCCAAAGAAACCATCCAAAAAGCAGTCTTCCAAAAATTTGGCATCAAACTAGAGCTAGAAGTAAATATTATAACAAAATAGAAAGCGGACCCTTATCTTAGAGTCCGCATAATATTTACTCCGCCAATTTCACGTGGGCGACATGGAAGGATGGGTTTCCGGTGCTCCCGAAATAGATTATTTTGCCGGTATTATCTTCAAGGGTTACATGTTCATCCCCTCGCATATGAACACGCATAGGCCAATTGTACGCTCTTTTCCACCCCTTAAGGGCTTCAAGGGTTGGGGTATCAATCGGTCTTTGATTAAGATCAATCTCTACCAAAGAACCAACTTTGATCTCTTTCTTTAGAGTCATGGACGAACCTCCTTCTTACTAATTTATATCACATGTGAGATAATGGACAAGTGGATATCTTTAGTAAAACAAATTATCATCTTCTGGGCATTGGGGGCATTGGGCTGTCAGCCATTGCTAGAATGCTTGCACTACAAGGCAAAAAAGTGAGCGGCTCGGATAGTGCAAAATCAGAAATTACTGATGACTTAGAAAAATTGGGAGTGAAAATTTACATAGGCCAAAAAGCAGAAAATGTCCCGAGAGATACAGAAGTTGTCATTTATACGATTGCAATACGAGATGACAATCCAGAAATGATACAAGCGAGAAAAATAGAAAGTGAAAGAGGAGTAGTTTGCGTGTCATACCCGGAAGCCTTGGGCAAGCTTTCAAAAAATATGTTTACTATCGCTATCTCTGGTACTCATGGCAAAACTACTACTACTGCCATGATCGGCCACATCATGGGAAAAGCAGGACTCGATCCTACTATCATAGTCGGTTCAAAGATGCTTTCTCTCACCGAAAAATCAGAGAGTAACTTCTTGGCGGGTAAAAGTAAGTACTTGGTAGTAGAGGCTTGCGAATATAAGCGTTCCTTCCTCAACTTAACTCCACAAATTTTGGTAATCACTAATATTGATGCCGATCATTTAGATTATTATAAAGATCTGGACGATATAAAGAGTGCTTTCAAAGAGTTGGAAGAAAAAATGCCAGCTGGGAGTAGAGTAGTAAGAGATACAGATTATATGAAAGTTTATGTACCAATAGATCTATTAGTTCCTGGGGAACATAACATCTTAGATGCCAGAGCAGCAATAAAAGCAGTTGAGTCTTTGGGAATCTCTAACGAAAAGGCGGCAGAATATTTAAAAGATTTCAAGGGCACTTGGCGACGACTTGAATACAAGGGAGAAAAAGATGGTAATGTATTTTATGATGACTATGCTCATCATCCAGCCGAAATCAAAGCTTCCCTATCCGCCTTGAAGACAAAGTACCCAGACAAAGAGCTGGTGTGTGTCTTTGAGCCACACCAACAAAGTCGAACCAAGCTTCTTTTTGATGATTTCGTAGACTCACTCAAAATAGCTGACCAAGCTTTCATAGCTCCCATCTTTATCACTCGTGAAAAAGACGACGGTGAGACTACCAATAAAAAATTAGCTGAAGCAATAGGCTCTAGTGCTTTTGCTATAGAAAATGTAGAAGAATTAAAAATCAAAATAACTCACCATCAAAAACTCTGTGTAGTTTTAATGGGTGCCGGCAACATCTACAAATGGACTCCGGAGCTACTTAAATAAAAAATTATGCGGCTTGGGGGAAATATTTATCGACATTTCCACCTTCACTTTTTCCTATATATAATTTTACAAGTTCAATCTCTGAATTTATTTTACTTATCTTTTCTCTAGATTCTCTTATCTTAGCCTCTGACACTTCTACTTCTCTTTGATACGAGAGAGATCGTAATGCATGGCCAAGATTTATATGAGCCTCTCCCAGATCACCAGTCAATCGGTCAAGTTTAAATTTCAAGTCTATAAGCGACATGTCTTTCAATCCTGCTTCACTAGCTAAGCTACCTATAGAGTGATCCATAGCATCAGTATTGTCAGTGCTCTTTAAATTGTTAAAACCATCCTCCATTGGGCTTATTATACAACACACCATTTATCATGTGAAGAAAGTCAAACATGGACTCCCACTTTACTTTTTTAAATAATTTAAAAGAAAAAAGGCTGACGGTTGGATACGTCATGCCTTTAGAACATCAGAAACTAGACTTTTTTGATGACAGTAACTTCTCCTACACCCCCATCTAGATCAACTCTGTAAATAAATTCCACGGAATCACCAGGGTTAACGCCAAGAGCCAAGATGACACCATGAGGAAGTTGGATTGTACCATCTGGCTGGATTTGAGCATAAAAAATTTCACTACCTCCACCAGATATAAGTTCAAACTTGCTTTTATACTCTTCAATCACCGCAACTCGAACTTTTTGTGGAGTATCTATGAAGCTCTGCAAAATTTGTGCAGTTTGGGAGTCTTCTTCCTCCAACAAAGCAAGTAGAATATGGCCCGCATCGACAGCATTGTGTCGCAGTTCAATTGCAATCTTGTTTGCTCTCGATAGTGCTTGTGCTGATTCTGGAGACAAAGGTAAATCTATGTTGAATTTACTCTTCTCTAACTTTTTACTATCTCCTAAAAGAGCAGACTTAAAATCCTCGAAGTCTCCTTTTGCCAAAAGAGGAAGTATTAACTTTTCTGCCTCACGCAATACCCCTAATACCAAGTGATTTGTGCAAATTGCTTGTTTATCATGAATCCTTGCTTCATATCCAGCAAAAAACACCACTCTTCGTGCCTTCTGAGTAAACCTTTCAAACATAATGAGAACCTCCTCCCACATTTCTACACCCAAACCACCAAAAAATCAACTAAATTGTGCGCCGGGCAGGATTCGAACCTGCGGAGGCCGAAGCCAAGAGATTTACAGTCTCCCCTCGTTGACCACTTGAGTACCGACGCAATATTCTAACAAAAGGAGTTTAGCAAAAAAGTAGGTTTTTAGGAAGTGGCCATGGCGGGGGTGTCAAGGAGTGAGGCTTCAATGATGGCGCCGCGGCGACCCTTTTTGATATCGAAAACGAGTTCTTCTGTATTGGTCAGTGGACTCTTTTTGATAGAGACAGAAACCGTACCACCCTTCAAAATACTTTTAGAGATGATGAGAGAAGCGACTGGATTTAGGATTTTGTTTTGGATAACACGCTTCAGAGGTCTTGCTCCATACTGTGGGTTGTAGCCTTCTTTGACTAAGTATTCCAAGGCTTCATCTGTGATCTCCAATGAAATCTCTTTTATAACCAAGCGTTCACGCACCAAATCAATCTGGATTTTGACTATCTCCCTTATAGCTCCAACTGGTAATATATCGAAAATGATAATGTCATCTACTCTGTTTAGAAATTCTGGACGAAAGAAATCTTTCATAGCTTCCAAGACTTTGTCTTTTATATCTCCATAAGCTGCCACCCCTTTGTCTCCTTCTTTCCTTTCACTGAAGCCCATCTTTTCCATTTTATCGATATACTGGGCACCAATGTTTGAAGTCATGATGATAATAGTATTTTTGAAGTTTACTGTCCTACCTTTTGAGTCGGTTAATCGGCCGTTGTCCAATACTTGCAAAAGCACGTTGAATACTTCTGGATGAGCCTTCTCTATTTCATCGAAGAGCACTATCGAATATGGTCGATGGCGGACCAGCTCAGTCAAGCCTCCCCCTTCATCAAAACCAACATAACCCGGAGGAGCGCCGATAAGTTTGGAGACAGAGTGCTTCTCCATAAACTCCGACATGTCCACCCTTATCAGTGCTTTATCATCATTAAACATAAACTCAGCAAGTGCTTTGGTCAGCTCTGTTTTACCGACACCAGTCGGACCCAAAAATATGAACGAGCCGATCGGTCTATTTGGATCAGAGATGCCTGCTCGACTTCGTTTGATAGTATCAGATATTTTCTTGACTGCTTCGTCTTGACCGACAATGCGCTTTTTTAATTCATCTTCCATCCTCCCGAGTTTCTCCGCCTCCGCTTCTAGCATGCGAGACATGGGTATTCCTGTCCACTTGGCCACAATAGAAGCTATGTCATTTTCAGTGATCTCTTCTTTCAAGATCCGACGAGAGCTTTGGAGTTTCTTTAATTTTTTGACATTAGTATCCAAATCTTTTTCCAAGCCTGGAATCTTGCCATAACGAACTTCGGCCGCTTTAGCCAGATCCACTTGAGCCTCCGCCGCCTCCGCTTCTAGCCGAGCTGATTCCAAATCTTTCTTGATCCGCTTTATTTCCCCTACTGCTTCCTTCTCATTTTTCCATTTCAAATCTATCTCAGCAGTCTTTTCTTTCAAATCAGCTATCTCTTTTTCTATATCTTGCAAACGACTCTTCACTTTGCCATTTTTGTTTTCAGTTTCCTTCTTGAGAGCTTCCTTTTCTATTTCAAGCTTCATTATTTTTGAATTTGTTTCTTGTAGAATAGGCGGCATATTTTCCAAAGAAATCTTCAGGTGCGAAGCCGCTTCATCGATGAGGTCGACTGCTTTGTCTGGCAAAAATCTATCAGCGATATAGCGAGAAGAGAGGTTGACTGCCGCTTTGATAGCATCGTCAGTGATATGTACTCCGTGATAGAGTTCGTACTTTTCTTTTAGACCACGCAAAATTGTTATGGCATCCTCGATCGAAGGTTCGTTCACATAAACAGGCTGGAAGCGGCGAGTGAGCGCCGGATCCTTCTCAATATGCTTCTGATATTCTTTGATAGTAGTAGCGCCAATTGCTCGAAGTTCACCTCTGGCAAGCGGAGGCTTCAACATGTTTGAAGCATCGAGACTGCCTTCGGCACTGCCCGCTCCGACGATAGTATGAATCTCATCTATAAAAAGTATTATTTTACCTTCTGACTTTTCTATTTCTTTGATTATATTTTTGAGTCGCTCTTCAAACTCACCACGATATTTGGTACCAGCCACCAAAAGCCCAAGATCAAGAGAAACTATCTCTTTGTCTTTCAAAGATTCAGGTGCGTTGCCAGAGGCCACACGCATAGCTAGCCCTTCGGCGATAGCGGTTTTGCCGACACCTGCTTCGCCGATCAGGATCGGATTATTTTTGGTACGACGAGAAAGTATCTGGATAATGCGAGAAATCTCTTCATCTCTGCCAATAACTGGATCAAGTTTGTTTTCGCGCGCCAACTTGGTTAACGAACGAGTATATTTTATAAGAGTTTTATTTTTTTGAGCTCCTTTGCTTTCTGCCATCCTGCCTTGCTTGATTTCTTGTATCAAAAACAAAACTTTTTCTTTTTCGATTTTGAAGCGGGTTAGCATATCTTTGGCTTGACTCGGCACTTCAAGACAGGAGAGGAAAAGATGCTCGGTAGAAACAAATTCATCATCCATACTAGAAGCCACCTTAGAAGAATTTTCTATAATATGAGCGAGTTCTGGAGTCAGATAAATCTGGTAAGAAGGAGTGGCTGTACCTCCCCCAACACTACCTTCCATAGCATCAAACAGAGAGTCAGTCAGAAGTATGATGTCTATTTCCATCCGATCCAAAATAGAAACCACCATGCTCTCTTCTTGCAATATAAGAGCAGTCAAAAGTTGCAGTGGCCCTACATGATTTTGGCCACGTTCAATAACCAGCTCGTGAGCCTTTCTGATAGCCTCTTTAGCTTTTGTTGTAAAATGATTAAATGGCGTCATGCAGCCCTATTATAGCAAAATTTGAGTAAAAAGCTAGTTGGCGAGGTCCTGCAAGGCTTTGATAGCAGAGGATTTGATGATATTTATTGGAATATAAGAGTATTTGGTGTCAGCTTCTATAAATGGGGCTTCGATACCAACCACTTCGCCAGACAAGTTTAGGATAGGGCTACCAGGAGAACTTCGGAGTATTGGGATATCAGAAACGATATTTTCTATAGTTTTTTTATCTTCTGAAAGATCCAATTGACGGACTCGACCGATCGATGCTGCATTTGATTCTTTGCCACTTATAGCTATCAAACTCTGGCCGATTTTTAACCCATCAGAGTTGCCGAGAACAGCCGGATAGAAAATATATTTAGGAGATTCATTGTTTGGGACATTTATTTTTATAAATACCAAACCATTTGCGCTATCTGCGTAGACTTTGCCAGTAGGATAAGTTTTGCCATCATAGAATAATACCGAGTTGGCAGAAGCAGAGCTATAGCTCCTCTCATCGAAGACAACAATACCACTATCTGTAAGCACAACACCGAGACCAGAAACTATCTCCGTACCGTCTGCTCCAACAGTCTTCAACCTCACAATAGACTTTTCGTTCTTGGATATTGCTTCGAGCACTCGGTCTTCTTCGTTTACTACCACAGTCGTCACCACCTTGTCTGGTTTGCCAGGCTCGGTCACCACTCTCTCAATAGTCTTTTCTACTACACGATTGATGGTCTGAGTTACTTCTACTGGTGCTTCACTAAGTAGGGTAAAAGTAATAATGCCCGTCGCGATAGAGGTGACAAAAGTGACCAGGAGTACAATGAGTATCAGTTGATGTTTAGTGAGATCTTCCATTCCTTAAATCATACCAAAAAAATAAATCAAAAACAATTTCCAAAAATAATGTGGACAAGAAAAACCGTGCAATGTGTTTAACATTGCACGGTAGAAAATCAATCAACCAATTTAACTTTCCATTTCAAAGTCCTGCCTGGAAGTGCCGGAGTGACCCGCTCCTCCGTCCCTTCCACTGGATATTTCAAAGGTACTTGCCAATCCTCTCTTTCTAGAGTGATAAATTCTTCATTGGGAGGATACCCATAGAAGAAAACCCCTGCTCCAAAAAATACTGGGAACTTGTCTAGAGCATTTCTTTTTTCAAAAACCTCTGCCGTCATAGCCAGAGATTCAGTAGTATGGAATACACCACAGTTCGCCTTACCAGGACCTTTATCGGAATCAAAATGAGGAGCATCATCTGGTGCAAAAACGAAACATGGTTCTCCTGAAATTGCTGCTTTCTGTAAAGCGGCCCTGTCAGGATTCCATTTGAGCATGGGTTTACAGATGAGTTCAGTATGACCTTTGTATTCGCTTCGCGCTGTATAACCCAGTACATCATCTTGAGTACAGTAGAGATATTGAGGAGCAAGACCACCAACAATACGTACTTTTCCATTTTCATCTTTGTCTTGAGTCTTGACCCAATGTGCCGCAAACGCTGTGCTTATGTGCTCCAAAGAGATTTTTAGACTCTTACACTCCGCGACAATCTGATCCATAATCCTTCTGATGAAAAACGCTTCTTTATCTCGTCCTTCAACATCGTGTGACGGATGCTCGCCATGGAACTGCACGATC
>C687J35174_10009602_pt1 | contig 12111 bp, 10 predicted proteins | sample RifCSPhighO2_01_FD_35174 | JGI IMG/M metagenome (IMG submission 35174) | reverse complement strand
CCAAAGCGAGGGCGTTGCCCTCGCGAAGCGAAGCCCAGCCCCGCCATTGGCGGGGCTGGGCGAGCGAACACTCTCATCTTCAAAAAATGAGTTCGTATCTAATTTCTTGGCTCGCTTTGGCGGACGACTTTCGAACTATTGACTGGGTCAATGAATATCCTTTTCCCAGTATAGCATTAGCCGAGATAAAGTCACTTTTGGCCTACTCTGAATAATGGCCTATTTTAATAAATGAAAAATCTACAAAGAAAACTTGACCAAGAGTATATGGATACCACAGAGTTTATAAGAAATTTAAGCGCCTTACTTTTACATAAAAAATATAATAATTCGTATCCCAAATTCACCAAAAGAGAAATTTTGTTTTTAACGGAACTGCTTTTACATAAGCCCAATGATCTAATTTTATTCTATATCGCCGATTATCTAGCTGATAACCACCATTTTGGGGTTGCCGTATTTGCCAACGGAGCTTCACAGAGGCGTTTACTCTTTTTTAAAAACTTCATATGCTACAAAGGCAATGCCACGAAGGCGGCAATAGCTTCGGGGTATAGTCCGAGATCCGCCAAACAACAGGGGCACAGATTACTTCGCTGGATACAGAGGGAAAGTCATAACAAGTCCCTTTCGGGGTTCGCGTCATAAGTCATCAAAAGTAAGCATTTTATAAAAATACTACTCGCTCCAAACGGAGGATTTACTCCTCTATTTCTTTCCACTTTGCGGTTCTTCCTCCTCATTGGCTTCTTCCAGTGCGTTTATCACCGCCTCCTTCAATTTTTCTAGTTTCTTGTCCAAATTTATAGTTTTATTCCCAACACACCACCGCCTTCTCTCCAATTGTTTCCGTGAGTTGATTGATGGCGAATATAGTGTCTCTTATACCATCAATTAGTCCATACTCCAAAGCTTCTTTGCCATTGTAGGATAACCCGTTGGCTATTTCAGCCACGTCACCCTCAAACAGCTCTCTGTTTTCTGCAACCTCGGCCACAAAAATATCGTGGTCTTTCTTTACACTTTCAACCCAAAGTTCTTTTTCTTCCCTAGAAAGCGGCCGGCTAGGATTTCCCACATCCTTATACTTCGTAGAAGTTATCTCAACATATTTATAACCCTCTGTTTTATCTTTTTCTGTCTGGTCAAAATATGACTGCGTGATGCCTATATCTCCCACGCTGGACATTCTTGAAGCATAGATGGCATCTGCTCCGGTGGCCGCCAAATAAGATGCAGACAGACCTACGGAGCGTATAACGGCGATACTGGGCTTATTTATATGATTTCGTAAAGCATTGGCTATTTCTTCTCCGGCATAGATATTGCCACCCAGAGAGTCAATGGACACCAGGACTGCTTTTATGTTTGGATTTTCGTTAGCCGATAATAATTTATGCACGATTTCGTCCGATGATGTTTCCACTTCTTCTCCGTCAATTATTTGCCCGGCAGAACTGCCCAAATATCCGTTTATCTTAATGCCGGCCACATTACAAGCTTCAGTTTTTTGGGAGTATTTGGACGAAAGAAATGTCTTGGTAGTTAAGACCGCTAAACCAGCAACAATTATTAAAACTAGAATTTTATAGTTTTCGGTTTTCATAAGTGTTTAGAGGTAAAGTATATCACGGGCATTCCAACTAAAAGAAACCACAGCAAACAGAAAAGTAAAAGAAATATAATGCCGAGAATGGTATCCACTATTGGCCTTTCATGGAAATGCTTATGCCAATCCTTTGGGACAATTCTCTTACTAAACCTCTCTACGATTTCATCTACTTTTTCGTTCTTCATTTATTTCTCCTCTCTTTAATTGTTTTGTAAAAATAAATAACAGCGCATGCTATTCCGACAAGAATTAGGACATCTCCTATAACAGCAATAAAAATAACCCCACTTTTAGAAGCAATAAAACCACCTAGACCAGCGACAATAGAATTTCTAGCGTAATCCTTACGACTCCAATCTTTCATTGAAACAAATCCTTTTTTGTTTTCCATAAATAAAAAGCTAGCTGATAAAAGCTAGCGTGAAGAAACACAGAACCCCACGCCAGCTAGGTCTTGCGACCCTATACAGGTTTCCCTGTATAGCCCATGGAAGAGTCGCTGAACGCGGGGTTCAGTATCTTCCATGGGTCTTTTTGACCATACTTCCAGCTATTGCCAAAAGGTTAGGTCTTTCCTATTTAATTATAGGCACATTTTATCAAAAATTATGTATAATGACCATATGGCTTTAATACCACCAGCATACCTGAACTCTGTCGTGTCTATCGGAGTTGAAAAGAAGAACAAGGAAAGTAAATCGGAATTTGAGTCCTGGGCAACTGGTTTTTTAATTGGTAAATCCACGGGAGACAAAAACGAAAAAGGACAACATGGATATACGGTGTTCCTAGTTACAAATAGACATGTTTTTTACAACGATAAGAAAAAAGAATATCAAAAAGAGGTTCTTTTTCGTTTTAACACCACAGAGAATAAAAGTCATCGTTTCAAGGTGAGTTTGCTCAATGCAGATAGCGTTCCAGTATGGGCAATGCACAAGAATGAAAAAGTTGACCTGGCAATTTTACCAATAAACCCTCAAGCAATAAATAAGGCAAAAATAGAACATTATTTTTTTAGAGAGACCGATTTATTTTTTGCAAAAGATTTTGCCGCCAAAAACATTTCTGTCGGGGATGGATTATTTGTTTTAGGTTTTCCAATGGGTATAAGCGGAAAGGCAAAGAATTTTGTTATTGCCAGGAAAGGAATTATTGCACGAGTTGATGAGGAAGTGCTTGAAGAGGGTTTTTATTACATTGATGCTTCTGCATATCCCGGAAATAGCGGCGGGCCGGTTATCATCAAACCAGAAGCAGTTTCAATACAAGGCACAGCCAGCAACAATTCTGCCGGCTTGATTGGTGTTATAAGTTCAGGAGAAACATATTCTGATATTGCTATTAGCCAACAAACTGGTGAAGCAAAGATAATTTTTACTGAACAAACTGGTCTGGTGAGAGTTGTGCCGGTGGAAAGAATTTATGAAATTATTGATATGATTTTGAGTTCCAAGACCCCCACCAAAGAAGCTAAAGTTGAGGTGGCCAATACAGAAATTAAAGAATAAATATACTCACTATGGGAGAAAATGAATTACATTGCAAAGTAAAATAATTCACTCCTTTTTCGAGCACCTCTACCATCCTTTTTCAAACAGCTCTTCTATTTTCCCTTCGTTAATCCAAGGAAAGCCAAGAGCCCAAGCGAACTTGGCGAATATATCTTTGACTATTTCTCTCCTTTTATCATCATTAAGTAAATCGCCTGCCATTATTTCCCTCGTAAACTCCAAGCGGTCGTCTATCGGTATTCTTACTTCATTGTCTAGCTTATGAAATCCTCGCGGAGCAGGCAGGTCAGTAAAAGTAGTTTGTCCTATATTATTCATTATCATTTTTACCTCAACAAAACCCCAGTAGCCAAGAATGGAATAGTATTTTTGTATTGTTTGCAAAAATAAATCCAAATCTACGAGCGAATGAATTGGGTAGCACCTATTTATCATGGTTCCATCATCTCTTTTCTCCGAATGTGCTATATCCTCTCTATGATAGAAGAAGCCGTAGTGGTTTAACTCTTCATAACACACATACCCTGTTTTTGCGTTTGACATTAAGCTATAAGAACCGTTTTCAGTCGGCTCAAATCTAGCGTGGTGAAGATTACTGGGAAAGCTCTGGCCGTAGCTTTGAGTGGATAGTTGATCCAAAATGCCATTTCTCAACTTGCGATAATCAACCATTGCCTCAAATGGGTAAAGCGGAGAGGCCGCCAAAATAATGTCGGCGTGCTGTATTGGAACCTTTTTTCCTGTAAGTTTCTGCAACCTAGATTGCGCCTTTTCATAAAAACTATTCTTCAACTCTGTTGATTTTTCACGTTTATTGATCAACCAAAGCACACGGTCAACCGTAGCCAATTCCTCTGGCTCGTTGCTGGTGTCAGTCCTTAAATAAACCCTTGTATTGCCTCGTATGGCATGCGGTGTGGTATTGCTTTGAGCAACCCTTACTACGGCTAAAGCTCTTGTTTTATCAGTTGAAGGGCATATTTGTATTTCGGGAAACACGGGGGGTGTGATATTACCTAAAATAATATTGTTTATTTGTTCGCGCAAATGCTCCTTCAGTTCTACGCCCTTTAATGGCAACTTCGGCTTGCTGTCCTGATCTTCTGCGCCGATGATTATTAGGCCTCCCCAGGTATTTGCCATTGCCGCAATTGTTTTGGCAATACTGCCGTCAATCTCTTCTTTGTAATCTAAACTGATATTCTCGCGTATCTGCTCATCGCAAAAACCGACTATATCCTCGTAAGTTATTTCTTCAATTTTTTTGGTATAAAGCATATTTATTTTATTCTCCCCAAACTTCGGAGATTTTATCTTTAATTTTCTGCTCAAAAAGTTTAATCAGCTCTTTGTTTGCTTCAATTATTTTCTTTTCTTCCTCAATTTTTGCGATAATTTGTTTTTGAATTTCTAATGGTGGTAAATAAAATGGGCAATCTAAAATTTGGTTCATTTTTAAATTTGTTTGACTTTGGTGGTCGTCAAATTTTAATAAGTAAAGATTGCGATTTAGCTGTAAATATAAAAATGATTTTTCTAAAATTTCAGATCTCTTCGGCCGGAATAAACCAATTCGTTGATTTAGGGTATACGTTTCATTTTTATCAACAAGAAAACATTTAGCCAACGCCCTACCATTGGGAACATCACTCATAACCATCACAACGTCACCCGTGATCAAAGATTTGAGTTGCTTATTTGTATATTTTTTAATCTTGCCATCAGAAGCTATAAACTTTGAATTGATTACTACATATTTACCATTCTCAACAATATGTTTTTCGTGTGCTTTTCCGTTTTCAAAATTACACACATCTCTTAATCGTAATTTTTCCCATTTTGGATCAATATCAAAACTTGGTCTCCAGCTTTCAATAACCATCCTTGCGCCATCTACAATTTTTTGATAACCATCAAGTTGGACAACCATTTGCTGTTGAACTTCAATCGGGGGAAGGGGAATTTTTATTTTGGAATACTCTGAAATCCAGTATCGTTTATGTTCCTTGCTTGCGAATTTAATTTTTTGCATTACATAATATAAAAACCTAATATCTGCTTTATCCTTTTTTGTGCGCAATATCTTCATTGCCGATGACTTAACCTTGAAAGGGAAATCAACAAATTTTATTGCTGTAGTAAAGTCATCAAATATAATAACCGGTAAATTCTCACTTAAAACCCCATCTTTTTCGTTGGTATAGCCCAAAATAAAAGTTTTTCCTGCAGTTAGAACGGGGGTAGTGTATTCGTCTTTATAATCAACGGAATTGACAATGTATTTTGTTGGCTGTTCATAATCTAACACCTCGCCTAACATTTCCATCGGCCATTTTTGGTTGATATAATCTACGGCTTCTTTATACTTATCTCCCGATAAATTATACTCTCCATTTTCAGCAATTTTTTCTTTTTTAACAATATGGGTATATTCTTTTTCCTCTTCATTTAAATTAAATTTTTTGTTTTCCTGAACTGATTTTTGGTATTTTTTAATTACTACCAATGCCTTCGGTAAATCATTTCTGTCAATCGGTCTCCTCTGTGCCCCTAAATCAAACCCATCGTTTTCAACCTTAACAAATAAAATTTCCTTTGTTTGTCTTGCAGTCGTATTATTGAAAAATAAAATGTTTGTTTGAACGCCGGAATAAGGATTAAATATACCACTTGGTAACGAAACTACTGACCAAAGACCATCTTCAACCAACATTTTGCGAAGCTGTTTGTAAGCGCCGTCATTCTTAAAAATTATGCCTTCCGGCACGATTATGCCGGCCTTTCCGTTAGGAGATAGGTGTTCGGTTATGTAGTCCACAAAGAGCACTTCTGACCGCTTGGCTTGTATAGGAAAGCGATTGTGGGGCTTTATGCCGCCTCTCGGCGTCATAAAGGGCGGGTTGGCTAATAAACAGTCGAAATTGTCATCCCAACGCTCTAAACTACTCAAAGTGTCATATTCGTAGATATTGGGCTCTGCAAAGCCGTGCAGATAAAGATTTACGAGCGATAGACGAACCATTTCGTGGGATATGTCATAGCCGACAATATTTTTAGTTAGTTTCTTCCTTTCACTTGAGGTTAAAAGAGAGCCCGGCCTTCCCGACTTTTTATCAGTATTATTCTTCAAAATATGTTTATAGGCGGAGACAAGGAACCCGGCCGTGCCGCAAGCCGGGTCTAATATCCTGTCTTCTTTTTGCGGATCAACAACCTCAACAATAAAATCAATGATGTGGCGTGGTGTTCTGAATTGACCAGCGTCTCCTTGTGAAGCGGCGGTTGATAAAAGGTATTCAAAAGCATTACCAAGCTCCTCGCTATGTTCATACCTAAACTCGTTTATGCCTTTCAAAAATAAATCTAATACCACTGGATCCTTAAACGGCAAAAATGCTCCCTTGAAAATATCTCTGAAAAGTTGCGGCAGTTTATCGTTTCGGCTCATTTTCTCCAAACCTTCTGCATAAAATAAAACTCTTTCGTGGCCGGCCAACGAGCGATCCATTATATTTTTCCAAGAATACTTTTTATACTCGCCGCTAAAAAATGATTTGCCGCCCAACTCTTCATTCTGTTCGTCAATATCGCTCATAAATTTGTAAATCAGGCCAAGCGTTATTTGCTCAATCTGTTGCGATGGCACAGGAATTTTCCCAACCAAGACGTCGCGCAAGTAATCTATTTTTCTTTTAGTTTCAACGTTAAGCATGATGATTACGCGAAAGCGTTTAATTTAACATTGTCTTTTATGTATTCTGGAATTTTTGTTAGATAGGTTTCTTTACCTAACTTTTGCAACGCTTCCGTCATAGTCGGGTCACCAGCCAACTCATTGAAACGCTTTTGATTGATCACCGTTCGGAAATCCTCGTCAATCAGATAATTTCGGAAAAACTCTCGCGCCTCATAATAAAGTTCTGGCCTTACTTCTGAACTAACCAAATATTTTTCAAACTCTTCCTGCGCCAATTCGTCTCTTGATTTGAAGCGCGGAATACGGCCTAAAATCTTGTCCATTATCTCCCAAAGAGAAATATGGCGATCTGCTTTGTATCCCTGTTTAATTCGCTCCAAAGTAAAGTAATCTTTTGGCTTATTAAATATCTTTTCTTTTACAAACTGCTCCATTCGCTCATAATCGCCGTTTTTAATTGCTTCTTTAAATTCAGTGTCCTTTTTGGCGGCCTCTTTAATCGTAGTTTCAAATCGGCTTACATAAAGCTCTCTATCTACACGCATTATATTACCCTCAAATGTCATTACTTCCATCATTTTCAAGGGATCGGGAATGTTGATTGAAGTTTTATCAATTTGAACTTGCGGTTTCGGGTCAATTTCAATTGTGCCTTTTTTCTTGGCGGGTAATTTAATAACTTCGTCGTAAGGATATTTCTCTTCAAAGTATTCACAATTGGCAAAGAAATCAAAAAGTTTACAGGTTTCTTTTTTCTTCCTAATCTGATCGTCTCCGTTTGAATGTTTGAAGGTGAATGTTCGCGTGCCGCGTCCCTTAATTTGGACAAAATCAGTCGGCGAAAAAATAGGCCTCATCAAACATAGGTTCAGAATATCTTGGCAATCGTAACCGGTGGTCATCATACCGACTGTTATACAAACCCTTGTCTTGCTTGATTTGTAGCCATCAATAAATTTGGTATGGCCATTAAGTTTATTATTAGCAAAGTTTATTGTCATTGTTTGAGAACCCGGAATATCAGAAGTTATCTGCACGGCAAAATCAGAATTATATTTATCTGGAAACATTTTCATTGCAAACTCGTTTAATATTTGCGCCATTTTTGAGGCATGCTTGCGGCTGACGCAGAAAACAATCGTTTTGCCTATTTCGTTGGTTATGGGATCGCGCTGGGCGTTATCCATAAACGCTTTTGCAAATTCAAAATTGGTTTGCTCTGAAAAGAAGCGGCGCTCAAAATCGCTTTGATTGTAAATTACTTGCTCTTCCTCTCCTTCCTCTGTATGCACCTGCACGGCATAGCCCTCGTCTGATAAAAGTTTGGTTGTTATTTCGGTGCGGCAATCAATTGCAGTCGGCAACACAAGGAAACCGTCTCTCGCGCCATCAACAAGGGTGTAGCGAAATGTCGGCTCGTTGCTTTCACAACCAAATGTTCTGTAAGTAGATAAAAGGTTACGTCTCTCCATTTCTCGCGGATCACGCTCATCAATATCTTTTTTGGATAGATTTTTAAGGTAATCTTTCGGAGTAGCAGTTAAGCCGAGTTTATGACCAATGAAGTATTCAAAGATTGTGCGGCTGTTGCCAGAAATAGAGCGGTGAGCTTCATCAGAAATGATTAAATCAAAATCCGTGGGAGTAAAAATTTTAAGATATTTGTTATCGTGAGAAATGCTTTGAATTGTAGTTATAACGACTTCGGCCTTACGCCAGTCGTCTATATTCTGTTTGAAAATTACGGTGCGATAATCCGGCTGTAAGTAGTTCTTAAATGCTTTCTCGGCTTGATTTTCAAGTTCCAAACGGTCAACCAAAAACAATACCCGGCGTGCATTACCTGTTTTGAGATAAAGTTTGATAATAGCAGAAGCTAGAAGGGTTTTACCTGTGCCGGTAGCCATTTCAAAAAGAAAACGATTTTTACCCTCCGAAACCGCCTTTTGAAGCAATTTTACAGCATCTAATTGATACTGGCGCAAAAAATATAAGCCGGTGTCTGCAACAAATATTTCCCTTTTTTCTTCATTTGCCCAACGCGGGTCTTGTTCATAAAAAGGATTTTGTGTTAGAGCAATATAATTATCTTTCAACTCTTCATAAACGAGCTTGCTGGTATCCGGCGTAAATTCTTTGTTACCCTTTAAACTTTCAAGGGTTGGAAAGGTTGAAATTCTTGTGGGATTACCGATTTCCTTATCCCAAAAATAGTGAATGTTGCCGTTAGAGAGAATTACAAAGCGGACATTTTGGCTGTTAGCGTATCGTCGCGCCTGCTCTTTACCGACCAAGGGGTCTTTGTCTTCGGACTTGGCTTCCAAAACACAGATCGGAAAACTTTTGTCGTCTAACAGCAGATAGTCAATAAAGCCGGCGTTGACTTTTTCAAAGTCGTCGCCCAACTCCTCAATCTTGATATTATTTTCAAGTGTGATGTTGGCTTTGTCTTTGCCGTCATCAAAAAACCGCCACCCAGCGTCTTCAAGAAGTTTATTTATCTTAATTCGGGCTTTGGCTTCTTTTTGCATATAAAAAATGTGAGCAACTCCTTTTAAGCGTTACTGCTTAATACTACCCTAAAAACCACTAAATCCAAAGGAGATTTTGCTCCAAAATAAGGTGTGGATAAAAAGTTGCTGGTATATTTAGAAGTGTTATAATAAGTTTAATTCAAGATTTAGGTGGTCTCTTGTTACAGAGACCCAACTACCACAACGGATCAGCCAAGGGACAATCCGTTTTTTATTTGTCGCAATAAACAAACGGGGGTCAAAAAGCCCCAAGTGTATAGCGAAAATAATCTCAAACCAATAGGACATTTAAACAAGGAAGAGCTGGACGGGCTGTCTTCTCTCTTTGATTTGCTCGCCCGTTTTGATCACGAGGACAGGAAAAAAGAAACGTCTGGGCTTGGAATTGATCCCTTGGCCCCAGCTCCCAGGGGGTCAATTTTAGGTTCAGACCAATAAAAATTATGGAAGAGCTGGAAAACGAAAAACAAAATACTGGTTGGTTTAAAGCTGAAAATATATTTTTTGACGAATATGCCAAGCATCTTGGTCATACGGCCTCCCTCGTGTATCTCTGTATAGGTAGGTATATGGATATTGAGGACAGAACTGCATTTCCATCTGAAAAATGTATTGCGGAGAAATTAAATTTAGATAGAAGAACCGTAATACGGGCAATTAAAAAACTGCAACTTCACAGGTTTATTGAAAAAGAAAAAAGGAGATATAAGGGTCGGTGGGAGCATAATTTTTACTACCTTACTTATAGCGAAGATTGGTTAATTGAACCATGTGACAAAAATGTCAATGACAATGATAATAGTGAAAATAGTGATTACCATGTGACAAAAATGTCATACCCAAGTGACAAAAACGATAGAAACCGTGTGCATAAAAGTCACACTAACAATACTCATAATAAAAATACTAAAAAGAAGAAGATTGCATTAAGTTTTAAGAATAACAGTCCATAGATGTTTTTTGAAGATTATTAAATGCTATAATATAAAAACAAAACTATGAATAAAACAAAATGCGTAATCTATTGCAGAGTATCTTCAAAAGAACAGGAAGAAACTGGCTACTCCTTACCAGCACAAGAAAAGTTGCTTGTAGAATATGCGGATAGAAAAGGATTTGAAGTGGAAAAACCATTTTCAGTTGCGGAGTCCGCAAGCGGAGCAAAACAAAGAAAGGTATTTGAGGAGATGATGGAGTTCATGCGAAGAAAGGATGTGTCTGTTCTTTTGTGTGAAAAAGTTGACCGTCTGACTAGAAACTTGAAAGAGGCAGTAGTTGCTAACGATTGGATTGAAGCTAAAGAAGAAAGACAGCTTCACTTCGTAAAACAGAACCTCGTAATCCACAAAAATGCAAAATCGGATGAAAAATTTCGCTGGGATATTGAGATAGTGCTGGCAAAAAAATATATTTCTAATCTCTCCGAAGAAGTCAAAAAGGGGCAAAAGGAAAAAATCGCACAGGGTTGGTTGCCGGCCAAACCCCCGCTTGGCTATACAACTATTGGAGACAAAGGACACAAAACGCACATTATTGACGAAGATAAAGCCCGTTATGTTAGGAGAGCATTTGAGTATTATGCAACCAGCAACTATTCTCTGATTTCTCTGCGAGAAAAATTGTATGCGGAGGGTTTGAGAACTCGGAGTGAGAGCAAATTATCCAAGAGCAGATTGGAGGACATACTGCGCGACCCGTTCTATATGGGTTCAATCAGGTGGAACGATGTAGTTTATGGAAACGGCCTACATGAGCCGTTGGTTTCCAAAGAGTTGTTTGATAAAGTTCAATTTATACTCACCCGGAAAAAAGTTCCTCACTACAAGCGGCATATTTTTCAGTTCAGCAAAATGGTGGAGTGTGGAGAGTGCGGTGGCACTATCAGCGCCGAAATACAAAAAGGCATTATCTACTATTCCTGCAAGCACAACAGGGGTAAACCTTGCAATCAGAGAGGAATGACCAAAGAGAAGGACTTGGAGACCTCGCTTTTTGATGTCTTCCGGGTGTTTGAACAGATAACCGAAAAGGAGGCAGATGTTATGCGAGACAGAATTATGGCAGACCATAAGTTAGAAGCCGAGTATAAGGAAAATACTCTTAAAGCTCTTGAACTTCGCTATAACGCTTTACAGAGGCAACTGGATATACTCTACAACGACCGGCTAGCCGAAAAGATAACCCCAGAGCGCTGGGAGAATAAACAGAAGGAAATAATTGCCGAGCAGGAAGAAATTCAAAAACAAATAGCCAAACTTAAAAGTGAAGAGGCCAAATACTTTGAATTGTATATTAACATTTTGGACTTGGCACGCCGGGCGAGAGAAATCTACGAAAAGAGAAGCCCGGAAGAGCGTAGATTGCTTTTAGCGCATATTTTTTCAAACATCGTGCTGAAAGACAAAACACCCAATCCTGTATTGAAAAATCCGGTAAAGAAGCTCGCGCAAAGAGTCCAAGAGAAGCTAGATGCTCGAAATAACTTCGAACCAGCACAAAAAACCTCTGAAAGCATTGTCTCCAAAGGTTCTTTGCAAAAAGTAACATCAAATCGCTCAATAAAGATTTCGGAAGTCCGAAAAAATATTCGAACCTCAAAAAATCCTTTAGTTAATGCTCAACCCGAGGATAATGACCTCGCTTCAAGCACTCTGCTCCGGGGGTAGGGATCGAACCTACGACCAATCGCTTAACAGGCGACCGCTCTACCGCTGAGCTACCCCGGAATTTTTACTTGTAAAAAACTTTGGTCAC
>C687J35174_10009592_pt1 | contig 12118 bp, 15 predicted proteins | sample RifCSPhighO2_01_FD_35174 | JGI IMG/M metagenome (IMG submission 35174) | reverse complement strand
GAGGTTATTCAGTGAAAAAGATATTGAAATATTAAGAAAAATACAAGATGATATTAACGAAAGAAAGATGATGAAGAAAGAATAAAAGAATACATTCCAAAATCCGGCATATATGTTATTATAAATTATTCAATCTTTTCATTATAACTTCTTTTTTCAGCATTTCTTCCTTGCCTGTCTTCATGTTTCTAAGCTTAAATCTTTTCTTTTTCACTTCCTCCTGACCCATAAAAATAACATAAGGAATCTTTATGGAATTTGCATAATCAAGCCCCTTGCTTATCTTGTCCATAACCATTGTTCTTATACTGTTTTTTCTCAGGAATTCAGCCAGTTCTATGCTTTCTTTATCCTGCTGTATGTTAATAACCAAGCATTGAACATTATCAACATCTATCTTAGCTATCCTCTGCAGCCTATCCAAGCCAAAGCTTAATCCAGTGCACTGGATATTGTCAATGAGGTAAGAGCCTCCGCCGACAATTGTCTCCTTCATGTCCTTTGATTTTATCTCGAAGACATTTGCATTGTAATATGACAATCCTCTGGCCAGAGTAGGCATAAAATTAACCTTGACATTAAAATATATGCAGTATCTCATTAATTCTTCTATGTCTTTATAGTTTTCATATCTCTTGAAATCATTTTTTTTAAGAATATCAATAATCTTCTCCGCATTGTATTTCTTCAGGTTGTCCTTCACTTCTTTCTCTGTCAATTTGTCAAGCTTGTCAATTTCCCTTATGACTTCTTCCTTTTCTTTTATGTTATTCCTATCAAGAATCTCGTTCAACAATCTCCTTGAATTGAAGTAAATCTCATATTTTATCTTCAGCTCATCCAGGGCTTTTGATGTTATCTTTAATACCTCAGCATCATCTTTATAGCCAGAGCCTATGATATCTATGTCACACTGGGTAAATTCCCTAAATCTATTGGACGATATTGGTTCATCGCGAAAGACACTCCCTATCTGATATCTTTTATAAGGAAGTTTTTTGTTCTTCGCAATCCTCTTCAGCGGGAAAGTTAATTCATACCTCAATGCAAGATTCCTGTTGCCCTTATCCTTTAACCTGAATATATCAGAAATAACTTCATCGTTCTCATTTCCTTTCTTCACAAATTCCTCGTACTCAATTGTTGGAGTCTCCGCATACTCAAATCCATAAAGCCTGAAATTATTTGTTAAAATCTCTCTTATTTTCTCTCTCTTTAGGGCTTCCCCCCCAAGAACATCCTTGAATCCTTTTACCGTTTCCATTTATCCTCCATCAATTTTATATATCCCAGACAGTATTAAAATTTCTTTGTATTCCTCTTCAGTAATCTCCTTTTTTAATACTTTGTCATATAATTCTGATATATTTGGGGTGAAATATTCTTTTATTTTTATGAACTAAATCAGCACTTGTCGTGCTTTTATCCTCGGAACTGATTCTTTCTTCAATTGTCATTTTCAAAAAAGCGATAGGCGGGAATCGAACCCGCATTACTGGCTCCACAGGCCAATGTACTAACCATTATACTACTACCGCCATACCTCCATCTAATTGATGAAAAGAATTTTATAAATTTAACTAAGAAAAAGTTTCTTTCAATGAATAAAATCAACTCTTGACATTTTAACCTATTATATCATTAAAATTAGGATTTATAAAACTTGTTATTGCCAGTCTGTATGTGTTATCCTGAAATTATCTCTTTATTGAAAATCCTTCAGAACTGCGTTACTTTTCACAACCACATTATTCATCCTCATAACAGTGGTTGTTGGTTTTAACATCTCAACAAGATAATCAATACTACTCTTTCCATGAAACTCGCCCTTACAACTATAAAATCCAATATATACAGAACCGAATTCTGGATATGTGTGCATTGCCAGATGAGACTCAGACAATAAAATACTGAGGGTATAGCCGCGAGGAGAAAATTTATGATTTAATGCCCCCAAAATATGAAAACCGCTTTTTTCCAGCCCTTCCAGGACAACCTTTTCAAGAAAAGCAGTATCATTTAATAAATGTCCATCAACACCATAAAAGACAGCGCTTACCTCTCTACCGATGGGCTTTGATTCAAATTCCATGAAAAATTTTATTCTTTTCTATTTTTAAAGTTTTTTAAAATTATTAAATCATTCAGGACCGGGAAATATTTCACCGTCGATGAAAAAAATCATGCAAAAAAGAAGCAGAGAAAATTTTTCAAAAACTTTTTAAACACCAATTATAAGGAAATCCTATGGAACTGGTAATAGTCAATTTCAGGGGGGGAAGGCACACCAAGTATAATTCACAGATGATAATAGACACTCAAATGCCAAAGGAAAAGGCAAGAGCATTAATAGGAAAAAAAGTGGTGTGGAAATCACCTGCAAAAAAGGAGATAAAGGGCGAGATAAAAACAACCCATGGAAATAAAGGATGCTTGAGAGTTCATTTCGAGAGGGGAATGCCAGGTCAGGCGATAGGGACAAAGGTGAAAATAGAAAATGGCAACGCTTAGAAAGGGGATATGTTACAGAAGGCCGGTAAGGGCTTATACCAGAAAATCAAAGGTTAAGTCAAAGTCTTATATAAAAGCAATACCTCAAAGCAAGGTTGTAAGGTATGATATGGGCAACTTAAAGGATAATTTCAATCACACGATAAATCTCGTTTCCCAGCAGGAAATACAGATAAGGCATAATGCCCTGGAATCTGCAAGACTGGTTGTGCTAAGAAGGCTGCAGGAGATTGGAAACAATAATTTTCATTTGAAATTGAAGGCTTATCCCCACCAGATACTGAGGGAGAACAGAATGCTGAGCGGGGCAAGGGCTGATAGGCTGCAGACAGGAATGAGTCATGCATTCGGCAAGCCTGTTGGTTTGGCTTCAAGAATAAGGCAGAAATCAATAATATTCNCCATAGANGTTAACAAAGAAAATCTTAACAAGGCAACAGAAGCATTAAGATTGGCAATGCCGAGAATTCCGGGGAGATATTCCATAGAAATTAAAAAGAATTAAATTCCTAAAAAACTATTTTACCATTGGAACAAACAAGAAATCCCCCATATCCTGCTTTATTATCCTGTCTCCCATTTTTATGATTTTCAGCATCTTCTGTGAATATTCACCGACAGGAACTATCATTATTCCATGATCCTTCAATTGCTTTATCAGTTCAAGAGGAACTTCCTTTGGGGCGGCAGTGACTATTATCTTGTCAAATGGGGCTTTTTCCCTCAGTCCAAAATACCCGTTCCTGTGGAATATTTCATAATTCTTTATCCCTGACTTTTTCAGGTTATTGGTGGCAAAATCAATAAGTTCTCTGCAAACCTCCACAGAATAAACAGTTTTCTTCACAATCCTGCAGATTAAAGCCAGGTTGTACCCTGACCCTGTTCCAATTTCAAGGACTTTGTCATTTTCATTCAATTCAAGAGCCTGCAGCATCATCATCACTGTTGTCGGCTGTGAAATGGTCTGCCTGCATAAGATGGGCAAAGCCCTGTCCTCATATGACTCCCTCTTGTCAAGGACAAAATTCTCCCTGTTGATTTTCTTGAATGCATTTATTATCCTTTCATCCTTTATCAGCTCGGATTTTCTCCAGAAATCAAGCAAATCTTTTCTTGGCATTTAATGTTTTTTATGGATTAGCTTTCTTTTTTTGTGGTAGTGATAAAGGATGATGTTATTCATCTGGTGCTCTCTCCTCTCTAAATTGAATAGTATGAAGCATCCTATCAGGGATATCAGGCCAACAAGTGCAAATGTATATTCGAATCCTATGAACTGGGATATTGCAGCGCCAATAGAGGCAGTTAATGCAGTCCCAATGCCCACAAATGTAGAATACAGGCTCCACTCAAAGCTCTCATGCTTTTTGTCAAGATGAGTGCTCCACAGCCCAAGCCATGTTGGATAAGCCAAGCCAGAGCCGATGCCATAAAGCACCTGAGCCATGTAAATATAATTTATGTGATTCACGAAGATGTATATAAAAGGGACTATGGATATTAACAAAGTCCCGATTATAAGCCATTTTATCTTGTCTTTATGGCTGTCAACATACCTTGAAAATGGCAGTTGAACAATGCTTTTAGTTATTAAAAACAATGTGCTTGCAAACCCTGCAGCAAATATTGTCCCGCCAGTGAGGTTTTCCTTTATGAAGATGGCAAGTATAGGATCAATCAAACCAAATCCTGTGATGACAAAGATGTCAGAAATCATGAGCAATTTTATGGTCCTGTTCATAGGATATAATATGATTGCTTTCAATATAAAAGTTTTGTTAAGTCATTTCAAAAGAACAACAGAACAAGGAACATGATGAGGAACATGTTGCCGAAATCAGCGATGGATGTCGTTATCGGAATCAGGAAATTATTTGGATCCTCATTTCTTTTGTAAAAATACAGCCCGACAAGAACAGCCAGCAGGAACAATACAACAACAAGAAGTATAACATCAATTATGCTTATGAAAAATATTTTGTATGCAATCTCAAGATTTAAGCTGTAATTCGAGAAATANGATACAAGGAGGGACAGNGCAGCGCTCATTATTGCCATGAATGTTGAGATTATCAATATCTGCAGGAATAGTTTTTTCAGCTCAATATTNTTGTACCACTTATCCTTGATTTTGTTTGTATACAGCAGAGTNGAGAACCTNGAGGATATTATTGNCCCATAATCCCCTATCATATCATTCAATGCAGGAAAAAGGATTATCAGAGGCATTATTGAGATGAATATNGTTTTTATATTCTCCANGGCAAGGCCGCCGATAGAGCTGAGCAGTGATGCAAACAGCAGGACCTTTATGCTTTCCATTATTATGGTTCTTGGCACATTGCTGTGCTTCCCATATTCTTTAACATAAAGCAGTGTTCTCTTTGATATCCCATATCTTTTATGAATGTGATGGATGGATGGATGATATATCGTTCTCTTTACCTTTATCAGCTTATTCAGGCTTCCTATCACGCTTTTCATTTTGATCTTCATATTAGTACTGCCACAACAATCAGCAATGAAACAATGCTTGTTATGTCTCCTGTTGATGTTACAAAGGGACCCATTATATCATTTGGGTCATGCCCTTTCTTAAAGAGATAAAATGTGAAGAATAATGTTATGGGAATCTCGATTGCGTTTGCAATAACCCCTGCAATTAGGGGGATTAATATTATCTCAGGCATGACTATATTGAATAAAGTATAATTAAGCATAAATACAATAATGCCCAATATCAGGGAAACCACCAATGCCAGGAAAAAGGAAGCTATTATATTTCCCTTTATTGTTTTTGTTTTGAGGTTGTTTGGCTTTATGAAGCCTAGGAATAACCCGGAGCTTAATCTTGCTGCCAATGAGCCGCTTATGTTGCCTCTCATCTCAAGAAAGCCGGGAATCAGTAAAAACATTCCAGGAATGAGCAATAAATTATCTGTATAAATGGCAAGCAAAATCCCTGCAATCAATCCGCCGAATATTGAAATAACCTGTGTTGAAAATATCTCTTTGAATTTTGCATCAAAAATATTCATGAAATACTATTCTTTTTTTTATTAATATACTTTTCTAATTGTTGATGAATCATGCATCTTTCTGGTGCATATAGCACTCATCGCACATTGTTCTGTATCCGGTGGCATATTTCATGTCCTCGGGTGTTGCATAAAGAAGTGTGTCATTATCTCCCAAGCCAAGTTCTCTCTTTATTTCATCAACAGTCCTGTTATTGGCAACAAGCTCTTCATTCGTCTTGAAGTTTATTGCATGATGGCACGGCTCAGTTATCGGCGGAAAAGTTATCAGAAGATGTACGCTTCTCGCATCAACATTATGCAGGTGCCTCACAAGATGCTTTAATGTCGTGCCTCTCACGATGGAATCATCCACAATTATCAGGTTTCTTCCAGTTACATCCTCCTCAAAGACAAACTGGCTTGAATTTGTTCCATTATCCCTGTCCTCCTGTGTTGGCTGCATGAATATCCTATGAGAAGACAATTTTTCTATTATACTGTCATAAGGTATTCCGGAATATCCTGACAAGTGTATTGCTGCAGACTCTCCTGTTCTTGGAACAGCAGATATTATCGTGTTTCCCTTATCACTTATTATCTGTTCATATTCATAATTTCTCTTGAATCTGTCCCACATGACTTCTATTATTTTTTTTCGCATGCTCTTCACCCTAAAATTGTTGAGGAATGATGGTGCTCTTGAAAAATAAAACACTTCAAAAGGGCACGGCTTTGGATCAGGGTCAGCAATCTGATCTCTATGAAAAATAAGATTTGAATCAATGAACACCATTTGCCCAGGAAGGACTTCCTCATACGCTTCTCTTTCATTCTGGTAAAATTCATCTGAAGTTCCCTTAAATCCCATTTTTTCCAGTGCTATTGTCTCAGACGCAAATGCATATTCTATAATCCTTTCTTCAGCGTCAGTTTTAACTCCAAAAAAGAAAGGCCTTCTCCCTTCCGGATCACGAAATGCAACCAATCCTATAGTATTTATTGCAGCCAATACATTATATGTTCCTTTCACCCTGTTAAAAACACTCCTGACAGAACCCTCAACTCTTTCTCTATCAGGGATATTGTCTGAATATTTGATTAATTCTTCCGAAAAAACATTTAGGATTGCCTCCAAGTCATTATATGTTGCCTGTCTTAATCCGATGTCATTGAAATAGGCAATTATATCATGAAAATTATGCACATCGCCATTATGCACCATTGCAATTCTCTCCTTTCCGCTAGTGTATAATGGCTGTATGCTGTCTATTCTCATCCCTTCTGAGACTTCTTCAGGAATTTCATCATTAATCTTAGTGTATCCTGCTGTAGGGTATCTTACCTGGCCAACACCCATATATCCAACCAATCTCTCTAATCTTTTCTTATCATGAAATACTTCTGAAACAGGCCCATGCCCTTTTTCTATTCTCATGGGATCAAAATTCCTTATTGAATGTCCGACTGCAAGCTCCAAAGACTTGTTATAATCCCTCTTGTTTAATGGAAACTTGATCATAGTAGCAATGCCTGCAGAGAAATCACCCCTATTCTGCTCGTGATGCATCCCCTCATAAATTATCTCACCAATGTCATCCCTATTGTCTCTTGATATAATTCCGATTATCCCGCACATATGATTAAAAGAATGGATTTGCTTATAACATTTATTATTACAGGATAATTTATATTGCAACAGATATTTTATTAATCAATGGCATATTTTTTATTAATATTGCCAACCAATTAATAGAATAGAGAATAGTATTGCAAAAATTTAAATAATTTTTTATATAATCAAATGTATGCATCTAAGTTTAGATTATATTTACATGACTTATATGCACCTTAGAAAAGAAGGAGATCTTCTAAAGAATTTTATGAAGAGAACAGGTGAGTTAGAGATAATAGATTTAGAATCAAGAAGTCTACTTAAAGATTATCAATCAAAATTGAAATTTGCAGAAAAGGAAGAGGAATTAATAAAACATGGGCATAGAGGCAAGTACGCTATCTTTTCGGGAGATTCTATAATTATCTTAAACGATAGAAGGGAAGCATATGAAAAATACTACGAGCTTGGGGCAACAGAAACAGGTTATCTTGATAAAATTGGCGGTGGTGAGATTTAAATCATCAGATAAACTTAAAAATAAATAAAGTTTATTTAATATCATGAAAAAAGAGGGCGAGTTTATTCTTTGGTTTAATGAAATAAGCATGAACAGCCTGCCGAAAGTTGGGGGGAAAGCAGCCTCTCTTGGCGAGATGTTCAATATAAAGCTTCCGATACCAAACGGCTTTTGTGTGACTGCAGACGCCTATTCCTATTTTCTTGAGGAGACAAACATAAAAAACAAGATAGCAAAATTGCTGGATAATCTTGATGTTGAAGATACATCCAAGCTTGAAGAAACAGCGGATAAAATTCAGGAATTGATGATAAAGCAGGAAGTTCCGCACAAGATAAAAAATGTTATAACAGAATCATATGAATTGATGAATATTGACCCAAGTTTGGTAAACACGGGAAATTCTGCATTAAGCTATATAAAAGCAGGAAGGGATTCGCCTTATGTTGCAGTTCGTTCTTCAGCAACGGCGGAAGATCTCCCAAATGCCTCGTTTGCAGGCCAGCAGGCAACTTTCCTGAATGTAAAAGGCAATAAGAACGTTCTGGAAGCGGTGAAAAAATGTTGGGCATCCCTGTTCACTGCAAGGGCGATTTATTACAGGACAAAGAATAATTTTGACCATATGAAAGTCTATCTATGTACCATTGTCCACAAGATGATCAACGGAGATGTCTCAGGAGTCATGTTCACTGCAAATCCAGCAACAAATGACGAAAGTGAGATAATGATTGAGGGCTCCTATGGCGTCGGAGAGGCAGTTGTAAGCGGGGAGGTGAATCCTGACAATTTTATAGTGGACAAGAAAACCCTAGAGATAAAATCATTCAAAATTCATAAAAAGGATTTCATGCTGACAAGGGATGAAAAATTAGGGGGCAACAAGAAGATAATTCTCGACGACACAAAAGCAAACTCACAGTGCCTGGAAGAATTCAGGGTGAAAGAGCTTGCAAAATACGGAAANATTATTGAACAGCACTATAAAAAACCAATGGATATTGAGTGGGGTGTTGAAAGAAGCAAATTATACATTCTCCAGGCAAGACCGATTACCACATTGAAAAAAGAGAGAAAAGAAGCCCAAAAACTGAAAGGCGATGTTATCCTTGAGGGTTTGAACGCATCTCCCGGTGTTGCCTCTGGTCCTGTGAAAATAGTAAAAGATATTTCTGAAATCAATAAAATCAAGGAAGGCGATATTCTAGTTACCAGAATGACAGATCCTGATTATGTGGTTGGAATGAAAAAAGCAAGTGCCATAGTCACAGATGAGGGTGGAATGACAGTCCATGCCGCAATTGTATCCAGNGAATTAGGAATACCCTGCGTGGTGGGAACAGAAAAAGCAACCCAGGTATTAAAGGAAAATGAGATAATAACAGTTGATGGGAGTAATGGAAAAGTATATCGTGGTGATATTGGGATAAAAACAGAAAAGATAGAAGACTGGCACGGAGAAAAACTGCATACAAAAACAAAGATTTATATGAACCTTGGAGAGCCGGAATTATCTGAGAGATATAAGCATCTTCCTTTTGATGGAATTGGATTGATGAGATTAGAATTCCTGATAATATCTTACATTGGAAAGCATCCTTCATACATGATTAAAATGGGAAAGCAAAAAGAATATATAGAAAAATTAGCAGAAGGAATTTCTCAGACTGCAAAAGCAATTTATCCAAGACCGATGATAGTAAGGTTCACAGATTTCAAGACAAATGAATACAAAAATCTTGAAGGTGGTGCAGAATTTGAAAAGCAGGAAGACAATCCGATGATTGGATGGAGGGGTGTTTCAAGGTATATATCAGAAGAATATGTGGGGGCATTCAGGCTTGAATTAAAGGCAATTAAAGAAGTGAGGAAAGAATATGATAATGTTCACGTGATGCTTCCATTTGTAAGAACTGTTGATGAAGTGAGAAAAGTTCTGGGAATAATGGCAACTGAAGGCCTTGTAAGAAGTGATAATTTCAAGATTTATCTGATGGCAGAAGTCCCATCAATGGCATTGATACCGAAAGAGTTTGCCAAATTAGATATTGATGGCACTTCAATAGGATCAAATGATTTAACCCAGGGAGTTTTATGCGTTGACAGGGATTCTGAAAAACTGGGAAAATTGGGTTATTTTAACGAGGAAGATAAAGCAGTGTTGAAAGCAATGAGAAATATAATAAAATCGTTCAATGAACATGGAAAACTGACTGGCATATGCGGCCAGGCTCCTTCAAATCGCCCGGAGCTAGTAAAATTCCTGATTGAGAATAAAATAAATTCAATATCTGTAAATCCGGACGTTGTCGTCAAGACAATGGAATTAGTCCATAAGATAGAGAATTCTTAATTTCTCTTGATAATTTCTTCAATGGCCTTTTCAATCTTAGCGCTCATATTATATCCTTTTTCCTTGCAGAATTTCTTAAACCTTGAAGCTATGGATTTGTCAATGGTAAAATTCAATTTTATCTTGCTTCTTATTTTTTTTGTCTTCTCAAATTCAATCAGAGTATTGAATAGTTCCCTGTCTCTTATTGCAATCTTTCTTGCTAATTTTTGGAATTTATTTGATGACATCTCTTATCCTATCCTCCATCTTGCTTAAGTCTGTTATATTCCTTAATACAGCCTCTTTTATAAAATTTACAAGTTTATCTCCATATACATTATGCCCTTCGAATTCTGCGTAAGCTTTTATCAATAATGCAGATGTTCTTTTGTTCCCGTCTTGAAAAACATGATCCACCAATATTGCTCTAACTAAAAAAGACAAAGCTTTTATCCAATTATCAGATTTGCTTGCATAACTCAAAGCATAACTTAGGCTTTGTTCATTATGAAAAACACCCTCATCAAACTCTTGATTTAGCGCTATAATATCTTTCTTCGTTAGGATGAACTTCATTTTTAATACACATTTATACATATATATAAGTATTTAAGGTTTTTTATTAATTACCGAAACCTTTATAAAGAAGTATATTTACTAAATAGTAACAACAATATATTACCAAAAGGGGGTTAATAAAAAATATTAAAATGGAAAACAAAAATCAGCCGAAATTAGAGGATATGTTACTAGGTATTGCCAGTTTATCCAATCTTTCTAAAGGCATTGGCAAATCAAAAACACCAGAAGAACAAGCTAATTTGTATAGGGCAACAGCTAAAATGCTGAGTGGTGAAGATGAAGATAAATATACAGCAATTTTAAGGGAGTTCACAAGAGATCCTGCTTATGCTGTTATGGAAGCAGAAGGAGCAAGGAATAATTTAGCAAGAAGTGTTAAGGGGCAATATGATGAAAAAAGAGCTGAAATAGTAAGAGATGTTGAATCAAGAATAAATGATACTTTAAAGGAAGCAAAAGAGGATAAAGCAACAGCATCTATGATATTGGCACAATATTTAAGTGATATTCTAGACGTACCAGAGTACACACAGGAACAGGTAGATGAAAAAGAAAGAGAAAATGTTTATTCTGCAGGCTTGCCATACGCATTTGAAGCAAGAGGCTCAGCAGAACATTATAAAAGTCTGGAATTAAGAAAAAAGGCAAGTGAATACTTAAAGGAGATTAAAGAAGGTGAAAAAATAACAGGATACATGGTTGACAGCGGAAAATTAGGAAAGGCTATGGAAAATGTGACTATAGGAGCATCTGTTTACGGCAGAACCAAACAAATAACAGAAAAAATAGAAAAAGCAAAACAAAATAAATAATTTTTTTCTTTTTTTAAAATGGCAAAAGAAGATGAAATTTGGAGAATTTACAAGGATGTATATAAAGGCAGATGGATAAGGGTAAGTGTTGATGGAACGCAGAGAATTGGGATTTTAAGGGATGCAAAATATGATTATATTTCTTTATGTCCATGTATAATAGCAGAAACTTTGGAATTAAAAGGGGATGATTTAGAATTAAGGCTTGAAAAAGAAACCCCAACAATGATTTCAATGCCAATAAGAACAATAGAGCCCATAAGTGAGGAATTTGTTAAAAAGTTCCTAGAAAAATATCCAATAAGATGGGATAGTAATCAGTTATCTCTCTTCTAATTTTCTTACAATTCTGGCCATTTCCCCGACAAAGTTATCAACTTCCTTCTGGTATTCATCCAGTTTTCTGAACGGGATTTCAATGTGCCCCTTGTTCAGAGAGTGTATTATGCCATAAATCTCCCTATATAATTTAACATAATCCTTGTTAAGCATTTTCTTCTTCACGAAATACTCCTCAAGCATTTCAGGAATATGCTCTGGCGAGGGCGCTACCTGATCAGCAGTCATCAGTGCTGCATGCGCTGAATCAACCATTGCCCANTANAATGAGTCAACAGTCAGATAAGCCCCGTACCTNGCTCTTGAAAGATGATAAGGCGCTCTTTTTAATGCATTNTATATGGCTTCCGCACTGGGTTTCACTTTTCCTCTGGCCAGCAATAT
>C687J35174_10009580_pt1 | contig 12127 bp, 19 predicted proteins | sample RifCSPhighO2_01_FD_35174 | JGI IMG/M metagenome (IMG submission 35174) | reverse complement strand
GGGAAAGACCGTCGGGCAGCAGGCAAGGCACTTCTACATGAAGTGCTTTACACATAATATACTCATGAGGTGTTAAAGATGGAACTTGCAATCAAGCCGGTAGAGGGCATTCAGCGGTGATGGATATGCCTACGGTCACTTTAGAGAAGATTAACGAGAATATTATGGAATTAAAGAAGGAAATACAGAATCTTAAAGGGTATATCCATGAAGATTTTGATCTTGCCGATGATCTTAAAAGAGAGATAAATGAAGCCAAGAGAACGCCACGTTCCAAGTTCATCCGGCATGAAGAAGTAGTGAAGCGATTTTCTTAACATGGGCTTCGAAGCGCATGGGCACCCCAAAGCGATAAAATCCCTTGAATATCATGAAAAACGAAACCGTATTCATCGAAGTATTCGGAAGCAATCCCGTTATCAAAGTATTGGATTTCCTCATTTCTTTTCAGCTCTTTGATTATCCGCTGACCGAAATAGCGAAAAACGCCGGTGTAAGCTATTCCACTTTGCAGGCGTTCTGGGACAAACTGGTAAAAAATAAGATAGTGGTAAAAACAAGAAGGGTTGGGAAATCTGATCTCTATAAATTGAATACGTTGAATCCTGCAATCAGACAATTGATCAAATTAGACTGGAATCTCATTAAAGGGTCTGAGGGGGAAATTCTGATTCCGTCCTAAAATCAGGAGCAAAAGATTAATAAACGGTTCAGCGGTATGCTGTTATATGCACATCCTCTCCCCTGCTGACGGGCGCATCACCAATATCATCCCCCACGGCCGTTCGCTTTCCCTGATCATCACCCTGAACCTCTGGCACAAGCATTACCAGATAGCCCCGGTCGACGGCAGGATCGCCAGGATAACCTACACCAAAGGGAAATTCCTCAACGCCATCTTCGACAGGCGCGCGCCGCTCCAGAACGAGCGCAACGAGATCGTCATGCGCCATAAGGGGCAGGCCATAACCATAACCCAGGTCGCAGGCATGCTCGCGCGCAGGATCTACTGCGATGTCCGGAAAGGGCAGCGCGTCTCCCAGGGCCAGCGCCTCGGCAGGATCGCCTTCGGCAGCATCGTGCTCCTGACCGTGCCGAGGTCCGCAAAGATCATGGCGACCAGGGGCAGGATACGGATCGGTGATACCCTTGGACATCTTTGAGCGGATGAAGGCGGCGGATTACATTACCTTGGGCAACGGCATCGCCGGCTTTGCCGCCATCATCCTCTCCCTCAGGATGCAGTTCTCCTGGGCAGCCCTTGCCCTGCTTTTGGCAGTCGCCTTTGATTATGCCGACGGCATGCTCGCCCGCTGGCTGCAGCAGGGAAACGCCTTCGGGGAGCAGCTGGATACCCTTTCCGACATCATCTCTTTCGGCGTTGCGCCGGCTGTCTTTGCATACATGATGGGATTCACCCAGCCCGGGCATCTGGCTATATATGCCGTATTTCTTGCAGCAGGCATGCTCCGCCTTGCACGCTTCAATGTCACGCACCAATACCTGGGCATGCCGATCACCATGAATGGAATCATCGTCCCGCTCCTTTTCTTTTTTTGGGAAGAGAGCATAGTCTATTATCTGGTGATCTCTGTCGTCCTGATGCTCAGCACCATCCGCTTCCGGAGGCAGCGCTGACGTGATGCCGGTCCTTGCCCTGCTCTATGCCATGCTCCCTGCCTATCTGGCGAACATGGCGCCGGTTTTCTGCAAGAGGCTCAACATCCTCAATTATCCCCTGGACGCGGGCATTGCCTTCCGCGGCAAGCCCATCTTCGGCAGCCACAAGACGCTCCGCGGCATCGTCGCTGCGCTGCTGGCGGGGATGCTCGCCTTCTGGCTGCAGCAGGCGCTGTATGGTGTCCCTTTTTTCCGTGATCTCAGCTGGATAGCCTACCCGGAACACTCCGTGTTCACCGGCATGCTGCTTGCCGCCGGAGCGATGCTCGGCGACTTGGCAAAAAGCTTCTTCAAGCGGCAGCGCGGCCTTTCCCCGGGGCAGCGCTGGCTTCCCTGGGATCAGCTCGACTTCATCATCGGCGCAGTCATCGCCGGCTCCTACCTCTTTCCCCTCAAGCTGCCCGACGCAGCTATCCTCCTGCTCATCACCCCGCTGCTGCACATCGCCGCCAACCATATCGGCTATTATCTCGGCTTAAACCAGCAGAAATGGTGAAGAGATACTACGAAAGCTTTTATTCATCGCGGTCGCTGGTAAATCCGCTTTCGGTGGTCAAGCAGCCGTATCCACACGTTTCTTCTTCCGGTATCCACATCAGCCAGGGCACGGTAATCACCAATCCGCAGTTTGAAGTAGTCTCCCTCGAACCGCTCGAGGTGCTGGAATGGATTCTCGGCAAGCAGCAAAAGCTTTGCGCGAATTCTCTCAGCAAGAATATACCCGCATTTCTGAAGGAATTTCTCCACCTGCGGATGCAGCTTTACTTCGTAGCTCATGCGAGGCCAACGTACTCGCTTTCCGGCGTCTCCCGCGCTTTTTTCAGCGCCCTTTTGGCATAGGGGGTGAGATCTCCCTCGGGAACGATTGCAGCCTTTATGATCTCCACATTCCGGCGGAGCTCCCTCAATTCCTGATGGATGGTCTGGATGGATACAGCCATAAATCAATAAGGGCGGCAGTAGTTTATATACCTATCGGTGAATGCCTCCCGCGCTAAACCAGGGGCTTACGTAAAATCCCGAGGATAACCAAAAAAAGCAAATAGTAGCTCCGCTGAGAATTTACTACTCGTTGCTTGTTGGAGGCAAGCAACGGATGCCACAGCTATGATAGACTTGTTAATAAGTCTTGGGTTGTGGGGTGGCATCAGGCAGATGGGGAGGTGGCTTCACCGGAAGAATGGCTTAAAGCACCAGATTATGTGGACTTCTGGGTAAAGCTGTTTGAGAAGGTGTATAACATCATTGACTCTCCCCTGAAAATGGTGGATTTATTGGTCTAAAGCCTCGCAATCTGCTTATCCTAGATTTATTGGATAAGCCCCCTAAACCAGCAGAAATGGTAGTATCGCTCCCAGAAGAAAGCTGCTGTGCCACGCCAGCTTCCATCCCTGAGAACACTCCCTTGTCCCAGTCACCATCCAGTACAGGAACAGCACAGAGCTCCCATACAGGAAGAGCAGGGGGGTAGGTGAGAGGAGCCAGAGGCAGAGCCCAAGGATAGGCGCAAGGATGGCTGAGTATCTCCCGATGTTGCCGAGCACCAGCCCGATCAGCATCAGCGCAGCCAGGAAGAGGAGCAGCACCAGGTGAAGCCCAAGCATCGCCAGCACGAGCGCGCCGAAGGCCGCCAGCGCCGCACGCTGCGCCCAGAGGAAATATCTCCGCCCGGCAGCCACTTCTGCAGGGGTGAAATGCGCGATGGCCGCCCCAACAGCTATTCCCAGAAAACTCAGCACCGCTCCTCCGATGAATGAGCCCGCTTCAAGCATCAGATGACCAGCCCCTTCCATTCGCTGTGCCCGAACTGGATGAGCATATCGATATGCAGATGCCGCAGGTCAGGGGTGTCGCATGCCCCATACAGGCTCTCTGCCCAGATCAGGACCGTGGCTCCGGTCTCCCCCATGATCCGCTGCTGGATCTCTTTTGCAGCCGGCTTCAGGCCGTCAGCCAGCTGGATGCAGACCGTCTTTGCCTGCGCTTCCCTGATCTCCTTCACTACACGGTCCAGCTCAAGGTCGTAGGGCATGGGAAGGGGAAATTAAGATGATTTATAAAATGTTCTCTAAAGAACAAAAATCTTCTTCATCCACTGCAGCACCGGCACATGCCTCTGCTCATGCCGCACCTGCCGCAGGATCGCCTCCCGCTCATCCCGGAGGCTGCGGGAAACCTGGGAAAACGTGCGCTGCTTCATAGGATCTCCTCCAGGAAGAACTCGTCCAGCTCGAAGTCCGTCACCCGCTTCTTGTTGATCGTCTTCTTGAAATCCTTCAGGTCCTTGACCTTTTCAATGTCCTCGATGACTTCTTCGTCTGATATCACCATAGTGCTCACTATCCTCTGGAATCTCTCCCCCTTTAGTCTCCTGCGGAATGCTGCCCTTTATAAAGCTTTCGTTTGTGAGTATCGGTAAGTAGTGAAGATACGTTTATAGGGGAGTTGTATCCTCCACGCCCTATATGTATGACGATGAGATCAGCGATGGCACTGTTCTCCTCTGTTTTGAATGCGGGGCAGATTTCAGGAGCCGAGATCGGGGATTATACCTTCCCCAGTATAAGAAGATCGTATGCGCTCCCCAGGGCGCTGAACCAGAAAGCGCCTGCCTCACCAGATTCAAGAGATCGCAAGGCATCAGTAGAGCCGAACACGAAATTGTCCACTATAACGATATGCTGCAGCTCCTCGATGACCGGTCAATCCAGCAGCATGACCTCACCGACCTCTTCCTCTAATCCTATGCCAGCGGTATCCGGGTGAACCTTTTGCAGTCCAGGCAATAGATGACCACTTTCCCCCCCTGTATCCGTATCCTGCTGTTCTTTCCCGGCATCAGGTAATGGTAGCAGTGGGAGCAGAACTTCCGCTTCGCCTTCCCCAGCCGGATGCGGTATCTCATCGCCAGCCTTCTCGCTTTGCGGACATAGTCGTGCGCCAGGCCGGGATTCAGGGCATATGCTTCCTCTGCCTGCGTGAAATAGCTGGGAATCTGCAGCTCCGCAGCGGCCTTTTCCTTGATCTTCCTGAGCAGCTTTTTCTTCATGATGGTGCAGAGAACAGCAATCTTTTTAAATCATCCGGAAACCGCCATCCCATGAAGCACGTCTATGATTTTACCGAAGGCAACAAGGGCATGAAAGACCTCCTGGGCGGCAAGGGGGCGAACCTTGCCGAGATGTCCAGCCTGCAGATCCCCGTCCCTCCTGGCTTCACCATCACCACCGAGGCATGCGCGTATTTTTCCACGCATCATGCCTGGCCCGCCGGCCTCCAGGAAGAGGTGGACGCGCACATCCATGCGCTGGAGCAGAAGATGCAGGCGAAGTTCGGAGATGCCAAAGATCCCCTGCTGGTCTCGGTCCGCTCCGGCGCCGCCGCGAGCATGCCGGGCATGATGGACACGGTCCTGAACCTGGGCATGAATGACGCTGCTGCGCAGGGCCTGATCGCAAAGACCAACAATCCCCGCTTTGTCTATGATTCCTACCGCCGCTTTTTGCAGATGTTCGGCGACGTGGTCCTGGACATCTCCCATGAGGAATTTGAGCATGCCCTGGCCGAGCTGAAAAAGCAGAAGGGAAAGAAATTTGATACCGATCTGACTGCCGACGACCTGAGATCGCTGGTGGAGACCTACCAGTCCATCTACCGGAAGGCGGGAAAGTCCTTTCCGCAGCATGCCCGCGAGCAGCTTACGCTTGCCATTAATGCCGTATTCCGGAGCTGGGACAATCCAAGAGCGGTGACCTACCGCAGGCTCAACGATATCCGCGGGCTGAAAGGCACGGCAGTCAACGTCCAGTCCATGGTGTACGGCAACATGGGCGAGAGCTCGGGCACCGGCGTCCTCTTCTCCAGGAATCCCTCGACCGGGGAGAAGAAGCTCTACGGCGAGTACCTGATGAACGCGCAGGGCGAGGATGTCGTCGCCGGCATCCGCACGCCCCATCCGATTGATGACCTGCAGAAAGAATATCCTCAGATGTACCGGCAGATCCTGGACATCACCGCGAAGCTCGAGCAGCACTACAAAGACATGCAGGACATGGAGTTCACGATCCAGGAGGGCAGGCTCTTCTTCCTCCAGACCAGGAACGGCAAGCGGACTGCCCACGCCGCGGTAAAGATCGCCGTAGACATGGTCAGGGAGAAGCTGATCGACGAGAAAACAGCCCTGCTCCGCATCCCCGCATCCTCATTGGACCAGCTCCTGCACAAGCAGCTGGATCCCGCCGCAAAGAAAAAGGCAAAGCTGATCGCCAGGGGGCTGCCCGCATCGCCGGGGGCAGCGGTCGGCGAGGTCGTGCTCACTGCGCAGAAGGCCCATGACGAGGCGCAGGCAGGCAAGCCCGTCATCCTGGTCAGGACAGAAACATCCCCGGAAGACATCGAGGGCATGCACGCGGCCCAGGGCATCCTCACCGCAAGAGGGGGCATGACCAGCCACGCTGCCGTTGTCGCCCGGGGCATGGGCAAATGCTGCGTCGCGGGCTGCTCGGATATCATGGTCTATGAAAAGGAGGGGAAGTTCACCACCAAGGACGGCGTGGAGGTGAAGGAGGGCGATTTCATCACCCTGGACGGGTCGCTGGGCGAGGTCATGCTCGGCAAGGTTGCTGTTGTCGATCCCCAGCTGAGCGGCGACTTCACCGAGCTGATGCGATGGGCGGACAGCAACCGTGTCCTCAAGGTCCGCGCCAATGCAGAAACTCCCCATGATGCGGCGGTCGCCCGGAAATTCGGCGCCGAGGGCATCGGATTATGCAGGACCGAGCACATGTTCTTCGAGGAGAGCAGGATCAAGGCGGTCCGGGAGATGATTCTGGCAGCAGACGAGGCAGGCCGGAGGAAGGCCCTGGCCAAGATCCTGCCCATGCAGGTAAAGGACTTCACCGAGCTGTTTGAGATCATGGACGGCTTTGCCGTCACCATCCGCCTGCTCGATCCGCCCCTCCATGAGTTCCTGCCGCAGGAAGAGGAGGACATCCATGAACTCGCCCATGAGATGGGCGTTTCCATCCAGGCGGTCAGGAACAAGATCACCGACCTCCATGAGTTCAACCCCATGCTGGGCCACCGCGGATGCCGGCTTGCCGTTACCTACCCGGAGATCGCGGAGATGCAGACCGAGGCCATCATCAGCGCAGCCCTCTCCCTGAAGAAGAAAGGGAAGGACATCGTCCCGGAGATCATGGTCCCGCTCGTCGGCCATCCGAAAGAGCTGGAGATGCTCAAGGAGATCATCGACCGGAAGGCGCAGGAGCTCATCACCAGATCAGGCACCGCCCTCTCCTACTCTGTCGGCACCATGATCGAGGTCCCGAGAGGAGCGCTGGCGGCGGACAAGATCGCGCAGCACGCCGCATTCTTCAGCTTCGGCACCAATGACCTGACGCAGATGGGCTTCGGCTTCAGCAGGGATGACGCGGGCAAGTTCCTCAAGCAGTATGTGGACAAGAACATCCTGGAGCACGACCCCTTCCAGACCCTGGACACCGAGGGCATCGGCCAGCTGATGGAGATCGCCATCCAGAAGGGAAAGTCCGCGCGAAAAGAGATCAAGCTCGGCATCTGCGGGGAGCATGGGGGGGACCCGGCCAGCATCATGTTCTGCCACAAGATCGGGCTGCACTACGTCAGCTGCAGCCCCTTCCGCGTGCCCATCGCCAGGCTGGCTGCCGCGCAGGCGGCGCTGCAGTAACTCCTCCACCATAATTCTTTTAAACAGCCAGCCCCTTGTCCTGCCTATGTTCAGCTTCCTCAAGAGGCTCAGGAGACCGAAGGAGCCGGAGCGGCTCACTATCCCCGGTAATCTCCTCCATCTCCGCATCGAGGAATGGTCCGCTCCCCTTTTCCAGCAGGTCAGCAGGCAGCTCAGGCCCTACCAGGAGGGCATGCGGCGGGAGATCGCCCGGGCAAGGGAGGGCATCGCAGCCCTGGTCCAGGCGCGGCTCCGCAATCCGGATATCCCGGAGCAGCACAAGGTCCTCATGCAGGGCAACCGCGAGATCTATGCCAAGCGGATCCAGCAGTTCCTGGATGCCCTGGCGCTCCCTGAGGATTATCCCGGCCTGCTCCAGTTTGCCGGGACTTTTTCCCCTGCTCTGGACACCCTGCACGAGTCCACGCAGAAGAATTACGCCGTCCTCCAGCAGTTCTTTGCCGATGAGGCGCATGCGGTGGCAGCCCCCCTGAAGAGGATGGAGCAGCTCACCGCAGAGATCATGGCGCTTTCCGGGGAGCTGAACCTTCCCGCCATCGAGCTGCTCCAGCGCAGTGTGCAGTCGTTCCAGAAGAGCATGGCTGCCCAGGCGGGCCTGAACGCGGAGATCAGCGCCCTGGACGAGAGGCTCCGCCAGCTCCAGGCAGAGCACCAGGAGCTGCTCACCCGGCTCGAGGGATTCAAGGAGGGCGCTGAATTCCGGCAGTTCCAGCAGATGAAGGATGAGATCAGCCAGCTGGAGCAGCAGACTGCAGCCCACAGCCAGGAATTCGTCCAGGCCGTCCGCCTGATTGAGCATCAGCTGAAGAAATACGGCAGGTTCAGCCAGGACGAGAACCTGATCCTTGCCTACCTCCGCGACCCGGTCACCGCCCTCCTCAACGATCCCATCCTCCATATCCATGAGGTGCTGGCCCGGCTCCAGAAGAGCATCGCGGCAAACCAGTTCTCCCTGGGCGAGAAGGACCCGGAGAAGATCCTCGCGAACATCCGCAGCCTGGACCTGGCATACCTTACCGGCTTCATCAAGCGGCACCAGGAGCTGCAGGCAGCCAGGAGATCAAGCCAGGAGAAGCTCCACGCAAGCCCGGCCATCATCCAGATCGAGTCCCTGATGCGCCAGCGGAAGCAGAAGGAGGACCAGGTTGCCGCGCTCCAGCGGGAGCGCGACGAGGTCGTGAAGCGCTACGATGCAATTAATCTTCCGGAGATGAAGCAGCAGCTGGCGGACAGGATATTGTCGATATTCGGGAAGATCGTGGTCATTGAATAGCTTATTAACTCTCCAGTAGTCCCTATAATAAAATTTATAAACGATATTCCATTTTTTCCTGGCCATGAGGTATCCCACAGATCTCGTGCACCGGTACGGCGCGAAAGCAGGGATATTGATGTATATACAAGAGCATCTGCCCCATATCCCCCAGGTGGACATGATAGTCAAAACGCCGGAAGAGTCCATTGACGATGCTTTGAAAAGGGCGGATAAGCAAAGGATATTATGGCCGCGGATATTCCGATCCAGTGCGGTTGCTGAGCTCTATGGGCATGAAGGCGATTTCCCGACAAAAATCATGGAGGGATTTGAGGCAGGCCGTGCGGCGATCACAAATCCGCGATATCGGGGACCATACTCTTCAAGAGAACGCTTTGATGATTTGGTGCGTGGAGTAATCAGGGATATCCAGACCTCCCCCAGGGATTTAAAGGAGGCAGACCCGCCAGCCTACGCGCATCTGCCGGATGATATCTCGGTCATCATCGCGGAGCAGTCGCCATCATCCATAACCGGGACATATATCAGGCATCCGAACCAAAAAGAGTGTTATGTGGTGTCTGCGACAGTCGCCGACTCTCTTGACACGCCTGATCCGCTCCATTCAGCCTATATATGCGATGGGCAGACGGGGGTGCAGCATTTTCATGGCTTTGACAAAAGAGATATTGAGAAAAGCGGCGCTATTTCACCTGCTGCAAAAGCGAGGATACCTTTCGAGATCGAAACAATCATCCCCTGGCACGATCAGATTGCCCGCCTGCCGGAGATGGATCCTGGTTGGGCATACCAGATAGAGTTTGGGTTAGACCCTCCCTGCTTGTATCAGGTCCGGCCGTTCAAGCCCATGGCATTCGCTGGCTTCACCTTGCCGCCCGCGGACGATTACATTGATTATCTGGTGATAGGGATTACGCCGAGGGAAGGGATTGCAGTACGCGTGGAGACAAATCTGTGGGAGAGGGGGTGCAACAGAGAAGAGATAAACCCGGATCATCAGCCTTCTCTCTTGTATGATTGCCTAAGAAGTGCACGGTCTTGTGATGACTTGCCGAATCACCAGGCAAACCTGTTGACCGGTGGCTTCGGCATCCTTGCGCATGGGGATATCAAGGCAATGCGGCGTGCGCAGGTGAGTGTTATTTTTATTGGTGATCCATACTATAATCATTTGCATCAGGGGGATCGGGTAATCTTGACGAGCGACGGAAAGACATTCTCCCTCAGGACTGAGGAAACCTCCGCACATTCTCCTCCAGCGCCTTGATGCCCGGCAGCGTTATCCCCTCCAGAAAATCCAGGGCTGCGCTCCCCGCCGTGCTCACATGAGTATACTTGCTGGCAAGCCCCATGCTATTGACCGCGTGCACCGTGTCCCCGCCGCCGACGATGACCTCTGCGGAAGCCGCAGCGAGCAGCTCGGCGATGCCCCTTGTTCCCGCGCTAAACTGCTTCCACTCAAACTTCCCCATGGGCCCGATCCAGATGATGGTCTTTGCCTTCCGGATGATCTCCCCGTACGCCGCAAGGGTCTTCGGCCCGATGTCCAGCCCGTAAAAGCCGGCAGGGATTTTGTCTGCAGCGACAATCTTCACCTCNCTGCCCTCCTCCAGCGCCGGGGCGACGGCAATATCCTTCGGCAGGGATATCTTTGCATTNTTCAGCAGCAGGCTGGCGACCTTCACCTTGTCGCTCTCGGTCAGGCTCCTGCCGATCTCATACCCCTTTGCCTGGAAGAAGGTGAACACTAATGCTCCCCCGAACAGGATATGGTCTGCGGTATTGATCAGGTTGTTGATGAACGCCATCTTCGCGGATATCTTTGCCCCCCCGATGATCACCGCGAGCGGATGCTCCGGCCTCAGCACCTTGCCCAGGCAGGCTGCCTCCTTCTCCAGGGCAAGCCCTGCTGCAGCAGGCAGGAATTTGGGGATGTCGGTGACCGAGGCATGCTGCCGGTGGGAGACGCTGAACGCGTCATTCACATAAANATGCCCNANTGCNGCAAGCTTCTGCGCAAGCCGCTCCCGGGCAAGGGCATCCGGGCTCGTCTCCTCCGGATGGAACCGGATGTTCTCCAGCATGATGATGTCCCCGGGATCCATGTCCTCCACATAGTCCATCACCACCTTCCCTTCTATCCCAGTGATTTTCTTCACCCGCTGCCTGATGATGCCGCTCAGCCGCTCTGCAATCTTGTCCACGCGCAGATCCTCCACAGCCCTGCCGCCCGGCTCCCCCAGGTGCGTGATCAGGATGACCTTTGCCCCTTCGTCAATCAGCTGCTTGATCGTGGGCACCGCCGCATGGATGCGGGTATCGTCCGCAATCTCCCCGTTGGGGTGCAGCGGCACGTTGAAGTCCACGCGCAGCAGCACTCTTTGCTGAGAAACCTGCAATTCTTTGAGGGTGCGGAAGGGCATGGAAACATGCGCAGAGCGGGAGTATTTATAATTTGTTGTTTCGCCCGGATAAAATTAGCCAGAGACTCCGACTGTAACCTCTTTTATATCCTTCAGGGGGATCTTCTGAGAAACGTCCAGGATTTCGATAGCCATCATCTTATTATCTTTGGTCATGTCGATGACGACGCCATCGCTCACTTCTTTGCTGACGTCATACTTGCCATCCTGGAACTTAATGCGCATGATATCATGCTTGTGGTCAAAGCTTATTCTCATTGTCGTACATACCTCGCAGGTTTGGTATAATAAGCGGTAATCACTATATAATCCTTTGCATCACGCTCAAAGACCACTCGCAGAAGCTTATCCACAATCAACCGGTGCGCAATCTGCCTTCCTTTATTGCCCGTCACCACCTCTAGGGGCTTCAAAAGGGCAGATTCAACCTCTTTCTTGCCGATCTTCCGGTCGCTTAACGTTTCTTCTGCATATTCCGTATATATGATATCCATGTAGGGGGTCTTGATACCAACTGGTATCTATCATTTTCTGGAGGCTTGCCTGCTTTCTATAATTGATCGCCACTGAATATGCGTAATTCTCCCGCATGAATGCCTCAAGCGAGATGTATGCCGTTAAATGCTCAGTCTCCAGCTCTTCACTCCCTTTTTCTTTGCATCATCACTTTCCCGGATGGCGTCCCTCATCCCGGGATCTCTCAGTATATCTGTCTCGAGAAACTCCTCGGACCTTATGCTTGGCTCTCTCTTTGGCATGGGAAATAGGGAATCATAACCTTTAAAAACATGACGGCTATTCCCGAGACATGGACGGCCTGGAGCGTGATATTTACCAGCTTGAGAATGACGCAGATGAGATGCGGACCCTCTGTGCCAGGGGGAATCGCTGGGGCATCACCTTTCTCAAGGGCGGCGCCATGTCCGAATTAGAATATTGTGCTCTTTTCTTGCAGGCAACGATAATGTATCTCAAAAAGGAGAATAGGCGCAAGGTACAGACCGACACATTGGAGGGCAC
>C687J35174_10009572_pt1 | contig 12129 bp, 12 predicted proteins | sample RifCSPhighO2_01_FD_35174 | JGI IMG/M metagenome (IMG submission 35174) | reverse complement strand
AGACAATAGGCGTGATGAAGTGATCGAATACGTGACGCAAAAATATGGACGGGACAAAGTCGCGCAAATTATCACATTTGGAACAATGGAGGCAAGAGGATCTGTGCGTGACACAGGCCGTGCTCTTGGTATGCCATATTCTGGACCAGATAGAATCGCCAAAATGATTCCAATGGGGTGGCAAGGACACGCCATGACAATTGATCTTGCACTGGAACAAAGTCAGGAATTAAATATTGCTTATCAAACAGAGAGTGAAACTAAAAAATTGTTGGATCTGGCGAAAAAATTGGAAGGAGTAGCAAGACACGCATCAATGCACGCGGCAGGAGTTGTTATTGCTGACAAACCTCTGACCGAATATACTCCTCTTCAAAAAGAAACAAATGGTGAAAAAATTATAACTCAATACGACATGTATACAGTTGGGGAGGATGGCGTCGGACTTCTTAAAATAGATTTTCTCGGTCTTCGTAATCTAACAATTATCCAGGAGGCGCTTCGATTCATAAAAGTTAACCAGGGAAAAACAGTAGATTTGTCAACAGTGCCATTTGATGACAAAAAAACTTATGAACTTTTATCATCTGGCGAAACAACCGGGATATTCCAGCTTGAGTCATCAGGAATGAGGCGTTATATAAAAGACCTGAAACCAACTACTATTTTTGATTTGCAGGCAATGGTTGCTCTTTACAGACCAGGACCAATGGCTAATATTCCGGAATTTGTGAGAAGAAAGCACAATCCGTCTCTTATCAAATATCCCGACCCCCGGCTTAAAGAAATTCTCAAAGAATCTTATGGAGTTATAACCTTCCAGGACGATGTTTTGTTAACAGCAATTGAAATTGCAGGTTACTCCTGGCTTGAGGCTGACAAATTGAGAAAAGCAATTGGTAAAAAAATCCAATCGGAAATGAAAAAACAGCACGACAAATTTGTTAGCGGATGCATTGAGCATGGAATGAAAAAAGAAAAAGCAGAATCTATCTGGATACTTTTCGAGCCATTTGCAGGATATGGATTCAACAAAGCCCATGCCGCAGGTTATGCAACAATTGCTTTCAGAACTGCTTATCTTAAGGCGCACTTCCCTGTTGAATTTATGACTGCACTTCTGACTGCTGAATCTCGNGGAACTACTGGGCCTGTTAAGAATGAAAAAATTGCTCAAGCTGTTTCTGAGTGTAAAAGATTAGACGTAAAAGTTCTTCCGCCTGATATCAATAAGTCTCAAAGCGATTTTTCTATAGAAAACAAGACAAGCGTAAGGTTTGGTCTTACAGCTATCAAAAATGTTGGAACAGCAGCTATAAAAAGCATACTTGAGGGACGATCCAAGGGGGAATTTAAAAGCTTGGATAATTTTTGTTCCAGAGTCGATTTGGGACCAGTTAACAAAAAAACTCTGGAAAGTCTTATAAAGGCAGGTGCCATGGATTCTTTTGGCAACAGAGCAAGCCTTCTTATTTCTTTCCCTGAAATAGTAGCAAGAATCCATAAGCAAAAAAAACAAAATGACGCAGGGCAGACTAGTCTTTTCGGTGAATCCGAAACAATATCCTCGCCTTCCAAGTCTTCCCTTAGCTCTATTTCCGATTTTACCTCTGATGAAAAATTAGCTTTTGAAAAAGAATTTCTCGGTCTTTATCTCACATCTCATCCCCAGCTTAGTAATCTTATTTATTTAAAATCCATTATTTCTCATGAGATTGGACTTTTGGAAGACGAAAGAGAAGGCGCAAAAGTAAAGGTTGGAGGCATCATAGAATCCGCAAGAAAGATATTTACAAAGAAAAATAATAATGAAATGGCTTTTCTTCTTCTTGCCAATGAAAATGGAGTCTCTGTAGAATGCGTTGTTTTTCCAAAAATATTTGACCAGCACAGAAGCCTTTTGATCAAAGACACAGTTATAATTATAGAAGGCCATTTGGACACCAAAAACGACAAACCAACCATCATCGCAGAACGCATATCGAGAGTCAGCAAAACAAATTAATCATAAATTTTCTNCTTGACTTATGTTTGGNTTACATTTAAAATCTTANAGATATGGCTTCATTTGCTGCTGAGACTCTATTCAAGATTGGTCCTTTGCCAATTACGAATACTGTTCTTGACACGATCCTTGTTGACGCATTAATAATAGGCGGAGTTTTTTATCTTTCAAAAAAAATTAAACTAATTCCAAATAATCCTTTCCAAAACGCGATTGAGTCAATAATTGAAACCTTCTATAACCTGACTGAATCTATCTCGCAAAACGCAGTTAAAAAGATTTTTCCGTATTTTATGAGTTTTTTTCTTTTTATATTGATTGCCAACTGGACAGGCCTTATTCCAGGCGTTGGAACTATAGGTATCCGCGAGCACGGCGAGATTGTACCTCTTTTCAGAGGAGCAACTAGCGATCTGAATGCAACTCTTGCTCTCGCGTTAATTTCAGTTATTGCTACACACTTGATTAGCGTTAATACAATAGGGATAAAAGAATATCTTGGCCGATATTTTTCCCTAAACCCGATTAATCTTTTTATAGGCATATTGGAAATAATATCTGAAATTACAAAACTTGTTTCTTTATCCTTCAGGCTTTTTGGAAATATTTTTGCAGGAGAAGTCGTTCTATTCACAGTATCATCGATTTTTGCTTTCATATTCCCGCTGCCCTTTTTACTCCTGGAAGTAATTGTGGGAGTTGTTCAAGCATTGGTGTTTTCAATGCTTACTATGGTTTTTATGGCGATCTTAACAACGTCTCATAACACATCTCATGCAGAAGAAAAGGCATTGCATGAACCAAAATTATAATGTAAAATAATTTAAATTAAGATTGGAGGTGAATTGTATATGGAGTTTAGTTTTTCTGGAGGTATAATTGTAGCTCTTGGAGGTATCGGCCCTGCATTGGCAGTTGGTCTTATTGGAGCAAAGGCAATGGAATCTTTGGGAAGAAATCCTGAGGCATCGGCGAAAATCTTACCGGCAATGTTACTCGCTATGGCATTCGCTGAGGCTATTGCAATTTATTCATTAATTCTTGCTTTTACGAAATAGTCTTAATATATGGATATTTTAGAAAAATTTGGCGTAGAGCCAATTTTGTTGATTGCACAAATAGTAAATTTTCTAATTATTCTTTTTATACTTAAAAAATTTCTATACAAACCAGTACTTGACCTACTTAATAAAAGAAAGATAACGATTAAAGAAGGTCTTGCGCAGGCAGAAGAAGCAAGATTAAAGCTTGAAAAAGTAATAATAGAGGAAAAACAAATTTTGAAAAATGCGCAATTACAGGCAAGAAAAATAGTAGAAGACTCAAGACAGGAGGCATTGGATAGCGCGCGGGAAATTCAGGAAGAAGGGAAAAAACAAACAGAAAAAATGCTCAATGACGCGAGGGTCCAGATCGGACGGGAATTTCAGGAAACAGAAAAGAAATTGGCTGTTAATGTCAGCAAGATTGCAATTTCTTTCCTGGAAAAGTCTTTGGAGAGATTCTTTTCGAATAAAGAACAGGACAAAATCATGAAAGAAGCGCTTTTGAAAATAAAAAAAACAAATTAAAATTTATGAAGAAAAAGAAAATTATTCAATTGGCACTGGCAAGCTATAAGGGAAAAAATCTTGATGAAAAAAAAGTAAACGCTATTTCTTCATATCTTGGAAGATCCGATCTCAAAAAATATATTAACGCGCTTAAAAACCTCGACAACAATAAGAAGTTGGTCGTATCGTCCCCAACGGAAAATTTTGATACGAAATCATTTGAAAAACTTTTCCCTGAAAAAAGAATAGTGTTCAAGAAAGATCCATCGCTTCTTCTTGGCATTCAGATCGTAGATAATGATATTGAATACGAATTCTCGCTGAAAAATTCTTTTGACAAAATTTTATCTTATATAGAAAAAAATTATGATTGATAGCGACAAAATTATTCAAAATCTTCAGAAAAAACTTTCATCATACGGTGAGGATTCGAAGACTCAAAATGTTGGCAGTGTTATCAGATATGCAGACGGAGTTGCCGTAGTATCGGGATTATCAAAAGTTGCCATGGGAGAAAAAGTTTTATTTAAGGATGGAAGCACAGGAATGGTACTGAATCTCGATGAAGATACTGTTTCAGTAATACTTCTTGATGAAGGCCAAAAAATAAAAGAGGGATCGGATGTAAAAACAACCGGCGAGATGCTTGGGATTGATGTTTCAGATGCTATTCTCGGAAGAGTCATAAATCCTCTGGGAGTCCCACTGGACGAAAAACAGAAAATAAAAAAGGACAAGGCAATGCCTTTGGAGAAAATTGCTCCGGGGGTTGTTATGCGTGAACCTGTAAATACACCTTTAAAAACCGGTATAAAAGCAATTGATTCCATGATTCCAATCGGCCGAGGACAAAGAGAGCTGATAATTGGTGATCGTCAAACAGGAAAAACAGCAATTGCTATAGATACAATTATCAATCAAAAACAAAAGAATAAATCTCAAAAGCAAGTTATCTGTATTTATGTTGCAATCGGCCAAAAACGAAGTACGATAACGCAAATCGTTGATAAATTGTCGTCTTCCCAAGCATTACAATATTCAATTATCATATCAGCAAGCGCTTCTGATCCCGCGTCTTTGCAATATCTTGCGCCATACGCAGGCGCTGCTATTTCCGAATATTTTCTGGAAAAAGGAAAAGACGTATTGATTGTTTATGATGATCTCACAAAACATGCATGGGCATATAGGCAAATCTCATTGGTTTTGAGGCGTCCTGCCGGACGTGAAGCATACCCTGGAGATATTTTCTATCTTCACAGCAGGCTTCTTGAAAGAGCAGTTAAATTAAATAAAGAAAATGGCGGAGGCTCAATAACTGCTCTTCCAATAATAGAAACCCAGGCAAATGATATTTCAGCCTATATCCCAACAAATGTAATATCTATAACAGATGGTCAAATATACTTACAATCCGATCTATTTAATGCAGGAATAAGACCTGCTATTAATGTCGGTCAATCAGTTTCAAGAGTAGGTGGAGCTGCCCAAACAGCAACAATAAAATCAGTTTCTGGTAAATTGCGCCTTGATCTTGCCCAATACAATTCTCTGGCAGCATTCGCTCAATTTGGAAGCGAGCTTGATGCGGCTACTCAAAAACAGCTAGACCGCGGTAAGCGCTTGATTGAAATTCTTAAACAGCCTCAGTACAATCCGCTTTCAGAAAGTTTGGAAGTTCTAAGCATTTATGCAGTTTCGGGAGGATTTATGGATGATATTCCGCTAGAATCTTTCCAAAAATTTGAGGAAGAACTTCACAGCTTCATGAAAAGAAAACACGAAAAAATAATAGAATTTCTTTCATCAGGCAACAAACCATCAACTCAGGAGCTAGCTCAAATGCAAAAAGCGATAACTGATTTCAGGAAAAGTTTTTAATATTTTATGGCAAATTTATTATCGTTAAAACGTAGAATCAAAGCCGCTCTTAATGTTTCAAAAACAACAAAAGCAATGCAAATGATTGCAACATCAAAGCTTAAGAAAGCTCAGGATGCGGCTCTGTCAGCAAGGCCTTATGTTGAAAAATTAACCCAAATATCTCAAAATCTGACAGCTAAATTAGAAAACAAAAATATCCATCCTTACATGAGGGTTTCATCGGAAAAAAACAAAACTCTTCTTGTTGCTATTTCGCCAGACAAAGGCCTTTGCGGGGGACTAATAACGAATTTGACTCGGGAACTTTTAAATTTTGATCCTGAGAATAAAAATAATGTATTTCTGACAATCGGCAAAAAAATTGAGACTCCTGCTGCTAATTTAAATAAGCCAATTTTAGCTTCATTTAAATTCGGCACTACTCTTCCAACTTTTGATATGGTATTCCCAATACTAAATATCATTGATGACCATTTTTTAAATAAAAAAGTAAACTCAGTTAAAATCTTATCAACCAATTTCATAAGTGTATTTTCTCAAAGACCAAATATAAAAAATATTCTGCCTATTGAATTTCCAAAAGAGGAAACGTCAACTTTTACTATTTTTGAACCATCGGCAGAAGAACTTCTTCCCAATATCCTGAAACATTACTTAGAAATGACAATTTATCAAAATCTTTTGGAGAGTTTCGCATCAGAACAGGCAGCACGGATGGTTGCAATGCAAAATGCAACAGACAATGCAATGGAAATTGTTGAAGAACTGCAGCTTTTGTATAATAAGGGACGTCAGGAAAAGATCACAAATGAAATATTAGACATTGGAGGGGCATCTAATACGCAGTATGAATAACACAAAATCAAAATCTGTAGATGGAATTATAATAAGAGTTGCGGGACCTGTTGTAGACGTAAGATTTCCGCAGGATTTACCGTCAATCCATGAAGCATTAGTTATTATTCTAAAAAATAAAGAAGAACTTATACTGGAAGTCGCATTTTCAACAGGAGATAATGAATTCAAGACTCTAGCCATGGGACCAACAGATGGATTGTCTCGAGGAATGAGAGTAAAAAGAACATTTTCTCCAATTCTAGTTCCTGTAGGACAAGAGACTCTTGGAAGAATATTTAATGTTCTAGGCATTCCAATTGATGGAAAAAGTGAAATAAAAAAAACTATTACGTACGAATCTATACATAAAAGTGCTCCTCTTCTTTCGGATCAGGAAACCAAGCCTCAAATCTTAGAAACCGGACTAAAAGTTATTGATCTTATAGCTCCTTTTACCAAAGGAGGGAAAGTCGCGGTATTTGGAGGAGCAGGTGTTGGTAAAACAGTCATAGTCAAAGAACTGATCCGAAATATTGCCATGGAACACAAAGGTCATTCTGTATTTGCAGGAGTTGGAGAACGAACCCGTGAAGGAAATGATCTTTGGCTTGAAATGAAAGAAGCAAAAGTCATGGACAAAACAGTCATGGTATTTGGCCAAATGAATGAGCCTCCGGCCAACAGAATGAGGGTTGCCCTAACCGCTCTGACTATGGCTGAATATTTCAGGGACAAAAAAAGAGAAGATGTGCTTTTGTTTATTGACAATATCTTCCGCTTTGCACAGGCAGGCTCTGAGGTCTCAGCTCTCTTAGGCCGCATGCCATCAGCTGTAGGATATCAGCCGACTCTTGCATCGGAAATGGGAGAACTGCAGGAAAGAATTACATCAACCAAAAAAGGATCTATTACTTCTGTTCAAGCAGTCTACGTCCCGGCAGACGATTATACAGATCCGGCGCCAGTCACAATATTTGCGCATCTTGACGCAACAATCAATCTTGAGCGCTCCATTGCGGAACAAGGTATTTATCCTGCTGTTGACCCCCTTGCATCAACGTCCCGAATTTTAGACCCCAATATTGTCGGGCAAAAACACTACGAAGTAGCCCGCGGTGTACAAAAAGTGCTTCAGAGATACAAAGATTTGCAAGATATCATTGCAATTTTAGGTATAGATGAGCTTTCAAATGAAGACAAATTAACTGTAGCCCGCGCCCGCAGAATTCAAAGATTCCTAAGCCAACCAATGTTTGTCGGTGAAATCTTCACAGGACAGCCGGGAAGATATGTCAAAATAGAGGATACTGTACAGGGATTCAAAGAGATTTTGGAAGGAAAACACGACAATCTTCCGGAATCTGCATTCTATATGGTAGGAGGAATAGATGAAGCAGCTAAAAAAGGAGCGGACTGATCCTGAGCTTGTCGNAGGAGAAGGAGCGTGTTAAAAATTAATGAATCTTGTTTTGGAAATAATAACCCCTGAAAAAATAGTATTCAAGGAAGATGTTGACGAAGTGATAGTGCCAACAACGAATGGAGAGATTGCAATCCTCCCCAATCATATAAATTTATTAACTACAATTGCTCCAGGAGCGTTAATTGCCAAAAAAGGATCAGATACTCATCCTATTGCAATTACAGGGGGCTTTGTTGAGGTAAACAACAACAAAATCAGTATTCTTGCCGATTATGCCATAAGAGCCCAAGATATAGAGGTCGCACGCGCTGAAGAGGCAAAAAAGCGTGCAGAAAAAGTAATGCAGGATAAAACATCAGAAAAAGACTTCAAGATTGCCCAGGGAGAACTTCTCAAATCTCTTCTTGAACTAAAAGTCGCAGTAAAACACAAACGCAGGTTAAAGATTTAAGCTTTGCTCCTATTATGCGACTCATGAAATCTCTAAATATGAATTACAAAATTGGGATTTTTGGATCTTCAGCCGGTGAGATTGATACAAACTCTGAAGAAAAAGCAAAAGAGCTAGGTCATATTCTTGCCAGTTACAAAATCGTAATAATAACTGGGGCATGCTCAGGACTTCCCTATTTGGCAGCAAATGAAGCTCACAAAAACGGTAATCCTGTGTGGGGATACTCACCAAAACTAGACCTGGAAGGGCAAAAACAATTTACTCCAAAAGATGACATGTCAATCTACAAGAAACTATTTTTTGTGTCTAAAAACTTTGAACTTTGTCAAGACGAACAGGCATGCAAAAAATATCGAAATGTTATCTCAACTGCAAATTGCGATGCGGGGATAATCATATCAGGAAGATGGGGTACTATGAATGAATTCACAAATTTATTTGATATGGGAAAAGTTATAGGAGTTCTAACAGGAACAAACGGCGTTGCCGATGAGCTTGAAAATCTTAATGAAAAAATAAAAAAGAAATCCAAAGCTACCATTATTTCTGGAAGTAAACCCCAAAACTTAATAAAAGAAGTAATTGAAGAATTAAATATCAGAAACAAATAATATGAATTTCAGACAAAAATTAGATAACACTATTAAGAAAAATAATTCTCTTTTGTGCATTGGCCTAGATCCTGATTTAGATAGAATCCCCAAGAATTTCTTACAAACAAGTGATCCAATATTTGAGTTTAATAAAAGCATTATTGACCAGACTCACGATTTAGTGTGTACCTACAAACCAAATATTGCATTTTACGAAGCGTATGGAATTGACGGGCTAAAAAGTCTAAAGCTCACAATGGAATACCTGCGAAAAAAATATCCTGAAATTCCAATTATTCTTGACGCAAAAAGAGGAGATATTCCAAACACTGCTGAAAAATATGCTAAGTCAGTCTTCGAATATTGGAACGCAGACGCAGTAACTATTTTTCCAAATTTAGGATTGGATTCAATTCTTCCTTTCCTGAAATATAAAGACAAGCTGACAATTTTACTTATTAAAACGTCCAATCCAGATTCAAAAATGTTTCAAGACATATCTTTCGACAAAGAACCATATTTTATAAAAATGGCAAAAATAATTAGTAAATGGAAGTATGCGAATCTTGGTATTTTTGTAGGCGCAACTTTTCCAGAAGAACTAAAAAGAATTAGAAACATTTTTCCTGAGACATTATTTTTGTCAGCTGGACTCGGAGCACAAGATGCCAACATTGAAAGATCAGTAAAAACTGGAATTAATAATTCAAAAAGTGGTATTATGTTCAACGCAGGAAGAAGTATTATTTACAGCAATGACCCAAGAAATGAGGCTATAAAAACTAAAAAGCAAATTAATAAATATAGATGAAGGACATAATTAAAATATTAAAATCCATTAATGCAATAACAACAGATAGCCATTTTGTGTATACATCAGGGAAACATGGAAGTGTTTATGTAAGAAAAGATCTACTATACCCCCATACAGAGATAACATCTGACGTATGCAAGATGTTTGCTGATAAATTCAAGAATAAAAAAGTTGATGTGGTTGTTGCGCCTGCATTGGGAGGAATTGTCCTTTCTCAATGGGTTGCATTTCACTTATCAAAATTAAAAGGAAAAGAAGTGCTGGGATTATTTACTGAAAAAGATGAAAATTCAAATCAGGTATTCAAAAGAGGATACGACCAATTAGTCAAAGGAAAAAATGTATTAATAATTGAAGATTTGGCAACAACCGGCGGGTCTATAAAAAAAGTTATTGATTCCGTAAGAAAAGCAGGAGGAAAAATTATTGGAGTTGGCGTAATGGTAAATCGTGACCCAAAATTTGTAACATCAAAATCAATCGGGGCTCCCCTATCATCTCTTGGCACACTGGAAGTTGAGTCTTACGATAAAGATAAATGTCCATTATGCAAGTTGAAGATTCCGATAAATACAATTGTTGGTCACGGAAAGTCATTTCTTGCCAAACATAAACAAAGCTAATTTGATACAATAAGCACTGTGCCGATGTGGCTCAGTGGCAGAGCAAGTGTTTCGTAAACACTAGGTCGTGGGTTCGATTCCCACCATCGGCTCAAATCTTTAAATTTTTTATGGCTAATAGATCAAGATTATCAAAAAAAATTGACCAGCAATCAAAAAAAAACTTGTTTTTTAGTTTGCTTGGGATAATCTTGGTGTTATTTATTCTATTTAAATTTGGCATTCCCTTATTGATTAACTTCAGTCTTTTTATTGCCGGATCCAAAGATGATGAACAAATCAAAAATAATGAAAGAGCATTCGTTCCTCCTCCAATACTAAATTCTATGCCCTCAGCAACAAGCAGTGCTGACGTTGTAATATCAGGATTTGCAACTGCCAAACAAGACGTAGAGCTTTATATTAACGACAACCTTATTGATAAAACGACGGCTGATGGCAAAGGGCTATTTTCTTTCGACACAAAAATCAATAGCGGTGAAAATATTATAAAGGCCAAAACAATTATGGATAATAAAGAAAGTGAATTTTCTCAACCAATATCTGTTACTTTTAGGAATAAAGCGCCAGAATTAAAGATTGATTCGCCAACAGACGGACAGTCATTTTCGAAAGACCAAAGCTCTATTGANGTGAGAGGAACAACGGACCCAGATGTCAAGATTACTGTTAATGACTTTTGGGCTATTACAGATAGTTCTGGACGATTTTCATATAGATTGCCCCTTTCAGGTGGCGAAAACAATATAAAAATTGTAGCCGAAGATCAGGCAGGCAACAAAACAGAAAAAGAAATAAAGGTTAATTCCTCTCAGTAGTTGCTAATAAAATCCACATCCAAAGCATAATTGGCGGATAAAATAAGCTATTTATAAAAAAACTACTTATAAAAAGTCCCAAAACAGAAGATGCAATTACCGGAACAGTCCAGTATCTTTTCAGAATTCTAAACCATAGCAACAAATACGAAGAAATGCCAATTATCCCGGTTGTTGCAAGTACGAACAAAAAACTGTTGTCTACTCCTGAATCTGCATGACTTACTATTAATGCATTATCATTTCTAAATCCATACCGAAGCTGAGCGTACCTGTATGTGTTAAAACCAACTCCAAAAAAAGGATTATCTTGTATTATCTTTATAGCATTGCCTGCAGTTTCAAGCCGCGCTTCAGTTGAAACAACTCTGAATAGATTAATATTTTCAATATTAAAAAATTTTGATGAGATAGCTAATACCAAAACTATAATCGACAATAATACAATTATCATTTTCTTTTTATTCGTAAACATAAATAACAAACTTGAGCCAACAATAAGCATAATAAGAGCGCTTCTTGAAAATGTTAAAAATATCGCTCCCAATGTGAATATCGAAATTAATCCGACCATAATATTCTTTTTTTTGAGAAATAAATTAATAGCAAACAAGAAGAATAAAACAAAAAATATACCTGCAAAATTAGGGTCTAGAAATGTAGAGAACATCCTATACATATGCTCATCCCAACCAAAATACAAAAGACTTTTTGCATTTGAATAAAAAATGTATTGCAAATATCCCAATCCCACGACTAAAGTCCCAATTGTTAACAGCAAATTATCAATTTTTCTTTTAAAATCGCGATCAAAATCACCAATTAGAAAAAATGCTCCGGCATAAGCAACCGATCTGACTAAGTACATGCCGGATGCAAAAAACTGATGAAATGATAAATTAAAAGAGTTAATTAACAGCGATAATCCTCCTACTGTAGCAAAAGCGATAACTGGGAATAAAATATACTTTTGTTTTATCTTTTCTTTTTTTATAAATTTAAATATCAGCCATGAAATAAACAGTAAACCTACCGCTATATCCAATGGCTTTACAACAATCTCATTTCCAAAATCCAAACGAACTATTTCTCCCAGAGGAATGAGAAACAAAACAATAATGAATA
>C687J35174_10009568_pt1 | contig 12132 bp, 10 predicted proteins | sample RifCSPhighO2_01_FD_35174 | JGI IMG/M metagenome (IMG submission 35174) | reverse complement strand
TTGGCCCGCGCCCGCCGCAACTTCCAGTCGCGAACCGAACTTGCGTTGAACGTTCACACCGAACGTCTGCGTGATGAAGCCGTCGCCAACAGGGCGGCCCGGGATGATGCGATTGGGAAACTCGTTGCCTGAATAGTTATACACAAACCCTAAAGTCCCGAGGGTCGGATTTGCGTACTGAACACCCAACATCAGGGTTTCCGACGTCGAGTCCGAAGTCTTGGTAAGAGGAGCAGAGTTCTTTGTTTCCTGGCGCTGCACTAGCCCAGTTAAACCGACACCACTCGGGCGTCCGCAGGTCACACCGATGCCAACGCCTGTGGAGCGCATGAGATTTTTCGTTGAAACCGAGTCGAGGTCCACAAGGTCGCTCTGGCGCGCCCGGTGGTTTCCGAAGGCTGTCTGCTGGCACATGCCGAACACAGCCATGCCCCCGCCGGCAATATCGTAATTCTGGCGATCCAACTGCTTGTTCCGCCGGTGAAAATCATAGCCGAGAGAACCATTTAGGAAGAGCACCTGCTGCCCAAGCGGCTGAACGATCGAGGCCGTCGCGCTGGGGGTGACGACCACTTCCTCGGGCTCGATTCCACGGGCGGTGGCCAGGGCGGCGCTGCCGCGCGCAAAATTATCGTCATAGACAACGCCTACGCGCCCGCCGAAGTCCAGCTTCCTTTCGGGGGTAACGGCCGGAACCTTGGGCGTCTGAGCTGAAGCGTCGACGTACGCGTTCGCACTCAGGAGAGCCCCAAGGGCAAGCGTCCTCAGTCGCATGTCATCACTCCAAACTCAGGAAGGTCTTCTGCCCGCAGCTGCTACCTAGCAGCTAAGAAGAAAACTTGTACAGTCAGCCACCTAACTTCTCCGGATCGAGCTATAGGCTGCTTCTGCGGCCCTGAAGGGTTCTTCGCAACGTTCCTACCAAGTTGCGCAACGCCTCAGCCGGCCGCGCCGCGCGAGCTGCAGCTGCGACCTTGAGACCTTTCATCTTCGGGCGAGGCTGCAGCGCCAGCGGCAACGCCGCCGTGCGCGCAAGCACCAAGCGCTTTCGGCGAGCTTGGGCCGGCTGCATCTTTTCGATTTCTCCCACGGCCAAAGCCTCGGCGGAAACCGCGACCGCCGCGACTGCGGACGCTAGAAGCCGCTCTCCTACGCTCGTGCGCGCCATGATCAGGCTTCGGCCTTCCTGTTCCTCAAAACTGGGGTAGCCCTCTTCGTCACCGTACCAAGCATCCGCACACGCAATGTCCGCGACACCTCCGACGGCATCCGGACATATCTTGCAGCGGAACTGCACCTCCTTCGACAGGTACTTGCCCCAGCTTTCGGCGTAGGACATCTCACGAGTGTCGCCGGCCGCCGTCTCGGCCGCGCAGTTGCCTGGCCAGCCACGACCGCGGAACCGGAAGGTAGTGACGGACTCAGGCTCCAAACCCATGGCGGTAATAATCCGCCCCACGCCCTTATGACTCGGGATCCCACCGCAATAGAACGATAGGATCAACGGGATATGCTCCGCAACACGCGGGTCGATGGACGCCAGCCGCCGGATGGCGGATGCGTCGCACGGCTTGCCGACAAACGCGGCCTGCCCCCCCTCGGAAAGGACCGTGGCTATATCCGCCAGTGGCGACGATGCGGTGTAGCGGGAACCAGCGTGCGCTATGACCTCTGCCGCACTCCGGGATGTCACCATGGTGTTGCGGGTCGGCTCCATCGGATCAGCAGCAACATGAATGACGCGATCAATCATGCCGGTCTGCAGCGCGTGGATAAGTAGCGCCGAGATTACGCCGCCGGAGGATCCTTCGAAGCGCGTCGCTGCGTCCGCAGCAGCACCCGTGTGGATACTGCGCCATGGCCCCCAGTAGGGGTGAACATTGGGCGCATCGCCCCAGGCAGCGACTACGGCGCCCGGACAAGATTCGGCTATAGCCCGCTCTGTTTCCCTATCGATAGGCCCACACAGCGCCGGGCGATTGTACCCGGACTCGACCGCCTCCATGCGGATGGAGGCGCCGGCAAGCGAGGCGCACAGCCCACAGCCGGCGCAAAGTTCGCCCCGCAGCACCCGCTCAACGGTGGGCGATGTTCTAAGAGGCGACATACGTCTCCGATCTATAGGCTGGCTCTGACGCTGCCCTCGCAGGACTCACCGCAGTCCGCAACAGCGCATATTCCTCAGCTAAGTACGATGGGGTTCACCAATCCTTTACGACGGCGCGACCGATAGGTAAGGCCGATGAGAACTTGGTGATTGCCTATGACAAGCGGCCCTTCTCGGAAGCTGGACGAGAATCTCGACGGTCGGCCAGCGCCTAGGGCCGGGCTACGAATCTGCCTCGCAGCATCGGGCGGCGGGCACGTGCGCCAGCTCCTGGATCTGCAGGCGATATGGTCTCGCTATGACCATTTTTTTGTGACCGAGGATACGGCGCTTGGCCGGACGCTAAGTGGCAAGCATCGCACCTACTTCCTGCCGCACTACGCATGGGGACAGGCCAAGCTCGGAGCGCCCTTCAAGATGCTTGCCCGCGCTTGGTCGAGCTTCTTCAAGTCTCTTTCCATTATCGCGCGGGAGCGACCTGATCTAATCATCTCCACCGGAGCGGGCGCTGTGATCTTTCCCATACTCTGGGGGCGCTTGTTCGGCGCACGCGCCGTGATCATAGAGTCCTTCGCGCGATTTGAGGCGCCTTCGCTATTTGGGCGGCTTGCGAGCCCGTTTGCGACCCACATGGTCGTGCAGTCTCCCAAGCTGGCGCCGTACTATCCTCGAGCGGAAGTCTTCGATCCGTTGCGCATGATGGACACTCCGGCGCCGCCCAAGAGTGAGCTCCTTTTCGCGACGGTCGGAGCCACACTCCCCTTTGATCGTCTGGTTGACACCGTCGCTGCGCTGAAATCGGAAGGCACGATCACCGAGCGTATCGTGATGCAGACCGGGATTGGCGGCCACGCCCCGGACGGCATGGAAGTGTCAGAAACGCTTCCCTTTGACGATGTACAAGCGATCCTGCGCGACGCTCGGATCGTCGTCTGCCATGGCGGCACTGGATCGCTCATCACAGCGCTTCGGCAAGGTTGCCACGTAATCGCCATGCCGAGGTTGTCACGGTTGGGTGAGCACTATGATGATCATCAGGCGGAAATCACGGAAGCGTTCCGTCAGCGCGGGTTGGTTCTGGTAGCAAATACCCCCGACGAGCTTCGCGCCGCGCTGGCGGAGGTCCGGACGCGGCAGCCGGTATTGGCGACCACCGATCCGCAAGCCCTGATTGCGTACTTGGAAGGGGTGATCGCCGACATCCCGGTCAGCGGCAGATAGCCCATCAACGTCGGAGCGCCTTTGAGATCCATGACAGGCTTGTGGCGTAGATCGTTGGACCGAAGGTTGAATATTGAGGCAGTGGGTTCGAGGCCCCCGAGGTCCAATGCCCCTGCATCGCAGGGACGTACCGCCGTTTGAAACAGATCCTTGAAATACTTTGGAGTCACCGGCTCACCGTCCTGGTGGCCCTGTTCTCCTGCATGCTCGGCGGAATCTACACACTGACCCAGGCCACGCCCCGATACCGGGCGACCTCGCGGGTGGTGCTCGAGATCGTAAGGCCCGACCCGATCACCGGCGCAGTGGTGGGGTCGCGGCAGGTCGACGCTTACATGAACTCCCAGGCGCGCATGATCACCGACATTCAGGTCGCAGCCCGCGCGATCGAGAACTTGGGATGGCCAGACGACCCCGATATGCAGAGCGCTTACTCGGCGCGTCCGGCGAGTGACCTTCGCAGCTTCATCGAGTGGGCCGCCACATCCGTCGCCCAACGGACGTCCGTGTCCCGCGTGCCTGAAACCAACATTCTGGAGATCGCCTATTACGCCGACTCTCCCCAATCGGCTGGTCTCGTCGTTGAAGCGTTGCGGGACGCCTATATCGAAGCGAGCGCCGCGACCATCCGCGAGGCCGCCGGGGAACAAGCCGAGCGGATCGACGACCAAGTCAAGCGAGTTCAGGCCCGTCTCGACGAGCTAAACGGCCAAAAGGCCAATATGGAACGCCAGACACGAGTGATGATCTCTGAGAGTGGTTCGGATTTCGAGAACCGCTCACTTGGCGCGCTCGCTAGAGGGTCGACACAGGTTGCTCGGGCCAAGCCCGGCGCGGGCTTTACTCTTTCGGAGCAAAGGCTGCTTCAGCTCGACATGGCGATCGCGGCATCGAGCGCGTCGCTTGGGCCGAACAACCCGAACCTCCAGTCGCTGCTTCAGCAACGCGCGGTGGTCGCCGCGCAGGTCGCTGAGACGCGCCGCCGCCAGGGGCTTAGTACTGACGCTCAATCACTCGCGTCGCTCGCGCTATCATCGAAAATGTCCCAGGTCACAGCGCAGCGCTTGGACGTCACCAACCTTCGGATGTTGCAGGACGAAATCAACCTCCGGCGGGCCGAGTATAATGATCTAGTCGAACGTCGTGGCGCCGCTCGGGAGATCTCTCGGGCCGCACGCGCCAGCCTGACGCCCGTGGGTGGTGCTGAGGTTCCAACGGACGCCTATTATCCGAGGCCCGCCTTGATCCTAGGAGGTACGGGGGCGATCGGCCTCATCGTCGGCGCGCTGCTTGCGCTCTTGCGGGAGTTCTTGGATCGTCGTGTGCGATCGGCGGCGGATCTGACGCAAACCATCCCCGCTCCGCTGTTGCTGTCTCTTCCGCGAGTCGGCCGAAAGTCGGCGGGACCGTCGGGCGGCGCGACTGCTGCAGCCCAATGACCAACCTTGCGAAACGCTTCCTCGGCGGGGGCGCGAAAGATAGCCGATCTGCGGCCCAGAAACAGAGCAGACCCACTGCCCTGATCGACCCGAAAACCCTGAGCCTGGTAGCTACCCATATCGCTGAACCGTTCGCCGCCACTGGACGACGCGGGCTGGCAGTGTGCGGCACGACGCAGGGCGCTGGCGCCAGCTTCATAACTGCCCACCTCGCCATCGCACTGGCCCGCACCGGACGACGTACGCTGCTCATTGACGCCGATCTTAGGTCGCCCGGCTCCGGATTGCCTTCCGAAAGAGGCGAGTTGTCAGGCCTACTGCCGTGGCTCCGTCAGCAATTCACGACGGAGGCCCCCAATCTGGAGCTCATCGACGACGCGTTGTGGTGGCTTCCTTCGGGCGGCTCGACAGACCAGGCCGGAGAGCTCTTGGAAGACGCGCGGTTCCAGCAGCTGATCGACGGCTTCATGCGAGACTTCGACGTGGTCATCGCCGATACGCCGCCAGCGAATCGGTGGGCCGATGCGACGATCGTGGCGCGGGCCTTAGGCAGCGCCCTAATCATTGCTCGGAAGGACCTGAGCTATGTTAGCGATGTCGCCGTACTACACGGGGAGCTTGTCGACGACGGCGTGGTTGTTCTCGGGGCGGTGCTAAATGGCCGATAAACTGCCCCTCGCCATGGCGGTCAGGCTTCCCGCCCGCAAACAGTTCGCCGCGTTGACGGCCGGTACACCGTCTATGCGGGAGAATTCAGCTAACCTATACGGCCTTCTGATAACGCAGCACGACGTTTCGGCTGTGGCTGCTAAAATCGGTGTGAGGAGCTCGCCATGAACATCCTTCAGTTCCTGCGCATCATATGGGCCCGTCGGATGGTCATCCTCGGGGCAATGACCGTGTTGTTCGTGGTCGCCCTCGCGGTCGTACAGATCGTGCCGCCTCGCTACAGGGCAACGACGCAGGTCATGCTCAATATCGTCAAGCCAGATCCGGTGACGGGACAGGTGATCGCAACAGCCTTTCTGCGAGCTTACACGAAGACGCAGACGGAGCTCGTAAAGGGCCAACAGGTCGCACAGTCGGTCGTCAAGGAACTCGCATGGGCGCAAGACCCTCAGATTCTGAAAGAGTATAATGAGCGCGACAGCAGCGATCGTCGGGATTTCGACCGTTGGGCGACCCAGAAAGTCATCGACGGCACTGAAGCCCGCTTGATTGACGCCAGCAACATTCTTGAAATCAGTTACTCGTCGAACGATCCGACGAAAGCAAAGCAGGTCGCCGACGCACTCAGCCGCGCTTACATGATGACGACGCTCCAGGAGCGTCGGGAAACCGCGCGCCGTAATGCGGACTGGTACGATGCCCAGGCGGAGAAGGCGAAGACGGAGTTGCTGCAGGCTGAGAAAGTGCGCTCCAACTTCGAACGTTCGAACGGCATCCTTCTTCAAGACAACAACACAGACCTGGACAGCGCCCGATTGGCGGCCCTGGCGGCAGCCGCGTCGGCGCCGGTCTTCAATGCCCCCGTCGTGACCTCTCAAAGCGCCATGCAGTTGGCTCAGCTTGAAAGCGAGATTTCTGAAGCTTCCAAGAACCTCGGGCCCAACCATCCCCGGCTCCAGGAAATGCAGCGGCGCCGCGCGCTGCTGGCTGCGGAGGTGGCCAAGGAGCGCGGTTCTCGAGGTACCGGTGGCGCATCGTCGGCTCAAGCGGCCGGCCTATTCGAAAGCCAGAAGAACCGGGTTCTCGGACAACGCGAGCTGGTGGAGCAGCTTCGCCTCCTTCAGACGGACGTCGAGCTTAAGCGCAACCAGTATACTCGCGCGGCAACGCGGGCGGCCGAATTGAGGCAAGAAGCGCAGGTTGCGGACACGGGGGTTACGCCGCTCGGCAGCGCCACAACGCCGCCGAGCCCCGAGTTCCCGAATAAGCCAATGATCCTGGGCGGAGCGCTGGCCGCTGGCGGCGCTCTTGGCTTCGTCGCAGCCCTTGCCCTAGAGCTGTTAGGGCGGCGCATCCGGGGCCCCGAGGACCTGCGGGTCGCTGTCGACGCTCCCATTCTTGGAATCATTTCACACAGCGCCGGCTTCCGGCGTCAGAGCGTGGCTCAACGGATTCGCACCCGCTTGGCCCTCCTCAACCGAAAGACGCGGATCGCGTGAACACCAACGTTACTTCCCGCAAGCCTCTCTCCGATGCGGATGATCTGTACGAGTTCAGCCCAGATCTCGTCACCTTGATCGACGGCCGGCACCAGGAGGCAGAGGCGATCCGAACGATGCGGACCCACATCCGGGCCCAGCATCTTGAGTGCGGCCGGCGCGGCCTAGCCTTCTGCGCGCCCAATCCTCAATCCGGCTGCACATATTCCGCGGCAAACCTTGCCGTGTCCCTCTCGCAGATTGGGGTGAATACGCTGCTCATCGATGCGGACATGCGCTCTCCTGGTGTGGACGAATTTATCCGCCCAAAGGCGAATGGGCCTGGTTTGCGCGAACTTCTTGGCGGCGCCGATGACTTGGAAGATGTCACTCACAAGGGCGTCCTTCCGAACTTGTCCGTTATCTTCGCAGGCGGCGTTTCGGCCGATGCCCAGGAATTGCTGGGGGGCGAGAGCTTCAAATCGTTGATCGTCCGCTGCCTTCGCGACTATGAGTGCACGATCGTCGACACACCGGCCGCGAATCTCTGCGCGGACGCCCGACGGATCAGTTCGGTAATCGGGTACAGCGCCGTCGTCGCCCGTCGGGATGTGAGCTTCATTGGTGAGGTGTCGGCTCTCGTGCGCCAAATCGAGGCGGATGGAGCTCGAGTTGTTGGCGCCATCCTCAACGAGCCCTGAGCCGCTCGCGTGCAGTCAGCTAACGGCTCGGCTGAGACCGGGCGGCTTTCGTTCAGGCGCTACGGCGGGTTGCCGACGGCATTGAGCACATGGGCAGTTGGATGACAGAGGCGTGTCCGACATGAAACTGCCGCGCATTGTTCGCGCCAAACCCGATGGCGCCTCCGTCACCGCGCCGGCCCTGCCGATCCGAAGACCTTATCACAGCGAGACTCCAAGGGCGCACACCCTCTGGCGTCAGTGGCTCGTGCTGTCCGCGCTCGCGGTCTGCATGATCGCTTACGGCTTCATGTTCTCATGGCTGCCGCCTTCATTCCTCCTGCTGCTACTCACGCCTATCGCGCTTGTGGCGCTTGTCGTCATCTGGGCTCTACCAGATACGGAGAGGCCGCCGATCCGCAGTATGGAATGGGCCTTCGCCTGCTATTTCATCTCCCTCATTCTTTGGCCGTACTATCTGGCAATCCAGATTCCGGGACTTCCACTTCTTGAGCTTCGGCGCCTATTCGCCGGAGCTATGCTGTTCTTTCTGCTCGTCAGTCTCTCCACCTCCCGCACCTTCCGACAGGAGATGAAAGAGATCGTCGTGGCCAATCGGACATTCGTCACGCTGCTCGTGTCGTTCGTCGCGGTTCAAGTGCTCTCCCTCATTCTTGCGAGAGAACGCATGCATGGCCTCATGACGGTAGTGAAGAACCAGCTAGGCTGGACGGCGGTCTTCTTTGTCTCTGTGTACCTCTTCTCCCAGCCAGGTCGAATGAAGCGCTGGGCGCTCACGCTTGTCGGCTTGGCGCTGACCCTCTCGGTCATCGGCTTCTTTGAGTATCGCAATCAGGGCGTTCTCTGGGCTGAGCATATTCCTTCGTTTCTCCGGGTGAACGATCCAGCGATGGTCAACCTGTTGACGGCGGTATTCCGGGAGGGCCGATACCGAGTCGTCACGACATTCTCCGTGTCGCTCTCGCTTGCTGAGTTTCTGGCTCTGGTGATGCCGTTCCTTATCCACGGCGTGCTTACGGCCAAGACGCCGCTCGTTCGGCTCGCCTGCATAGCCGCCGATATCGCCATCTTCTCGACCATCCTGCTGACGCAGGCCCGCGTTGGAATCGTAGGCGCGATCGTGGCGCACTCGTTCTACGGCCTTGTGTGGGCGGTGCGCCGCTGGAGGACCCAAAAGGGAAGCCTCATTGGGCCGGCGGCTACCCTCGCCTATCCCGCGCTCTTCGTGCTGTTGGGCGTCGCGGTGCTTTCGGTTGGGCGGCTTCGAGTTATGACACTCGGCGGCGGCACACACGCGGCGAGCACGACGGGCCGGCTCGAGCAGGCGGCGGCGACCGGCCCAGTTCTCCTGAGGAGCCCGCTGTTCGGGCACGGCCCTCGCCAGGGCGCGGGAGCGTTGGGTTACACCAATCCCGCTGGCGAAGTTTCGATCGATAGTTATTTGCTGGCAATGTTGCTGGACTACGGGATCGTGGGGTTCTTACTCTACTACGCCATGTTCATCTTCATGGTGATCCAGGCGCTGCGGGTAGGCAGTCGCTACGCAAACCCGGAACTGGCCTATGTCATGCCGGCTGGGGTCGCCCTGGTAGTCTGGCTCGCCTCGAAGGTCGTGCTGGCGCAAGAGGACAGCACCTCCTTCACCTACATGCTGCTCGGCCTGGTCGCCGCGTCAGTTTATCTGGCGCGCCGAATCCAAGCCAAGCAGGACGCCGTTGCAGTCGCCCCTCAGGTTGTAAGCCGGTCTAGGTAGGGCACGCGACGGAAGATAAGAGCCTTCGCGACGACGGGCCCCAGGATCCCTGCCGCAAGAAGCAGCGGGAAGAGCAGGAAGAATCCGCTTCCGTCCCAAGGAACAAAGAACAGCAACACACCCTTCGCCAAGCCGATGGCAACCGTATTCAGCAGGTATATGACGAAGCTGAAGCCCCCTAGGATGGCGAGCACGCCGCCGACCTCAGAGATCTTTCGGCGACAGAATCCGTGGAGAACGGGGATCGACAGGAATCCGCAGAGCAATATCGATAGATTATAGTTTGCGATCACCCTTGTAACGATAATCGCAGCCGCGAAGATTATTAGGTTGATCCAGAGATAGCGATCGACGAACGCAGTCCAACGTTCACGACGCTGTACAGCGAGGCCCGCGAAGAGAAAGAACGGTAGATACAAGAAGAATCTATCCGCATATAATATCGGCAAAACAGGAAGCACGCTTAGCGGTATGGAAATAAGGAGAAGCAACACTCTATTTGAAACGATGGCGTGAACAATAACCAGAACAACGGTATATTCGAACAGAACAAAAATATACCATACGGATTTTGCGGCGCTCGCTCGCGTGTCCCAGAATAGATTCACGATGTCCGCGAAAATGCTGTTCGAATAATTATCGACATGAATGAAATTCGCCGCGACGTGCTTTCCAATGACAATGAAGACGCCAAAAGCAAAGAAGGGGATGAGGAGCCGCTCAGCACGCTTCAGGAAGAAGCTTGGACGGCCACTCGATGGGATTTGATCGGAAGCTGTATAGTAGAACATGTAGCCGCTCAGATATATGAAGAACGGCATATGAAATGCATAGATGGCCGCGCGGAGCGTCATATACCAGTCGGCGCCCTCCGGTGGACGGCCCGTCACAAGGTGACCAAGCACCACCAAGAAAATCCCGAGCCCCTTGGCGCGATCAATGTCTGCAAGGTGCTCGCGCCGCGGACGAGCGCTTGAAGTCCCAGTACTCGTCTCGGTCGTCAAGTCGCACGCCTCCCGCATCACAGACCTGGAAATGCCGAAATCCCCCCAGCGAGGCAACCGGCGTGCGTCGGCCCGCGGGGACGCGCATCACCAGCCGCCAGCGAAGGCCGGAGCACACCGACCGCCGCATCGGCAATGATTGCACAATGCGGGGTGCCGCCTTGCCAAAGAATCGACGTTTCGCAGGATTAAGCAAACAGAAGGCTGGCCGACCCACTATACGTTTCAAAGACGCCCTGCGCTTGTCGGCCGCCCAATACGTCGCCGAAGCATGAAGGATGGAGATCGACTTGGCCGGCTGGAACCCGTTCACTCGTAAGGCGGCGATGAAGAAGTCGCGCGTCGACCCGGCGCCGGCCGCTCTTTCCAAGCCTGTGGCAAGCGAAACGACCCGGCGGGCACAGGAACTCAACCCCCTGCCCCGGTTCAATACGACCGCGAGCGATCAGGTCAGCGGACGCGGGCATGACCGTTTCAGCGCACTCCGCGCGAAGCTGCGGCACGCCTTTACGCCTTCGCAGCCGGTTGGAGATCGCAAGCTTTTTGCGGGTCGCGAGGAGGTATTGAAAACGATTATCCGCGCGATTGAGGACCAACGTCTGCACGTCGTGATCTATGGTGAGCGCGGGATCGGCAAGACATCGCTCATGCATGTCCTCACGCAGGCTGCAAGCGAAGCACGGTACATTGTCGTTTATACCTCATGCGGCGCCAATTCGACGTTCGACGACACGTTCCGCGCCGCGGCCGCCGAGATCCCCCTGCTGTTCCATTCGGGCTTTGCGCCCACCACGACCGAGGCCGAGACGGGAGCGTCCCTTGCCGACCTCCTCCCCAATGAGGCGCTGACGCCGCGGAAATTCGGAGATCTGTGCGCCAAGCTAACCGGCACCCGGGTGTTGATCATCCTTGATGAGTTTGATCGCGCCGGTTCCGGTTCGTTCCGGCGTGACGTCGCGGAGTTGATCAAGAACCTCTCTGACCGGCTCGGGCGTGTGCAACTCGTCCTGGCCGGTGTTGCGGCCGACCTTACAGAGTTGGTCGAGCACATCCCTTCGATCCGCCGCAACATCTTCGCGATGCGGATCCCTAAGATGAGCGAAGTCGAGGTTCTACAGATTGTCGCCAACGGCGAGCGAGAAACCGGCCTAAAGTTCGATAAGCAGGCCAGTGTCTTTGTCGTCGAAGTGTCGCGGGGCTCTCCCTACATCGCAAATCTGATATGCCACCACGCTTGCCACGCCGCGCTCGATGGCCAGCGTAGCTCCGTATACGCCGCTGATGTGGCTAGCGCCGTCGACCGTGCGATCATCGAATATGAGGGACGCGTGCCAACGCCGGCGCAGGTCCACGTCCGACGGGTCTTTGACCAAGGTCGCCAGGACGCGCTGGCTATGACGGCCCGTGCCGCACTCGCCGGCGACGGAACGTTCGACGCGCTGGATATCGAAGCAGCGAGCGAAATTGCACTTCGCAAGGCGCAGGAGGCCATCGACGCGCTAGTCGATGAGCGACTTCTCGAACCGGTACCAACTGAAGCCGTACACCAACGCTATCGGTTCACTGAGGACGGTCTGCCGACCCTAATTTGGATGATCTGGGCTCAGCGGAACCTGAACCGCGAGGCGGCGCCAGTGCGCGCTACCGCAGCCGCGTCCTAACGTGGGCCGGGGCAGTGGCCGGCTCGCAATGCGAGCCGGCCACCTGTCGTCATTTCGCGTCAGGCGCCCCACCGACGGCGGGCGCCGGAGCCGCAGGTT
>C687J35174_10009565_pt1 | contig 12137 bp, 16 predicted proteins | sample RifCSPhighO2_01_FD_35174 | JGI IMG/M metagenome (IMG submission 35174) | reverse complement strand
AATACCCCCTTCCTTAAGGACCCTTGAGCACCCCCGCCAAACCTTAGAAAGTTCTGAGAGAAATTCCTGATAATCCTTGATTTTGCTTAGCTGCCCATCGTCGTTTGAATAGACTACCTCATTCCAATACGGTGGGCCGGTAACCACAAGGTCAACCGATTTTTCCGGTAATATTTCAGTGAGTTTCTTTGAATCAGCAAAAATAACTTTTGCTTGAGACATTGGGATATTTTATACTACTTTCCCATTTCTGTCTCTAAGAGAGGGGGTAAGGTCAGAGCATCAACTGCAGCCCTGAAAGAGTCTCGAGAAGAAGCAATAATTAAGTAATCGTCAAAAACAACATAGGAAATGCCATAATCTCTGGAAGTAAGCTTGGCATACTTAAAGTTCAGGTCATTATCGTTCAGGCCATTATAAGAATCTGATACAAGAGTGGTTTGGCTAGGCTGATAACCAAAAATATCATTCATATCATCTACCAAGTTTGCTTCCCATGCCAACATGGCATTATTAACCTCGGTAATATTATCTGATTTCAAAGCAATAAAAGGCCTCGATACGATTGCGCCTCTTTGATCGTAGTGGTTATAAGTTACAAAAACCCAATCTTTAGTATCAAATGCGCTGGACCTGGTCACGCCGTATGGTGCCCCCAAGCTGCTCAAGAAGTCTCCCAGAGTATACTGCGAGTTGTCATTGTCTACTACAACATAGGGTCCAAATTCACCAGGTACTAGTTCTGCTTGGGAGGCATTTAATATCCCGCTCATGACCAAATCGGCAAAATTGGGGTAACCGCGCGGAACAACAATTGTGCTTGTAGTTCCGTATTCCGTTTCAAAAAGATACGGGGCTGGTGTAGCCGACGATTCCGGAGTCGGTGTTGGTGTATATCCCAGTTCTGGAGCTGACGGTTTAAGCATAAAATACCAATAAATAACTCCGCCAATTATAACCAATGCAGCCACCGCCATAATCAATAACTTATTATTAAACATCTGGCCTCCCCCCATTGAAGGGACTGAAAATCCAGACTTATCGCTAGTCTGAACTGGGGGCGTAGGTGGAACTGGTGGTTTGGTTGGAACTCCAAGAGGCGGCGAAATGGGCTTTGTTGGAGCCGGAGTAGGAAGTGTAAATTTGGGTACAGACGGAGCTGGAGTAACCGGCAAAGACGAGGCTGGCTTCTTATCTATGTTAAAACCGCTAGGTGCTTGGCCCTTTTTTAACGATTCCAGGTCTGATTCTAATGTTCTTACAGAAGATTGGTAACCACTGCTAGGGCGAGGTGGTTGCGGTGGTACATAAAAAGAAGAAGAAGGTGACGGTGGTGATACTGGTCTTGGAGGAATAGGTGGAGGTGAGACTGGTGGTCGAGCTGGAGGTGGGGGAACGGGTGAAACAGGTGGTCTTGGCGGAGTAGCTGGCACGCCAGGCAAAGTGCTTGGTGGCGAAGTTGGTCCGCTGATTAGTGGAGTAGCTGGTTTAGGAGGCAAGGGATTATTTATATCCGGCATAATTTATCTCCAGCCCTAGAACGACTCCGATCTAACGGCTAGAATTAATTTTCATGGTTAAATTAATTCTACCATACTCATCCACGTTTTTCACTCTAACTCGTACTGTTTGTCCAATCTTTAGGACATCGGCTGGCTTGTTAACTCTTTCATAAGAGATTTCGGAGACATGCACTAAACCATCTTTGCCGCCCATTATTTCAACAAAAGCGCCAAAATCCATTAGTTTTACCACTTTGCCATCGAATTCATCTCCCGGCTTGGGTTCGTATGTTACTTGGCGAATTAAATTCAAAGCCTTACTCATTCCTTCGGATGTATTCGAAGTTATGAACACCGAGCCATCGTCTTCAATATCAATATCGGCTCCCGTTTTTTCAATAATGTCGTTAATAATTTTTCCGCCAGGACCAATTAAAGCCCCTATTTTATCTGGGTTGATTTTTATGGTTTCTACCCTTGGAGCGTATTGCGACAGCTCGGGCCGCGGAGTAGCAATAGCTTTCTCTAAGACACTTAATATTTCAAGGCGGGCTTTTTTGGCCTGTTCAAGAGCTTCCTGAACTATTTTTGTAGTAATGCCTTCGACTTTTACATCCATCTGCATACCAGTTACGCCTTCCTTAGTACCGGCAACTTTTAAATCCATATCGCCATGATGGTCTTCTGGGCCTTGAATATCGGTTAGAATTTTGTATTTTTCGCCTTTTTCATCAAACATCAAACCCATAGCGATGCCGGCTGCCGGTGCTTTAATTGGTACGCCACCGTCCATCAAAGCCAGGGTGGAACCACAAACAGAAGCCATGGAAGAAGAGCCGTTAGACGACAATATTTCTGAGACGAGCCTGATCGTATAGGGAAACGTATCTTTAGATGGAATAATCGGTTCTAATGACCTCTCAGCTAAAGCCCCGTGGCCTATCTCCCTGCGGCCTGCGCCGCCCATGCGACCAACTTCTCCGACGCTAAAAGGCGGGAACACGTAATGGTGCATGAATCTTTTCTTGGTAAGGTCTATTTCCATTGTCTCTATCCATTGTTCAAGGCCAGGAGCAGCCAAGGTTAGAACTGACAAAGCTTGGGTTGTACCGCGGTTAAAAAGCCCCGTACCATGAGAATGGGGGAGAACACTCACTTCTGCGCTTAGTTCCCTTAACTGGTCGACTTTTCTTCCATCCGGCCTTTTTTCCTCAGTAAGAATATTTCTGTGGACTATGTGGTCGATCTCTTCTTCAAAAATACCTCCGGCTTCGTCTAATTTCTTTGCCAAGCCTCCCAAATCATCTTTGTATTGCTCCTTAATAAAATCTATTAACTCGGCTTTTATCTGGCCCAGTCCCTCGTAAAACTCTGATTTACTTTTGCCTGGGGCATAGAGTGCTTTCTCCAGTTTTGCCTCTGAGAAATTTTTAACAACTGCCCGCAAACCTTCGTCATGTTTAAAAACAGACAGCTCTTTCTTTTTGGTACCGACTTCTTTGGCGATTTCGCTTTGGAATTTGATTAAGCCTTGAAACTCATCAAACCCAGCTGCTATCGCTTCGGCCACGTCTTTTTCGGGGACAATTTTTACCCCGGCTTCGATCATGTTTATTTTGTTCGCCGTTCCGGCAACAACAATATCAAAGTCGCTTTCCGCCCTTTCTTTATAGGTCGGATTAAATATCAATTTCCCGCCGACTCTGCCCACTCTTATCCCCGTAACAGGTCCGTTAAAAGGAATGTCGGAGATCATGAGAGCTAAAGATGCGCCGATTAAAGCCGGCATATCGGGATCGTTTATGCCATCGAATGATAGGATCGTAGCCACGACCTGAATTTCATTTCTTACTCCTTGGTTAAATCTCGGCCTTATGGTCCGATCTATGAGTCTTCCTGACAATATTGCCTCGTCAGAAGGCCTGGTTTCTCTTTTTATCCATTTTGAACCTTTTATCTTTCCAGCCGCATAATACTTTTCTTCATAATCGACAGAAAGAGGCATATAATCGACTGGTTTCTGTCTTTCTGACATTACCGCTGTAACCAAAACGGAGGTTTCTCCGTAACGAATCACGCAAGAACCATTGGCTTGCTGGGCCAAGCGGCCAAGCTCAACCACCAAAGGTTTGCCGCCAAATTCATGGGTATAGGTTTTGACCTTATCCATTTATTTAAAATGCTCTTGGATAGAGAAGGTGAGTAACACTGACTCTAATCTAAACTTTCAATTGATTGAAAATTTAGATTAGAGCCCGCTTATCTTTGTTCCTCGTCTCCCGTTATCACAGAGCTGTTATTTTTTCTTGCTCTTAATATAATCCTATTGTTTCCTTCCAAGTCAAGAAAGTTGTTGGCTACCTCGACTATTTTTGAACTTGTACTTCTTCTGAAACCGGCCACCTCAACAACCACTCCGCCATATTGGAGATATTCCACTAAAGGTTCATAATCCCCGTCACCGGACACAATTACAACAACATCTAAATGTTTCGAAAGACTAATGGCATCAATTGCCACGCCGACATCCCAGTCTCCCTTTTTCATCCCGCCAGGGAAGATCTGCAGGTCTTTGATCTTTAACTCAAAACCAGCTTTTTCAAGGGCATCAAAAAAGGCTTTCTCCTCTTCAGTATCGGACTTAATCACATAGGCAAAAGCTCTTACCAACTCCCGGCCGGCAACAACATATTTAAGAAGCTCGCGGAAGTTAACTCTAGCTTTATAGAGGTTCTTGGCCGAGTGGTACATGTTCGAGACATCAACAAAAACACCGACCCGGTGATTCTTTCTCTGCGGAACTGTTATTTTATTCATGAAAAATTATTTTTCGAGTCCAAGCTTTTTGATCAAAGATGCGTGTCTCTTGGGAGCTTCTCGCTTAAGAAAGTCGAGTAATCTTCTTCTTTTGGCTACCATTTTCAAAAGGCCAAGCCTAGAACTGTTGTCTTTGGCATGCTTTTTGAGGTGTTTGGTAAGCCTTTCTATCTCTTCGCTAAATAAAGCAACCTGAGCTTCAGCCGAGCCCGTATCTTTGTCATGAATCCTTACTTTTTCCAGGATTTTTGTTTTGTCTTGTTTACTTAACATAGAGTATTAAATACAAAAGTTATTTTATCATGAAACCCCATTCTTTGCAACCCGCTTATATCTAAACCCCCTACATGCCCTGCTGGGCGTGTAGGGGGTTTAGTGCCTGTTTAAAGTAGTTGTGGTTCGCTTATCTTATGCCGGGTAGATTGAACTCTACGTCCTGTTCATTTTCTGATATACCCTTCAAATAACCTTGCTTATAGGCAAACCAGCCTACGAGCACGATGGCAACCAAGATCAGCACTGCGACGACAGCATTGATAGTGATATTATTGTTTTTCATATATTGTTTATTGTTTTAAACTGCGCAAGTAATTTTAATTACATTTTACCAAACCTGTAAAACGCCGAGTTCACGATTGATAGGACGACTGCGAATATCAGCGCCCACCAGAAACCGGCAACTTGAAAGCCCGGCACGACCCAGGCGGCAAACATGATCAACAGCGCGTTGATCACAAACAAGAAAAGACCGAACGTGATAAAAGTCAACGGCAGTGTCAGGAGAACCAGTAATGGTTTAACAAAGGCGTTAATACCGGCAATCACCACGGCAACTACTAAGGCGATGAGAAAACTTGAAACACTTACCCCAGGAAGTAAGAATGCGGCGATAATAATCGCGACGGCGGAAATTAACCAGTTTAAAAGTAATTTCATGTACTAATTATATAGCATTATGAGTGAGGTGTCTTTGAAAATTATCAACAAAAGAGCCTGGGAAGAAGTGCTATACTACAAGATATGAAAATATTTAATAAAATCTCATTAATTCTATTGGCTGTTGCGTTTATGTTTGGTCTGGCTAGACCGATCACCGTGTTCTCGGCGGGTCCGGCAACAGTAAACCTTGGAACAGCTAATAATTTCGTAATTCTATCAAAAACAGGGGTCTCAACGACCGGAACGACTTCAGTCGTTGGTGATATTGGAGTTAGTCCGGCAGCGGCGAGTTACCTGACCGGATTTGCATTAAATCTTCCCGCGGCAAGCGCATTTTCCACATCATCTTTAGTAACCGGGAAAGTATATGCGCCTGGTTATGCGGATCCAACTACTGCCAACCTGACCACGGCCATACTTGATATGCAAACCGCATATACTGATGCCGCAGGACGGCCGTTCCCCACCACTGAATTGGGTGCGGGAAATATCGGCGGGCTAACACTTCTAGCTGGTGTCTACAAATGGAGTACCGATGTGACAATAGCCTCTGATCTCACTCTTGAGGGCGGCACAAATGATGTTTGGATATTCCAAATAGCGGGAAATTTGAACATTAGTTCAGCTAAAAAAATTGTCCTGACCAAAGGGGCGCGAGCTGCTAATATTTTCTGGGTTGTCGCGGGCCAAACGACACTTGGAACAACGTCTGTATTTAATGGAAATATATTGGGTCAAACAGCGATTGTGCTGAATACCGGCGCCCAACTCAACGGCCGAGCACTGGCGCAGACCGCGGTTACTCTTGACTCAAATACTGTTATCGTGCCTTCGTCTGCTGACGGATCTGTAACCCCAACCCCGACAATAACACCAACCCCGACTCCTTCAACTGGTTCGGGACCCGCGATAACTCCGACTCCAACCCCGACAACCTCGCAAACGCCATCACCAACAAGTAGACTGACTCCNTCTTCGGTTGGTTTCACTAATTTGGACGCCTTAAGTTTAAATGAAGGCGCCACCATCAGCGCTGCCGGCTCTGATGATCCTGATATTTACATCGTCAATGCTTGGGGCTACAAGAGATTGTTCTTAAATCCAGTTATATTCGGTTTTTACGGCCATCTGGGCGGATTTGAGAAAGTTAAGACCATCGTACCATCAACAAGAAACACACTTGTAACCTCTGGCCTTGTCAGGAATTGTGAAACCAATGACCCCAAGGTTTATGGTATTGAAACAACCGGCGAAGACGCAGGTATATTGCATTGGGTTAACACTTCAGGAGCTCAAGCCGTCGCGGACGATTCCGACTTCTTCAAAAAAGTATTTTGCATCAATTCCCGCGAATTCGACTGGTACTCCCAGGGTTCGACCTACACTTCCGTCAACCAAGTCCCAGCATATTCCCGCTAAATTCAAACAATAGGTAAAGATACCTTTCGGATTATTCCTGACTGGACTTCTCGGAGTTAGTATTATCATCTCTACTACTAGCTTTCTTCATCATGTCATAATACCCCTCAAAATAGCCCTCACGATGAGCTCCTCGTTGAGCGAGGATGTAAAGCGGGTACAATAGCATGGCAAGTCCGATGAGATCAAAGATGTTGCTTCTGAATAAGAGGATCACTGCGACACCTGCAACTGCGATTAACAAAAGCCCAGCTGGGCTCATCCCGCTTACATTATCCATGAGCGCTTCGTACTCATTTTGTAGCTTGTCCAGCTCCTCCTTGGTCGCCTTTTTTATTTTCCTAGCATCTTTTTTAGTAAATTTCATACTCCTAATTATATTCTCCTTGAAAATTTAGGTCAATTCCCGACACAATAATCCACCTCATAAAACAAATGATGCCCAAGAGGGCATACGCTGAGTAAATGTTAGAGCATTATGCGCCCAACAACTCGTCTTCAATATTTTTATCCTCAGAAGATATTGGCTCCTTTACAGGTTCCAGGGGAAGAGTTTTTAGGGCGGCAATAGGTTTATAAAAATCGTAAAGCTTTTTCGCTCGTTCGCCCTGTAGTTCCTTTACTTTGGCAGTTTCGTTATCATGAATAAAAGCATCATATCTGCCCTCAGAATCATCAGAAGATTTGGTTTCAGTTAACATAATCCAGACCGATTTCCCATCCAAACTAACTGTGCCAACTATGTCGGTCATGCCCCGAACTCCAGGATTTTTCATCCATATTTCCGCTTTATTAAACATTTCTTTTTGTTTAGGCGATAAGCCGTCTAATCTATTTGTTGAGTTTTCCTCTACTGAATTTTCTATTGTCATAAATTTTTTAGTTTATCTGACTTTTTTCTCAACTGAGGCTAGGCGAATGCCGAAGGCTTGAACCTTGTTATCCAAGCGATCAAAAGCTTTCTTTGAGGGTATCTCTAACACAACATCGAGGACGGTTTTTAAAGTGTTGTCTATCTTGTCAAAACGCTTATCAATTTGATCAAAACGAGCATCAACTGCATCAAAACGCTTATCAATTTCAGAGAATTGGTCTTGAGTCATTCTGGCTAAAGTATCTATGGTAATTTTCTTCTTCATTTTTTTTTAGTATAAAAAATGATCTTGGCTTGTCAAGTTTAAAAATAAAAAAAACGTCCCCGCCGGCTCTATACGAACCATAGGGGACGGATGACGACCAGGACGTACACGGTCGTATCGATAGTCAGGAAGGTTAGCGGCTGCAACGCGTTTGCGAGGTTCCACTTCGGTATCGCCTTTATCGCGCAGATGCAGGAGATCTCCCAGATTGTCCAAGCAAGCGGGTCTTCTTCGAATGGATTCAGGTAGGCCTTGTGGAATGTCGGCGCGGCGCCTACCAGAAGAGCGACTTGGGTACAGATGATGGCCAGAATCGGGTTGCCGGTTTTATGCCACAGGACGATTCCCGTGACAGCACCGGCGATACTGACCCACTCAACATACCCAATCTTCGGCACGCCGTAGACAACTGCCAGGACCATCACGATCCAAGCCCCAGCGACAGCGCCGCTGAGTTGGCCTACGGCGGCCTTTTCCTTTTTCATGGCTACCAGAGTCAGCGTATCCACGCTAGCCCATATAGCCCACGAGACAGGTGAGGGTACGGTCTGGCCACTGATGATTGCCCAGATATAGGGCATAAAAGCGACCAGAATCAGGACGCCGGCTAGGGTATTCACTTAACTGACCCTAGAACGCGACGTCCAGGCCGACCACCAAGGTCTTCTTGCTGGTCTCGAGGTTGGGTCCGGCCACGACGAACGTGGACAGCCACTCAACCAGCTTGACCTGGGCAAACGGCCCCGTCGGCGAGAAGCGCCTGGAGAACACGCCAACCTCGACGCGATCATGAACCGCGTAGAGGTAGTGAGCGCGATACCAGAGGCCGCTGCCTCCGTACTCGAAAGCCACGAACGCTGAATTACCGTGTCCGGCAGCCCATACGCTCGCCGCCGTTCGCCACGGATTCTTGTCCACCTCGGTTCCGACGCCGGCCGTGAAGCCGATCCATTTTGTCGGGTTGTAGCTCAACCCGCCATGGATTTGGGCCCAGCGCCGGTCGGCCAGGCCGTAGACGTAGAAGCCTACGGTAGCCTCAGACTCTTCGCTCACCGGCTCTGTCTTCTTGAACAGACCCTGGATAAGCGCGGTGGCCTCCAGCCCCTCGGTTCCCTTGAACTCGACGCCAATGATCTTCTGAGCACTTGCTGGGACAGCAGCACCCAGAAACACGAACACCGCGATAACGATGGTCCACTGCTTCATGATGAGCTGCCTCCTAGCAGCCAAATTTAACGAACATGGTATAATTATACATCAAAAATAGCGAAAAGTCAATTAGTTCTCGGGTAAGGTTTGTTCTACAATTAGATTGTGCGACTCAAAGATTTAAAAATTCATTATCTCGAATATTTGGAGATAGAGAAGAACCGATCAGCAAAAACATTAGAGAACTATAATCGATATTTGGATCGATTTTTGGGCTTCGTCAAAACAGACAACTTGTCCTCGGTAAATGAAGAAACTATCCGCCAGTACAGACTATATTTAAACAGACTAAAAGNTGCGGACGGTAATCTTNTGAAAAAAGTTACTCAAAACTACCANATCATCGCCTTAAGGAATTTTCTAAAATATTTGGCCAAAAGGGATATCAAATCCGTNTCGGCCGAAAAAATAGAACTTGGCAAGCAAGAACAACGAGAAGTCACCTTCCTTGAGCCGGATGAGCTTCAAAGGTTACTCGATTCGCCGGAAGGAAATAATCTAGCCTCTCTGAGAGATAGGGCTCTTTTGACGACTCTCTTCAGTACTGGTATGCGCGTATCTGAACTCTGTTCCCTGGACCGAAATAAGATAGACGTAAACAGGGGAGAGGTGGGCATAAGAGGTAAGGGCGGCAAAATCAGGGTCGTATTTCTTTCTGACAACACGAAGAAATATTTAAAGGATTATATAGACAAACGGCCCGACGCTGACGAAGCATTGTTTATCCGGATCCCCAAATCAAAAATATTTAATAAAGATTCGGATTTGCGGCTCACACCCCGAAGCATCCAAAGAATTATTAAAAAGCATTCGATAAAGGCAGGTATAATGGGAAAAAATGTAAGTCCTCACACCTTGCGTCACTCGTTTGCCACCGACCTTTTAAGGAACGGCGCCGATATCCGCTCTGTCCAAGTCATGCTTGGCCACTCATCAGTCACCACAACTCAGATTTATACCCACATAACTGATAAACAACTCCGTGAAGTCCACGAAAAGTTTCATAATAAAAAATAGCCCGACTCGGGCTATTCTAAGTGCTGATTTACCGTATCCATAAAAAACAGTGGGTCAACATATCCATCATGAATCCAAACATTCAGGTGTAAATGATCCTCTGTCACACCGGCGCCAGTCCTTCCGGAAAAACCGATCATTTGACCGTTTTCAATTATCTGGCCGACTTTAACGTTTATTCTAGATAAGTGCATGTATACTGAAAAAATGCCTAATCCGTGATTTACAATTATTATATTACCTTCGGTTCTGAATCTGCCGGTTAAGGCAACGATTCCACGATTTATAGCTCTCACCGTGGTTCCAGATTTCATGCGCAAATCCACTCCACAATGCGGAAAAGACGGACTGCTCGCATAAATGAAACCATAGTAATGGCTTATGTCTCTTGCTTTATCCATCGGATCACGATACGCCTGAACACTGGTTAAGTCAGGCAAATAAATTGCTAGGGCATTATAAGTTTCCCTGACCTGCTTAAGGCGGGACTCACCACAAGGTTCACTCGGTTGACCTCGCCTGATGTTTCTAGTTTTGGGGAATTCCTTTGCCGTTACGGTTACTTCGTCAGAATATGAGTCTAACCTGAATCCCAAACCGCAGTCCACACGAAAAACCTGTTCCTTGCCCAGTTTCGTCGACAAGTTAATACCTATAAACACGTAGCCGAATTCATTCGGCGAATGACGTTTTCCGAAGGCAGCAATACAGGATAGTGGAACCCGCCATTGCGGCTCCATTCTGACCACAACAGTATCGCCAGGATGAACTTCCGGGTTAATTATTTCAAAAGTTCTCACTTCTTGGCCCAAAACCAGTTGAGTTGCTAAAAGTAATGCCGTTATCAAGATGCTCTCCTTGAGATCTATTACCTATATAACGGATTCTTTTCTTTTGTGCCAGCTTTTTTAGCTTCCCAGCGGGCAAGGGCAAAAAAGAGGCTTGAGAGACGATTAAGGTAACTCTTAATATTGGGGTCTAATTTGTTTGCCTTTTTTATCTTCAAAACAACTCTCTCGACTGACCGAGACTTGGTTCTTATAAGATCAAGCCAGGCAGATGTGGTGTTGGATCCTGAAATAATGAATTTTTTGACCGGGCTTAGTTTGTTTTCTATGTCATCTATTATTTTTTCTACTTCTTTGACTTTCAAATCTTTAAATTCTGGAACTTTAAAGCCCGCATCGAGCATCAGCTCGGCTACATGGGCTTGGACAATAAAAAGACCCTCTTGAACCTTATGAAGAGTGGTCTTGAGGGTAGTCGATATCTTCTGGCTTTTTAAAAGACCGATCAGACTATTAAGTTCATCCAGTTCGCCTAAAGCTTCAATTTCAACACAAGTCTTATCTACAGACTTTTTGCCGACATAGCTTTTGCCCTTATCGCCTTTACGGGTGTAAAATAAGCCCATTATATTTTAGTGACATTTTTGTTGTCTATTGTACACTATCGTCAGTTGCCTTGAAAAGATTGTGAAATACTTCATTGCCTATATGCTAACCGGGGAGGCAAAGCGAGGACACGATGCCGTTACTGAGGCGGTTTCGGAAACGTTTGGCTTATCCAGGCCAACACCTGCGCACATAACACTGAAAAGGCCTTTTGATACCGATCGCATTGAAGATATTGAGGATGTTCTTGAGAAATTTTCCAAATTTAAAAAGCGTGCGCCTATCAAGCTAAAGGGTTTTGGCAATTTTGGTAGAAACGTTTTGTTTGTCAATGTTTTTCCTTCTCCTGCAGCCGATCTGCTTATCCGAGAGCTCGACATCATGCTCAAATGTGTCTCTTGGGTTCGGTTCGGTGTTTTTGAAAACCCGCGACGCCTTCATGCAACAATTGTTCACAAAAAAGTGTCTTCGAAATTTAATAAGGTTTGGCGCTTTGTGTCAAAAGGGTCTTTTGAATTTGACGTGCTGTTGAGCAGTATCACTGTCTTAAAAAAAGAGGGGGGTATATGGACAATACACAAACAATATTCTTTGAAATAGCTAGACTCCTAAATTGCCATAAACTCTCTGCGCGTTGTTAGGTAAAATCGGATAGATTAAAGCTGCTTTGACGAAGACATAGACTCTATGTCGAGGAGAAG
>C687J35174_10009558_pt1 | contig 12144 bp, 11 predicted proteins | sample RifCSPhighO2_01_FD_35174 | JGI IMG/M metagenome (IMG submission 35174) | reverse complement strand
ACAACCCAAAACAACTACACCTGCTCCTAAAGTAACAGCCCCAGTTAAAAAGAGTATACCCACCCAAGAAAATATAGTGATGTGCAATGGTCAACAAATAAAAGACACCTGTCCATCTCTTGGTAAAAAGTTTTTCTGTAGCCCCGACAACGCTTCTGGTTGTTACACTCAAAGTGAACTGGATAATATAAGAGTATGCAATGGAAAATCTTACAATATTTCCAATTGTTCTGTTGAGAATCCTTTTTACTGCCCAGCCATAGGTGAAGCTTCCTGCGGACAACCTAGTCCAACATCTTCTCAACCCTCTGCATATGATATTTTAAATCAACAGCTTAAAGACCAAGCCAATGCTAAACAAGAAGCCGAAGATAAAATACACAATAGCCCAGAATGCGTAAGTGCCAAGAAAGCTTATGACAGTATACAAAAACAACTAGACGACAACTTGGCTCGTATGGAAGAAGCTGATGCTGGTTCACAAGAGTCAAGCGAACTAGCTTCTAAGGGAGCTGATTTGGCAATAAAATCTACTCCGCTTATGAACAAATATTATCAAGCGTGTGAACCCGATGCTTATTATTCAACACCACCTCACCCAACAACAATTTGTAATTTTATCGGTAACACAGTTTATTGCAACTAACATATGACAAAATTCTTAAAAGAAAACTGGTTTAAAATTGGGGTTATCGTTTTATTGATACTGATATTTACCTATGTAATAAAAAGTAACAATGAAAGTAAGGTAGGTATAATTTCTGACACTAAGTATGGAGAATATGCTTACAATTGTTCACAAAAAGCCATAGAAGTAGACAAGGAGGAAAAAAGTAAGTTGGATAATAATTATTCTGTATATACAACTAACCATTTCAATTCAGTTAAAAATAAATGCTATGTTTATACAGAAGTTTACAGAATTGTAAACAAAAATTTGAGTAGAAATACAGATGAATTTTTTTATTCAATGATGAGAGACGGATATGAAAACAAAGTAATTTTCCAGTGTGGAGCAGGGGCTTTTTCAGACGTTGATGGTGGTTGCACAGATATTGGTTCTATTAATGATAGTGATTTTAAGGAAAAACATAGCCAATATTTCACAGAATAAATACTTTCTTTAATCGGACTCACTAACTCCTACCACAGACATATCCTTGAAGATAATTTCGTTCCCAGTGATTCTCTCGTATATTCGGGCATCTTCCTTATAGCCGTGCTTCATTAGAAGAAGCTTAGCTATGGTCGCATTATAGTCTCCTGACAAACCATTATTAATAAGAGCAGTTGCCTGATGTGCTAAAAGTATCTCTAAGATGTCCGAAAATTCAGTGTATTTGTCCTTCCACTCGTATAAAGTGCTTCTAGCAAGCCCTAAATGGCTCGCCAGACCTTCTATTGTAGGTAAATTAACCTTGATAACCCTCTCGTAGGAAGTGGATTTTGTCCCAACTGTTTTTGGTCGGTCTTCTAGCTCATCCACACAAGAATCAACATACTCTCTTGATTTAGAGAGTATGTTTTCACTGTATTCTGTTGGTCTTCCTGCTGGCATTTAATGAGCTTATTTTTCAAAAGCTACTCTAATTATACCATTGTTCAAAACCTCACATACCAAAGAGGAAGGGGGCATTTTACCCCATTAAATAGGCATTCTGGATGAATGTTGGAAACTCTAAAGCCCAGATGTTTATCTTTGGTTCTTTTCTGGGCAAAATGTTAATATGTGCCTATAAATGAAAGGAAAAAAGAAGACATCCAAAAGTCATATACTAAATCGAAACGAAGATACTTCTCAGTACTTCGAAAAGGTTTTTTCTGCTCTAGAGTTTACAAAATTAATAAAGACCGATAGTAAGCTTTCTTATGTCGAAATCAAACCAGACAGGAAAGGAGGAGCAAAAAGACGTATAGAGGACATAACCCGATTTTTTGAAGATAAGTCCATTGAAGTCATTCAACTTAAGTACACTGATGTAGTAAGCAGTAGTTGGACTTATAGTGGTCTATGGGAATCCAAGGAAACTGCCAAGAAAAAAAGTGCTAAGAAAAATTCTAAGTACGAAGGAACTGTAATTTTTAAATTCCTTAAAGCTTGGAGATTTCATAAAGGACAAAAGAATAAAGTTAAGTTAATTCTTGCTAGCAACAAACCACTTGGGTCAGACTTGAAGAAGTTTCTTAGTGATATAAAAAAGTTGAATCAGAAAAAGATAACTTGGAGTAAATTTAGTGATAAATATAAAACGGAACTTTTAAACATTAAATCTAATTTCACTAAAACTCGTCTAAAGCGTGGCGAACTAGAAGCTTTTATAAAATCTTTTGAATTTCAAATTTCCACAGACAATGACGGCATAGAATCCAAACTCAAAAAAGAATTAGGGCTTCTTGGCATTTCTGATAATGATAGAGTTGATGCTTTTATAAGTAGAACCTTTAAAAAATTTACTCAAAAAGAAACTATCATTAGAAAGGCGGATGTACTTGGATTGATTGAAATTATTAAAACGAGTTTAGTTCACGAGATAAATACTCCTAAAAATTACATTCAAAGAAAAGCGGTTGAAGTTGAGATACTTAAAGCTGTAAATAAACAAAAAAAGAAAGGTGGTTTCGTTTTCCTTTTTGCCCCCTCTGGTTCGGGGAAAACAGTCTTACTCTCAAAGCTTACACAAACCAACGCTGATTTTTTACCCTACCTTTGTCGTATTAGACCTTTTGAGAAAATTGACTCGAATTTAAATTATGAGAAAGAACGTTTAAGTAGTATGTGGTTTAAGGTTGACCTGATTCAACGCTTTTTTGACTTGGGACTTACAAAAGAAACTGTCAGCCTTAAGGATAATGAAGAATTTATAAATAAAATGTTTGAGAAAACATTAAATCAAGTAAGCGAATCAGCATTAAAACGTAAGGATAAAAAAATTGTAATAATTGTAGACGCTTTAGACCAAGTAGAAACTGACAACTACAAAGATAAGTCTATCCTAAATGCCATACCTTCAATTCAATATGCTGGCGTAGTCTTTTTGTTAAGTACTTGGACAAAAGAATATCTTCCGCAACAGATAAAAAACCTTCCAGACAAAACTTCTAGAAAGATTTCTATTAGTTTGTCATTTAGCGAGAATGAAATAAAAGAATATTTTAAAAATGCGGAAATTAATCTAACTATTGACCAATTAAGAAAAATATCTAAAAAAACGAAAGGGTTGGCTATTTCTATTTTTTATTTAACACAAAAGTTAAAAAAGATTTCAAGAAAAGACTATGACAGCATTATAGACAGCAAAGAAGATTATAAAGAAGTCTTCGATTGGTATAAACCCATCTGGGACAGCCTGAACACAAGACAGAAACACTGTCTTGGTTGTCTAAGTTTTCATTTTGCTGAAATCCAAAGAGACACACTCTATAAGGTAGCGAAAATTAAGTTAGAGAATTTTAATGACCTTAACGAAAAAATAAGTCCCTTCGTGAACTTGCGTGGAGGATATATCGAACCATACCACGATAGTTTTAGAAGATTCATTCGTAATAAACTAACAAGTGTTCAGAAAGAATATAACCGAAAAATAATAAGATTCTATTCAACTAAAGGTAATCTCAAATTAGCCTATCCGAAAAAATACTTAACTAATCATTTGCGGGTAATTGGCAGTTCTGACCCGTTTACTAAGCAAATTACAAAGAAGTTAATTCAAAATAATTTCATTCAAACAATTTTTGATTCTAAACTAGATTATGGTTCAAAAATTGAATCTTTACATTATTTTACAAAATACTTTGATGCAAAAAATGATTTAGAGAATTTTATTAAATATTCAGTTAAGATTAGTAATTTAAGTCCTGCTCGGATGTCCGATGACGATACTTTTCTGAAAAGCAGTATCGGTACACCGAACCTTCTTAAAGAAGTTGAGGCTGAACTTGATGTATTACAAAACCAATCTCTGTACAATTTAAGAGAATGGGTAATGAAGCGAATTAGATTGGGTAATTTTTTATATACCAGAGAAGACAGTCCTTCTAAAAATTTAGCCCTTCGATTTTTAGAAGATGGATTAGCTCGTATTTCTTTTAATAAAGATATTCTTTGGGATAGAAAAATGATGGAAAATGGTAATACGGATATGTACTGGGATAATATCGTAGAGTATTTAGAAGCTTGTATTAACTTAGGTAGATACGATGGAGCTGTAAGATATATTGAAAATATTCGTTTTAAAGAGCCTAAACCTTATACAGTGGGATTCCGAGCTAGTATGTTAATAAAGTTGAATAGAGTTCAATACCCAAAAGAAAAAAAGGCAGTGTTACATTTTATAAATAGGCAATCCAAGGCAATACAGCTCATAACCTATGCGTATCTTTATATAGAGAAAAAAGATACTACTGCCAAAAAGAAACTCAAAACTCTTATTAAACAGTATCAGTTATTCAAATATTTAATCAACGACCGATATATAAATCAGAAACTAGATATAGCCGAAGTCTCATATTTGTTAAACACAAGCGAATCAAAATCTTCCATATCTAAATTAATTTCTGGAGTTGACTTTGAGCCACCTTATCACAGAGATATGTATTCTAACTGGGGAATAAACGGCAAGGGGTTATTCCTCCGAAGAACCGCTTTGTTAAGTATTGTTACTAAAAATTTTAATCCGAAGGAATTTCTCATTGATGCCCAGAAAAAATATCATAAAGAACATTTTAAGGACTATGAGAATGATGCTTTCGCTAACATAGTTTCAACCTACATATTGCTTTACCGTAATATTCTTTTTGTAAAAAATAAAAAAATGGACTGGAAAAGATTAAACCATTTTATTATGGAAAGTCTTAGTGTATTTAAAAAGGAAATTTCACAAGTTAGTGAGTATAAACAACTAAGAGAATCTCCTTTTGAGAAAACAGCTTTTGTCTACTATCAAAATGCAACTTCATTCGTAGGGATTTGTTTGAATACTGTAGCTAAGTATTTTCCTAAAAAATTAGAATCTTTTGTTGATGTCGTCGAATCGGTTTTCAAAAATACAATCTTAGAGAAAAATCAAAGTTTATTAGAGACCACCTTCGATGAACTGTTGCCAATCACCCCCGCCTTAGTATCAAAGGTAGTGTTATACCAAAAAAAGATACTTGAATTTAAAACCAAAGAAAAGCAAGATAATTTTGCAAAAAGTGATGGTCTGAAGGAATTAGCAAGAACAGTAAATAGTAAGGGTTATAGAGAATCAGCAGAGAATATCTATAAGCATTCTCTTAAATATTCTCGTGGCTTATGGGCAAAAGAGGATTTGAGAATTTTGAATTTAATTGACTGTCTTAGAACTCAAAATAAAAAAGATGATTTTGAAACCATTCTTAAATATATCGATAAAATCAGTAGTGTTGTTGAGGGTAGCTGGTATTATAAATTAGGTTTTATAGAATCAGTTGCATATTCAAATTATGAATTAGGTCTTGATTATCTAATAGAACTGACAAACAAAGGAGAAGTTAATTTGAATGAGGGGTTAAAAAAAGTAATTCTGGCTAGTCTTGATAGGTATAAATATCAAACTATTGCTCCAGAACTAATGCCATTGCTAGGTTTAGTAAGATTTGATGAAGAGACTGACCGAGAACAACCAAATATCAAAGCTATTTACTACGCCTTGATTGACCACTCTCTAAAAAATAATGATATTCCTAACGCCAGATTATTTTTAAGTAGATATTGTATTTACTTGCGTAGATATGTATATGTTGGGGCAAGATTAACCCTATTAAATGAATTAGTAACGTTTATAAAACAAAAGAATGATTTAAAAAGAGAGTATGGGGATATAAAGAAGTATATCGCCCAATTAGAACTTGACGGATATTCAGTGATACCAACTACCCCTAACTCAGAGTTAATACCGCTAGCAGTCATTAAACAGGCTAAATCTTTTGCACGGAACAGGTCTATGAAAAAGATAACTGGATTACTAGATTCTTTTATTAAGGAAGATAAAAAATATAAAATTGATGGTTTAATACTAGAGATTGTTTCAAACTCTGACCTTAAAATTATTAGCAAGGTAAAACTGTGGTGTAAAGAAAATAACGTTGAATTTCTTACCTACAATATTCTATGTTCACTACTTGATTTGTCTGTAAAAAATAAGGACAAAGCTTACCTTAAGGAGATTAAGGGGGACATTTTGGATTTTTGCAACAACCAAGAATATCCATACAATCTTCCAGAGCTTGTTAATAAGCTAGCACAAATGGAATTTGAAAATAAAAAGGAATTTCTAAAAAAAGTTATCCGTCTCTCTATTTATAAGTCATCAGAAAGTAGTTATTATTTGAATTATTTATTAGTCAGAACCTCAGACGTTATAGATTCTTTTTTTCCTGAATTGAAGAAGTATGCTTTCCATCCTCTAAAAGAAACGGTCGAAGAATCTATGCGGTTATCTTTAACAAAAGCATAATACTATGAAATCCTTACAATTTATATCTAAATATCTCGGTGTTGCCCCTTTTAAATGGAGAGGTAGTGCAGAAAAAGCACTATATGAAAATGCTCTAATTAATGAAAAAACCATTAATGAACTAAGGAAAAATCTACTTTCTGAGAACCTAGATATAGTCGAGAACTCTCTAAAAGTTTTATTTCGTCTTAGCTACAAGGCTCCCGAAAGAATACTTTCCATCAAAGAAAGTATCTTAAAAACTGCAAAACGCTGTAACCATTTCAAGATTGCTTATTTATCAAAAAATATCTTGGAAAATCTAAGTAATTTTAAATCTTCTGCTAAGAATATATTTGCGGAGTCTCTTAAATTAGTTACCCCCACACAGTTTACTCCCGATACCCAGCAAGATTGGTATCGATATAGTTCTGAACATTTCGTAGAGTACACCCTAGGAGGGGGTGACTACAAATATAAGCTTGATAACATATGCAATACATTTAAATATGCGGGCAAAAAAGGTTACAAGAAATTGTTGCAGAATATGAAGGTGCTTGGTTATCGAAAGGGTAAAAAATACTGGGAAGATGTACCTACTAGGTGGAATCGGGGTTACTCCAGAAATGAGTCCTATAAAACTAAATTGCATTATTGTGCCTATCACGGGATACAAACTTTTCTAATGTGGTGTATAAAAAACTTACCAGTCGAAGAATCTCGCTGGAGGGAGTTTTTACAGGAGAATTATAATTATGAACCAGTGTGGGTTGAGGACTTGATTACCGATAGACCAGATTTTATAAAATTCGAGAATATTAAGGTAAAAACAGAATTTTGGTTGAAAGACAAATTAAAGAGGAAGAACATCTATAATCTAACAGGTTTAAACCAGCCGTGGGTTGTGTTATATGAGGACACACGCATTCGTTTTGAAGATAAATTGCTCTCCCGTAAGACTTTTAGCGGTTTTACGACAGAAAATTTAAATAAAATAAATGATAAAAAAGAAGTTTTCCCGCCTTCTTATAGTTGTAACAACTGTTTAATTGATGAAGTTCCAATATTTGCTTATAAAAGTAAGAAATTATTTGTTTCTGACCACAATAGAACAGAACTAAATGGTAAGTTGTTTCCTGCTTACGGAATAATTTCAGAAACAAATTTTGGCGATATTTTTAATCCTGTCTTTCCTGCACCAGAAATAGTTGAACAGCTTAAATTAAAACAACGCAAAGGGACACTGGAATACTATACTAGTAAAAATGAATTAGTGATTAAAACTATAAATTGGCAAAATGGCTTTGTATCAAGTGTTAGTAACTATGGAGAGGATAAACATCATTTGGCAGACCACGGTAGTGTTTTAGTTATTAAAGGTAAGTATCTTAAAACATTTTTAAGAAAAAATAAATTAAGACTTATAACCTGTGGAGACCTAGATAAAAGTAAAATAGATAGATATGGCACAGGGTGGGAGTATAAGCCTGAAGACACAAGACGTAAACGTTTTATTTTTGAAGTGTCTAAAATCCCCAGATAGTCTAAATATTATGAATCAAAAAATAAACTCAAATCTATATGTCAAAAAATAACAACTCTTCTAAAAGAATTCTTATAAGTACTTTTGTTCCAGTACAATCGCGTGAGAAAAATATTGCTGATAAGAAAAAATGGCAAGGCTTAAAAAACTTTCAAATCTTAACTTTTCAAAGAGTTCTACCTGAGGCTTTAGAATATCATTTTGCCAATTTTAGGAAATTAGAAGAAAAAGGAGTTCCATCATTATATGTAAACAGATTTCATACAGATGAAGAATGGGCAGAAATTAAAAAATCACAAGCAAATATAAAGTTCGAGGTACAAGCATACCTTTGTCAATTAAGGCGTGCTAGTTTTTTTATTAAATCCTTAAAATTAAATCCTCCAAAAGATTTAGAGTTAAAAGAGATATGGGATTCAGTTGTGGATAAAGAAGGAATGGTAAATGTCCTTTCTAACAAATGGGCATCTCATCGGTCTGTTGATTACCCACGTGGAGAGGATGAAAGCTTGCACAAAGAAGTACTTCTAAGCCTAGAAGGAGGTTCTACGAGTTGGGTTGGGAGTCACTTGATTCTATTGCTGTCTAACTTCAATTTCAACCTTTGCGAGTTTCATCCAAAAGTACTAAAATTTATCAACTGGATGTTTTCACAGACAGAAAAACTGTATGAGCAATCAATTGGAGTTATTGACGAAAAATAGTTATGGATTATTAATTATTACCTTACGAATATCATTTCAAGTTTGAGCCAGTGACTTCTTATGATAAAATGTTATAGAAATAAAAATTATTAATATTAACTATAAAAACTATGATGTATGGAATATATGATGGTTTTGGGAGTTGGGGTAATATGATGGGCTGGTTCGGAGGTGGAATTATGATGCTTTTATTTTGGGTAGCGGTTATTTATTTTATTGTTTGGCTTGTCCGTAATAGCAAGGCAAACGGGATGGACAGTAGTAAAAAGGCTCTGGATATTTTAAAGGAAAGATATGCTAAAGGCGAAATTGATAAGAAAGAGTTTGAAGAAAAGAAGAAAGATTTAAGTTAAGCTACTATGAAACTAGGAATGATTTTACAATCAAATAAACCCGAACATATATGGAATACATTCCGCCTTGGAATTACTTCGCTTAAAGCTGGACATCAAGTAGAAATCTTTTTAATGAGCGAAGGTTCAGAATTGGATATCATTCCCGATACAAAAGATTTTGATATTTCAAAAAAGGTGTCGGAATTCAAAGAATTAAAAGGCGAGATTTATGCTTGTGGTAGTTGTCTTAAAGTTCGTGGAAAGGAAGAAAGCAAAGTTTGCCCCGTTTCCACGATGTCCGACTTGCTCAAAATGGTGGAGAGTTCGGATAAAGTATTGGTATTTGGGTGAAAATCCATACAGGATAACGGAATTAAGCCTAATTTTCCTGTATAATAGCCTTGCGAACATCCTCCCACGTTCGGAGCCAAATTTTAAATCATATTTTATAATGGTTATTTTTTATACCTATCGTGGGGTTAGAACTTTTAAATAGCGGCGTGGGTTAGAAAGTAGTACAATATAAATATGAATCGTAAAATCTCCCGAAAAACAATTTATTTATTGATTAGCATATTCATATTTGCTATTTTTGTAGCGCTTGGCGGTATGCGAGCTTATTTTCACTGGACACGAGTGCAGTATTTTGGCGAGGCTGTTGAAGTTAAGGAAGGTAATTTCGTGATAAAAACCAACGAGGGTTCCGAAGTGCTTATATTGACCAATCAAGATACCGACATAAGAAAGGGCAGAAGAACCTGGACGGAACCATTAAAAGTAGGCGATTTCGTCATTGTGGTCGGACCGACCAATCAAGAAGGTCTTGTTGAGGCGAGGGTTATACGCATTGTTGTGCCACCTCATCCTCAACCCTCTTTATGAAAATAAACTCTTGGTATATTTTACGCTTAACTCCGTTATTACTTTTTATTGGAGCCACGGTTTTTTTCTATTATTCTTCACCCGAAGAAATAATTCGTATTATCGGGATAGAAAATGCCTATGTACTTATGTTCGTCCTTGCCCTGCTTGGCGGTTTGTCAACTTTTAGCGGCGTACCATATCACGTGGTTCTTGTAATGTTGGCAAGTGGCGGACTGAATCCTCTTTTAGTTGGTATTTCTGCTGCAAGCGGCGTGATAGTGGGCGACTCAACTTCTTATTACCTTGGGTATAGCGGCGGAGCTATAATTCCGCAGGGAATACAAAAAACCCTCAAAAAGTTTTGCGCTTTTTGTCTAGCTCGTCCGAGAGTACTGCCGATTGCCTTTTTCATCTACGGCTCACTCGTTCCTTTCTCAAACGATTTTATTGTTATTTCAATGGGCTTAGCACGCTATTCGTTTTGGAGGGTAATGATTCCTTTGGGGTTGGGCAATTTTGTATTTAACATCTCCCTCGCATATCTCGCAGTATATGCTTATAGTTTTCTTAAAAGCGTATTTTTTTATATATAGTGTGCATCTCTCAAATCAGGTATGTAGATATATTTATTTTGTCGTTGAATTATCATTCAAACATCATCCCAAGTTCGGAGCAGATGATATCAATAAAAACTAAATTTTAACTCTATCAATAAGTAGTTTTATTTCTTCTTGTAATTTTTTGATATGTATTTCTAATTTTTCTGTCCGTTTTGCCATTGTCGTCTCAAATTGATTCGTATGGCGAGTAAGCATTTCAGTAACGTCCATCATTTCCGTAACATCTTCTATTGCGAGAAGAATAATAGGTGGACACGGACCCAAGACAGCGTCTTCTTTACAGTGAATCTCACGAGCGTTCAATATCATTATCTTGCGTCCAATAATAGGGAAGTCATGAGTAACCTCAAAACCTTTAAAGAATGTATTTTTCGGTAAAATATTTTCTAAAAGTTTCCGTAAGTCTGGGATGTTCCATTGACCATTTCCTAATTCATATACCACTTTGTTTTCTGTATCTTTCTGCTCAACTTGGAAAGTTTGATAGAAAGGTTCGTTGGCAGCCATTATCCGCAGGTCTTGATCGAGAACCAAAATTGGTTCTCGCACTATGTCCACAACTGTTTTGATATATGTCCAACTTTCTTCACCCAGCCGGTTTATAAAGTCAGCTCCAGACCACTTATTTTTAATATTTTGCTCCATGCCCGTTTTGTCTTTTTTCATATGCAAACTTAAGCCGTTTAAGGATGGAAACTATTACAACCCCTTTTTATTCTAATACATGCTATAATCAATCTAATCGATAGACCTATCAGATATAGGTTCCTTCTACTCCATTGTAATATAATGCTTGCCCATACGGCTTACTATTGTAATGACTCCGGAACAGACTAATAAAATAGACGCGATTTTGACTGAAGCTCATAAGGATTATGAGGTTGGGCTTAATAAGCGCGCCTTTTTTAAGGTCAGCGACCACATGCTAGGGGAAGATCTAGTCCAAGATACATTCCTTAAAACATGGAAATATCTCGTAAAAGGAGGCAAGATAGATCTAATGAAAGCTTTTCTATATCACATCCTAAACAATCTGATTATAGACCAATACAGAAAGCATAAACCAGTATCTTTAGATTCACTTATGAAAAAAGGTTTTGAGCCAATGGTAAACGATATTCCAAAACTTGTAAACAAGTTAGACGGCAAGATGGCACTTCTTTTAATTCGTCGACTTCCAATAAAGTATCAAAAGATAATGTTTATGCGTTATAAGCAGGACTTAACACTAAAAGAAATGTCTGATATCAATGGACAATCACAAAATACTAATGCCGTGCAACTTCACAGGGGGACGGAGATGATGAAAGATTTAAACAAGAAAAAATAACCCCCTTCAGGTTTTTTTTATTTTAGGAATATTTTCAGTGATCTTTTACTACTGATGTTATTATAAGGTGCGATGAATACAGCCAGTCCAGCAGCACGGTCGGCGCATCCCGCTTTTAAGCTTTGAGATTGTTTTCTTTATACGGATGTTTCGCGTTTCGGCCCGCTTCCCAGATATAACCCAGCAGATCCACTCATTGCGCGCGAGTGGGGNGATGTCCTCCCATATGGCTTGTGCCGCCCTGTTAGACATTAGGGACTTTTTTAAATCCGCGGGCATTTTATGTACCCCCC
>C687J35174_10009546_pt1 | contig 12152 bp, 15 predicted proteins | sample RifCSPhighO2_01_FD_35174 | JGI IMG/M metagenome (IMG submission 35174) | reverse complement strand
TCGGCTCCGATACAGGCGGCTCCATCCGCGAGCCGGCATCGTTCACCGGTCTTATCGGCCTCAAGCCGACCTACGGCACCGTCTCGCGATTCGGCCTCATGGCGATGGGATCTTCTTTGGATCAGATCGGGCCATTTGCTAAGACGATAGAAGATGCACGTATCCTTTTCAACGCCATCCGCGGCTTCGATAAGCGCGACAGCACATCGCTTCCGGATACGACCGTTGCTGCAAGAAAACCGAAGGTGGTCGGCGTGCCGCGTGCGTTCCTGCAAAGCGGTGTCGACGCGGATGTTCTTGAGAGATTCGAATCCACCCTCACGTCCCTTAAGGGGATGGGATACGAGATCCGCGATATCGAACTGCGGAACGTCCCGCATTCGCTTGCCGTCTACTACATCATCATGCCGGCGGAAGCCTCGACGAACCTCGCGCGCTTCGATGGCATCCGCTATGGCCTCTCCGTCCCCGGTATCGATATCGCCGAGGTGTACGCGAAGACGCGCGGCCAGGGTTTCGGTCCGGAAGTGCGCCGCCGCATCCTCGTCGGCACGTTCGTGCTCTCTTCGGGCTATGCCGACGCGTACTACCGCAAGGCGCGCGCCGTCCGCTCGCTCATATCCGCGGATTTCATGAAAGCTTTCGAAGGTGTCGATGTGATAGCGACGCCGACGGTGCCGACGCCCGCGTTCAAGCTGGGAGAGAAGTCCGATCCCTTGGCGATGTATGCGGCCGATATCTTCACCGTACCGGTCAATCTCGCCGGCGTGCCTGCGCTCTCGGTCCCCTCAGGCTCCGTCACACGCGAAGGGAAGGATCTTCCTGTCGGTTTCCAGCTGATCGGGCCGCATCTGCAGGAAGAGATGCTTTTCGCCGTCGGCGTTGATGTTGAGAAGACGGCACCCGCGCGCTCGTAGCAGGATATAATCAAGCGCATGGATACGGACCCGAGTCTCGAGGTGTTCTATCAGGTCACCGAGAAGCCGGACTGGCACGACATCATCGTGCAGGAAGTTAAGACAGGATGGACTTCCGAGAGCATCTTCCGATTATGGGGACCGGTCTATCCGGCCACGCTCGGATTCTCGCTCCTCCTTGCCGTCGGCATCGTGTATTGCACGCTGCGCATCATGCAGATCCGCCGCATCGAATACGCGAATTTCCATAAACATACGCACACGGTGGAAGCGGAGGATGTCCCGCGCACGAAGCTGCGCTGGAACCGCGTGATGGAACATGCCAATTCGACCGAAGAGCATCAGTGGAGGCTCGCCATCCTCGAAGCGGATATCATGCTCAACGAGCTCTTGGACCTGCAGGGATACAAAGGGGAGACGATGGCGGAGAAGATGAAGCAGGTGGTCCGCGGCGATTTCAATGCGATCGACGATGCATGGGAGGCGCATAAGGTGCGCAACCGCGTGGCGCATGAGGGGGCGGAGCATCAGCTCACCGAGCGCGAGAAGAACCACGTCATCGGCCTCTATGCCCGCGTCTTCCGCGAATTCGAATTCATCTGAGTATCCCCCGCATCTTTCTTCGCGTGGTAGTATGAATCCATTATCTAGAATTAATCCCCACTATGAACGAGTCATTTCCTCGGCCTAGCGATAAAGAAGTAAATAAGGCAATTATGAGTGGCGAAGCGGTGCCGACGCCTCAGTATGCTGCAGAGCAGGGAGGGGAGATATTCAAGCGCCTAATGGCGGAGGTGCCGGATGCAAAACCTATCATTGCAGCGCTCAAGAATTGTTCGGCAGAAGATCGCGAATTAATCGTAAATACTTTCAATCGCTTTAGTCTAAGATTGCACGCGGAGAAAATGGATGCAACCCAAGGTGTGAATTCGCAAAAATATGCTCAACAAGAAATATTTCGCTCACCGGCAGCCGTAGGAGTTTTCGTTGCCCTTGCCATGAGCGTGTTGAATTATGTCGGCTTGAGCGCTGCCGACGCAGAAGTGAACCAAGAGAATGTCGCCGTCATCCTCGGATTCCTTCAGGGAGGTGCGGCCGGCGGCATCATGCGCCACTTCAACCAATCCGGCGTTAATGCGGCGAAAGGGCGTCTTGATGCGGCGCAGGAAAAAATCAAAAAACTTTCTCACATCATACAAGAAATCAACAAAGTGCAATAAAATTTGCCTCGGTGAAATCTCGTGGTATCATATACGCATCAATGGTTTGACCATTGGTTTATAGCGGGGTGGAGCAGTAGTAGCTCGCCAGGCTCGAAAGGGCTCGCCAGTCGGAAACGATCGGCGGAATATCTGTCAAACTCGGTGAAGTCTTCTCTGAAATGAGGGTGATAATACCGAGCCAAGCTCGCAGTAATGCGAGAAGGTGTAGAGACTAGATGGCAGATTCCCTCATCCGCGGAAGCGGGAAGGGAAAAGGTATAGTCCAGACCACGAACGCGGCGCGAAAGCGCGTAGCGGCGATGAAAATCGTAGCGGTATGCATAACCTGGAGGTCGCGGGTGCAAGTCCCGCCCCCGCAACAAGTTCGGACTTCGCACCTGTAAAAGTGCGATTGAGTGAGAATACAGGCGACAAAACGGCGGTTCCATAAGAACCAGCCGTTTTGTCATACGTGATGCCCTCCGGCAACACCAATTTCTGCAAACGTTGGCGCTGTTTGATATTCATTTCCTGCCATTGCTTCGCCACATTGCGGATGAATTGAGTGCCATACGTAACAACGGCTTCCATATCCAGCTCATCGGTACGGCTCTCGTTCTGTGAGATTTTAATGCCGGTGATCTGATTATCAATACTGTTTTTGTGATTCGCAAACTCCTCCTGCGATATCTCACCGTTCATTCGCATTTGCACAAGGCGTTCCTTGCGAACTTCGAGTTTCTTGGTATCTCCCTCGTATTGCTCTCGGTCATTCTTAAATATCACCTTGCGCCCCCGCCATACATCAAGCACGATCTCCTCAAATGCGGCAAGAAAGTCCTCTCTTGGGGTGATAGTGAGCAAAAGCTCGACAAACTTACTCTCTAATACATCTTTCTGAATGCCTTTATCCTTATGCGCGCAGGTTTTTTCTTGGCAATGGTAGTAGGCATGTTTCTTATTTCTTCCCTGATGCCAGCTTGCGGTGAACCGCCCGCCACAAGGACACGTGACAAAGCGCCGGAGCGGAAAATCGGGATTGAGTACCAATCGCGGTCGGTTCAGATGTCGTGATAGTCCCATCTTGATCGCCTGAATCTGCTCGTATTCCTCCCACGAGATCATCGGCAAGTGCTGCCCTTTGTGCTGCGCTCCATTCCACGGATTAATAAGAACGCCGGCATAAAAAGGATCACGCAACATCCTTTCAAATAACTGTTTTCGCATCGGTAAGCCAGTTCTCGTCGTAAAACCCCATTGATTCATCATTTTGCATACCTCTACTGCTGCGTGCTTGCCGGTAGCGTACGTCTTGAGAGCTTTCTGAATGTGATAAAAACGGTAAGGATCCGGTTCATCCGCTCTCGTCTTTCTGCGATCATGGAGTTTCTTCGCGTTTACATATCCAATTGGCGGCATCCATGGGAAAATGCCTTGCTCAATTTTTCTTTGCATTCCACCCTCACAACGCTGCTTTCTGATCTCGTTCTCAAACTGTGCGTACGCGGAGAGCATACCTTCGGTCAGCTTTCCCATAGGGTCATCGCTTATCGGTTCGGTTACGGAATGCAATCGAACACCGTATTTTCCAAGCTGCGCTCGGAGAGCAAAATGGTCTGTCTGATTTCTCGCAAACCTATCCACCTTCCACACAATGAACGCGTCTACGACTCCTTGATGAGTGCGACAGTACTCAAGCGCTTTAATCAGCTCCGTCCTATTTGCTGCTGTTGCGGATTCACCCCGCTCAATAAAAATCCCTGATTCGGGGATGCTTATGTTCTCACGCATCGCATAATCCAAACACGCCTGCTTTTGACTCTCCAAACTAGTGCCTTGTGTCTGTTCCATCGATGACACGCGACAATAAACAATTCCTTTTCTTGTATTTTGTTTTTCCATATAACGCTTAAGGGACGGCTATGGTTGTCCCAAATCCACTTTCCCGAAGGATTGCTTCATCGGCATAGCCGCCCCTTAAGCACGACGAAGCAAATAAAAAACCTTCGGGCAAAACCGGATCTGGGACAACGGTTCCATCATAACGCTAGTAGTAATCTTGTAAACCTTTGACAGTGTATAGAATGTCGATCCTCATTAACCCCGTAGTCGCTCGCAATCAATACCCCTTTTACGGGTCTGGCTTGCGAGATCTTTTGCGATTGTGATACGACCGCAGGGCTATTTTCCTGCGTCTTTCAGGGTTTCTTGCCACCCATATCCGTGTCTGCTCGTACGCATGAAGTACCCACGGCAAACGCCTCGAACGTGCCTTTTTGCGGTATTTTCGCACGATTTCGTTCCATTTTTGAGGGTTTTTTCGTCGCCATGCGGCAATTTCCTTACCGACGCACCGGACACAAATAGTACGCTTGTTTCGCCACGTGTACCGCTTCGGCTCCCATCGAACATCGCATTTTTCGCACCACTTGATGATCTGAATATCTTTGTAAAACTCTGTCATAGTTTTCTATAAGTTAGCGAAAACATCGTCGCTATCGTCTACAACGTGCTCCGACGATTCGACGTTAGCGACGGTATATTCCGAGGTTCTACGGAGGTAGATTCGTCGCTCATGATCTTCACCGCCACTTTTCACTTCTATGCCCACATCAGCAAGGTTTGTTTTCAGTTTGTTCAGTCGGCGGCTCAATACATTCGCCGCCTTCGGAAACTCCGGCTCTTTCGTAATGTTCACGCCTTGCGCAAGGGCGATCTCAACCAGCTTGTTAAGAAGCGCCGATGGGCTACCTTCCCACGTCTCGGTAGTCGCCATGAGTAGCATCAGGGTATTGGCAGTCAAACTTTCATACAACACCTCTTCATTCTGGCTTTTTATATTTCCGTTGTAGGCATCGAGAAACTCCCTTTGCGTATAGCCTAGCGCCTCGGCGATTGCACAACCCCAAACAACAAAGTCAGCCATACGGGACAAATCGTCGAACTTTAAGGATGGTACTATCTTCATCACTGTCGCTACTGCGTCGAAGATACCCCCTATGATTTGCCCGCGCGCCTTTTCAAACTCTCCCAACAACTCTTTTTCTTGTCTCCGGCGATTCTTCGGAACTCGCTGCAACTCGAACAAAATGCTCCGATCAAGGAGATCGGGATTCTTCGCAGCAATGTTGATGCCGTTGATACCGATACATCGCTTGAAAGCGAAAAATAATGTCGTCCTCGTCTGTGTATAGCTCTCGCTTCGAGAACCCGTCGCCGGTTATCGCTTTGCAGAGTGCATCGGAAATGTCATTCGGGAGGTACGATACGTTGTCGAAAAAGATGCAGTGATGATGTGCGAGTAATTGCGCGAACTCTTTTACGTCCTTCGGAAAACTCATCGCTTCGAGTGCGGAAGGATCAGTGATTTTTCGCAGTAGTTTCGAGAGTAGCGATTTCGCCGATCCTTGTGCACCATAGAAGTTAGGCATCGGGTGCGGGAAGTCGGGAATAAAACATGACACCATCCATACGAGTAACAAGATTTTCTGATCCTCGTCTTGAACGTTCACGAACTTGAGAAATGCCTTTGCGTCGCCTCCGCGCACGGGTTCTACTTGTGCTTGCTGGTGAGAGTATCGCCGGAACAATATCGGAGGGCATGTGATTATTTCCCAGCCCTGCGGCGTGATTTTTACAGCGCGGGATTCGGCATCGGCTAGGTCATACCATATAGATTCCTCGTGCCACGCCACACGGTTATGCAAGGAATGTTGCGCTCCGTTAAAACAAGCGGCGCTTTCGATGATATTGATTGTTGCATTCAGATTTTCACTATTGATCGCCTTGCCTAGATTTTCCCAATATAGTTTTGCCAGCCATCTTTTCAACATCTTGCTGCGGCATGACCATATTTCCTTATGGCTACCGATGGTCATCTGCACATAGGGTTCTCTCAACTCGTTATGGAATAGCACAATCTCTTCTTTCCGATCCTCGATTAACTCCATAAGCGTTTCGCTTTGCGTCCTACGATTCTCTTGACTGGGCTTCTGTTTATCTCGCTTGGTTCTTCGTTCAAGTTCAGCTTTTTTGATGCTCTCCCACGTCGCCATCAATTCCTTTTCTTCGAGGGGTGGTTTGTTTCTCGTAGAGTTCCACTCTTGGAGAGCCGGCAATCCGACTACATCCCACATCTCTATCGGGACATGGAACAGAATCTTACCAGTAAGCGATGCCGCCTGTTGGTTTCTCGTACCTTCCGAGTTTTCGGTACTGAAAAATTGATTCCAATCAGTTTTCACCTTGTCCGCCGCCGATTTTTCAAGTACCCACTGCGGACACTCCGCCAAATCCGCGTCAGCTGGTGATACAACCCATTCGTACCGATTGCCGGATTTATGTAGAGAGGGGGGAACGACGACATAACCGCCATCGCCTCGCACGTCTGTCTTGTCGCGGATCCGTACACTATTCTTAACAAGTACATTCGGGTACTTGTAGAAGAAATGATAGCCACCGCCACCGGTACGAGAACACACAGTCGGGGGCAAGTCCTTTGTGCCCCCACCTTTTTCAACATCCACGACGACAATCCCTGATACCTTGCCGGTAGCAATACCTATACCCGAGATATTAAACTCCCGTTTCCAATCGTGAATCTGCGCCTCACTCGCAATCTCCATTTGATATTTCGCCCATTCGATTAATGGTTTTTTATTAGATCCAACGGGAAAAGGACTCCATCCAATGCTGCGATAGTACATCAACCAGCCCCCGCGCTCTTTTGCTAATTCTTGAATATTCATAATCATTCGTGTGCGCAGCCGTATCGTCTGCGATTAATCTTTGTAATTTGATCCCGAAAGATGGCGGTTGCGAGCAGTGCGATCGTGTACGCCTCTTGAATCTGCTGCAATGAATAATCTTTTCCATGCACGAGCAGTAGCGCCGTGCGTACATGTTCAAGGAACTCCATATTCTCCGGCGGCACATCATTGTCGATTTTCATATTTTTCTATTTGTTTCTCATCCAAATCGTCGAGAAAGAGATCCGCAAGAGCATAGAAGGCGTTTCTAATTTCCCGTACCTCCGTATCGGACAGTTTCGGATCCTTCAAAAGCTCCCTTGTGCGTTCGAGGGTGATCATAGTTATTCCTCCCCGTACAAGCGGGCTTTGACGATCCGAAGTTGGTTAAAAAACTTCTGCGGTTCGACCTGTAATAGTCCCTTCCAGAACAAATCCACAACCTGATCAAGATCAGCGTCTCGTCGAAAGACAAACTGCGCTTTTCGCGGGTTTTGACGATCGACCTCATCAAGGGGGTGTGACAACAAAAGAACCGCCGCCAGAGCCATGTCCGACGTACGGTAACAATCCTCCTGCCTCATTGATCCTTGATTCATAATCATTGGATCCGCGTTGGCGTTACGAAAACAGCCGAAGCAGATCTTGCCTCGACCGTAACATTCACCCCATGTGAAATCGGGGGACATTATCGATAATGTCCCCCACGAAATAAATTACCCATTATTTATGGGTTACTTTGCCGAACAATTTTAAGGTTATGTAGAGAAAGCGACATTCAACTTTTTCGTACTACAAGCAGGCACTTTCCATTTTCCGTTTTTATGACCATTCGCAAGCCGTTATCGTGGAAGCAGTCGTTTAATCTTTTGATATGTTGATACACCGCTTCTTCTGTGGCGCACCCGCTTTTCGTCATGATATTTTCGAGAGAAATGTACTCGGACAGGTCATCGTGTTTCTTATTGTCTTTTTTCGTTTCCCGTCTGTACTGAAACAAATAAGCCAAGATCTCAAACATCTTTGTTGGTTTCTCGCTCCATGCTTTTCGCTTTCGTGATTTGAAAGGGACACGCCTATCTCCATGATTTATGACGAGAGAAAAATCGCTATCGTCCAAGCGGGCATGCTTTATAGCAATTTCATGGAGTGGGGCTTTTTTGTTGCCATATATCAGTTCCATGAGTGGAACTCTCGGATCTGTACTTGTGTTGATCACGACGCGCACCGGTTTCGGCTCTTTCATTTTCATACTCATTGTCTCGCAATCCTACCGATTTTGAGCCAATTTCACAATTGACACCTTTGTTGCATTTCATCGTCGCCTTTGCCATAGTATCGGGACACAACTGAATAGCCGAAAGGCAACGATCTAAACCACCGGCGACGGCGGCATGGTCGAGGAGACCCATGGAAGATACTGAACCCCGCGTTCAGCGACTCTTCCATGGGCTGTATCCCGAAAGGGGTGCAGGGTCGCAAGACCTAGCTGGTGCGGGGCTTTGTGTATTTACCAATAGGGGGAAATCGGCGGAAAAAGATATGAAAGTCGAACTCAATATCAGAACAGTGGCGATCGCAGGGATCTCGATAATAGCTCTTTCGCTTGCGTATTACTTTGTTATAGCTTTGCCGCAACAAGGAGAAGCGGCGCGTATCTTCGCAGCGCGGCAAGAATGTCGCGAAGCCGGAGAAAAGATCTACGAGGAAGATGTTAAAAACGATAATAGTTATCTTAAAGAACGACCTGTCTATGGTTTCAACGCGAAGCTGAACACGTGCCTATACGCAAGAGGGTGGACGGGCAGCCATCATCGCGACAGCGATGGAGCGTTTATCTATTCCAGCTACCATTACGTGAAGAATAGCCTGTCGGGAGAAACGATCATCAGTTCTTACCTACGCGAAGTAGAGGGAGAAGAACCACAGCTGGATGATTTGACGCTGGAGGAGTTTGAGAAGCAGAAAGAAGAACTTTTCAACTAACTATGTCGGTACAAACATTTGTAGAAAAACACAAAACTGCAATCCCCATAATCTTTTGGGGCGGCTTGATTCTCATCGTTCTCGGACTAATGACGTGGAGAGATACCGAACCCGTTTTGTATAATTCTGACGGATACAGTGAAGCTCGCGATTCTTATAGTTGCCTGATGTATGAATTGGACAGAGCAGAGCTTACAGAGATCGCATTGAAAGCGGGGCATGATGTATCAGGGCTATCGGAAAAATCTATAGCTGAATTATTGAACTTGCCTCAATGCAAGGATATATGTCGGCAACAATTGAAATACGCCAGCGAGTATCCTGATGAATGGTTCGCCGATAGCGATTTAAGAAAAATATGCAATACGGTGGGGATCGAATTGCCGGAATAGTTCATAGCAATGCATGAACCACGAACTACCCAGAATAAGCAATATGATCAAGAATAACATCGACTGGATCGTGGAATTGATCGTGATTATCGGAGTCGTAGGCGGATTGTGGTGGTTTGTGGGGACATCGAGCGATATAGCGGACATAGAAGATCACCAACATCGTGAGGAGTTCTGCGACTCTTTTCTCGAAAAAGACAGTGCTCTTTACGGTAGATGTATGGATAACGCCGTAGATTATTTCTAGCGGAGGATTCAGTTTGTCCTCCCATATCTAGTAACTTGGTGCTTGTTTTCATGAGGAAGATACCACCTCCCGCTACTGGTTCTCTACCCGCTGAAATCCCAATTGTTCTCATATCGCTCCAGTGTTGGTGTTGATATTCGATACGGCTTACCTTCCTTTAGACCAATGCGAAACAGGCGCATATATGAATCCTTTATTTTTTTGCCCTCTTTTTTCTTCTCCTTAAGCCAAAGTGCGTGCTCCTCTTTAACGTAACGCGCCACAACCTTGCTAGGCACAATATAGAACTTGATAGCATTAGACCCTTTTTCGATATTCACGAAGCAGTAGAAGAGCGACGGTATAATAATCTTTTCATGCGCCTTCTTCATAATCCACGCGCTTACGGCTTTGCCGTGTATTTTGGAGGTTGAAAATGGTTTCTTTCTTTTCTTTTTTAAGTTGGTTTTCACTTCAAGTTGATATAAGCGTTTCGTCGCGGGGTTGGAAACGAGGATGTCTACGCTTTTTGTGTTGCCGAGCGTCATGTTTGCATCACATCCGCGTAGGGCAAGCTGCGAGAGCACCGCGAACTCACCGGCAAGGGCGACCCTCGTGTTTCCTCCTCTTAATTTTGTTCCTTTTCTCATGCGCGTTTTTCCACCTCTCCGCCAATCTGCCTTATTTCTGTTTCTTTTGCCAAGCGGTTGCTGCCGTTCTCTTTTCGGGCACTTTTTCAATTAGCCCTTTTTGCGCCATTCGTTTAAAAATGCCTTTTATTCGAAAATCGCTAGGAATGTGAGTAATTTCACGGGCTTTCCTGTTCTTGATTTCTGGGTTTTTATCTAGGTACGTCATTATGATCTCCGTAGGAGAGGCGAGCGGTTCATGTTTGATTATTACAAGAACCGCATTTTCCCGTTCTTTAATCTCTGGATTCTTCAATCCAAGTTCGTTCATTTTTACGAACGCCGTATTAAGCCCCTCTCCGACATCCTTGTTCGGCGGGTTAGGGAATCTGTTGAGTATTCGAACTATTGCACCATTTCGGGAAAACCGTTCCGTCAAAATATTCTTCGGAGTTATGTTTGCGGGTAATTTTCCCGGACTTTGAACCTCAACGCGATCATCAAAAATACGAATGTGTATATCGTCTTTGATGCTGTAGTCCCTGTGCAGCACGGCATTAGTAAGAATCTCATGGAGGGTTTCGGGAGGATATTGGATTTTTTCTATGCCTTCATCGCCAAGCTTTGAGACTTTTTCAATCATATCCTTCGTTCCCTGTACCGCTTTCGTAATTTGAGTGTAGAGGTCGCCCTCCACGGTTATCGGGTCTTCCGCAAGTAGATCGCGGTGCCCTTCAAGGTCTCTTGTTTTATAGCGATAGATTTTAATGCCACAGTATTTTGGTAACGCGGCTTGCGGCTCATCCGCAAACAAGAGTACTCCAGCTACTGTCGGACGGTCATCGCGGATGAGATTTTGCTTTCGAAGCCACGGCTCCGGAGTGGTTAGCGGGACGACTTCCTTGATAAAGTTCTTAACGACATCCGAATCTGTGATGGATTCTCTCGAAACGTTTACTAGTTCAGTTTCGAAAGAAACGACACCTTTTGCCAGTTGCAGGAGCTTCAATTTTTCGGGCGTGTTTTGCGGCAGACTTTGAGCACCCACACGCTTGTAGGGGATGCCATTCGAGGCATTAACAACGGCGTGCGTTTTGTTTGTTTGGACGTGCAATACGAGTCCGGGGTATCCATCGCATTCCAAAAACTCGTAATGAAAATCGGTTCCTGCCGGAAAGTAATTTTCGAATGGCTGCAAGTGTCCGTTCGCTGCTTCTTCGTCCACAAACCCATCCCACCTCCGCTCAAGGTCAGTAATGCCTACATACAGATCGCCGCCGTCCGCATTGGCAAATGCCGATATGTCCTCGGTCAGTTTCTTTGGAGCGATCTCCTTGCCTTTCATGTCTGCAAATTGGGTTTCTCTCCGCAGACGTATTTTTTCCGCTCCCTCTGGTGTGATTTTGTGTGTTTTTACAGACATAACTTCATAGGTTATGATATTCATATATTCGAAAGTTGCAAGTCGTACAGTTTCGAAGTCATCTGCAAGTAGTCAAAAAGCGTAGGCAAGAGATGTTACCTTCGAGGAAGCATTGGAGATCGTACATGGACTTGTTGGTTTTACAGTACCCTTGCAAAGATGAAGCACAAGATTCAAATTAACCGAACGGGGGGCGAAAACGATAGCGACGGTATTTCCCGTAACTTTTAGAATCAGGTGGCATACAGGCGCAGGCGGGGAACCTTCTTGTAATAACTACCACCTTAAAAGAGTCCCGTTTTTTGGGGTGGGGGTCGGTTCCATAAAAAAGCCGGAGAAATAGTGAGGAGGGTGGTGGGTCAAATCATGCGACTCGCCGGCACACACCAGCCGACAGAAAAGCCCTTAAACTACTTGCTCTAATTCGTATATCTCTTTGAGGAACGGGACAATGCCATTCCAGTAGAGTACCACTTCTGCAACAAAATACAGAAAAACCGGCGTATGCCGGTTTTTCTGTATTTTGAAGACGGGGGAGTGAAGCGCAAGTGCGCTTCACGTCGGGACTTGCAAGGCGCAGCGATGTCTCGCCTGCTGGCGAGACCGCGAGCCGGGGTCGCGGAAATTCG
>C687J35174_10009532_pt1 | contig 12157 bp, 9 predicted proteins | sample RifCSPhighO2_01_FD_35174 | JGI IMG/M metagenome (IMG submission 35174) | reverse complement strand
TGGGTTGGAAAACCACTCGAGCCGAAAGCGAGCTGCAGAATGAAGGAACAAAACCATCGTGTACAAGACCAGATCTTTTTAAAGTCATGGGTCGGCGCGCAATTGAGCGGAACGAACTATTAATCTATTCCACCTGTCATCCGGAGTATGGTTCAGCTGTTCGACACATGCTTAAGCATTTGATTTGGGTTATTGCTCAGCGACAGCACACAACTATGAACTACGAGAATTTAACATTGGTTGATGGCCGACCAAAAATGAAAGACTACACTGAGAAAGTTTTCATTCCTCAATTATTGGGAACTGGTGGCGCTCCTCCACTTACTTTTTCTGGAATGGACGCTGCTTTGCAGGCAGCTAGCGAGCATCATTTGGTTGGACAGATTTATGGAACTTTACCAAACGCGGAGAGAAAAAAGAAAGTGCAAGAAGTTGTGTCTTTAACTTTAAAGTTGTTTTATATGTTCAGCTTGATAGATGTTGCATTTGGAGAACTACAAGTTGAGACACAAACACGCGGACATGATCTTACAAAAGGCGGAGAGGAAATCACAGATAAAGATAGGGTATTGCTTTCAAGGCCGGACAGTGCGCTTGTGCATCGATCTCAAAGATATGACGTAGATAGCGACTGGAGTCTGTGGTGGAGTGTTTTAATGACTCACATTCCAGCCGAGTATGGCAGATCAAACTACAAAGATGGGAGACAGCGACCTGGTGATGATGTAATACACATGCGCAAGCATGCAGAATTGGAAGAAATTAAACATGAACTCATAGCTTCACTAGATGCTTACTTTGACGTGGATAAATTCACTGGAGCCAATGGAATACCACCGAGTAGTTTGTTCAACCCTCTTTTTCCAGACATGATGTCATATTTGGATTTGGCTATGGGGGAAAGACTGGTGATTGGCGACCAGGTTTATGGTAGGAGAGGCAATGATGTTGTACTTCTTGGTACTATTGGGCAAGTTGTTACAGCACCTACTTTTGATGGTGCTTTAAAAACAGAGCCTCTGCCCGCCGAATCAAACACAGAAAGCAGAGAACATTATATGGTTGCTGAGAAGGGTTGGGAAAAGTTTCTAGAACTTACACTTGGGGCGATGCCATCAGAAATAAAAGAACATGAGATCCTCGAACATGCAACTGGCTTTCAAACGGGCTTTGTAGATGAAATAATAAAAAACGCCGGTGGGCTAGCCAAGTTGTTTCCTGGCAATCATATGAGGCTGGCTTTGGCTCCGATTTTTACCCTATATCTTGGCAGAATCTTCATGCGCTATAAAGATACTGGTAGGGGGCGCCAAGCCACATTCGAACATGTAGTTCATAAGCTAAGAGCATCAGGCGCCGATAGTGAGGGTGGACTTGGTTCTTACAAAGCTCAACTAGAGACAGTTATTGAGAATATCTCTGATAATTCCCACGGCGTGCGCATGGGGAGAATGCTCGAATATAACGTCCTTAACAGGAGACAAAAGAGAGAGGTTTTTGCAAGAATCGCATTTAAAAAGAAGAAAAAATCCGTTCCGATAAGCATAACACCTGGCATAAGGCTTGTTATAAATGCAGTCCCAGATCCGGTTATAAAAGGACAGATGGAGGATTTTCTTAATGCTGTAGAGGGAAAGGCTGCCCTGCCAGATCCCAGTGTTACCAGAAAAGGCGACTTGATAAGAAAAAAGGACGACAAGTAACCCCAAGAGTTCTATGCGTTTGCACTTGGCTGAGGAGTCTGAGGCGCTTCACTGTCTTTCTTTGGAGGCTTTGCTCCTTTTTCAATCCGTTCCAGCTGAGCCCGTAAATTATCGGGTTGCAGAATTCTTCCATCTTTAAGATCATCAAGAACTTTTCTACCTTGCTGCCCAAATCTAAACCCAGCGCTCAGTCCAGCCTTCGCACCGCCACGAACATACGTTTTGTCGCCATCGACTACCTTAACACCTTCCGTAATTCCTCTCCACAAACCTCTCACGCCCCTATAATGTGGGTCACCTGGCGCAGCTTTCAGTGCTGCATACCCTCCCACCAAGCCCCTTCTAGTTCCCTCAAACGCAGATGCTCCCACAGGTAATCCTAAATCGGCGCCTCTGAGTGTATTTTTCCCCGCCCAACCCGCGATTTCCTCGCCCAAACCTGCCTTAGCACCGAGTTTTTCTTTGATCTTCTTGACCACGTCCGGTAAGGCAAGTAAGAGCGCAAAGCCGAGTAGGGCGCTCGCCACATTTGAGTTGCCACTGCCGACCAAAAACGGCGGCATGAATCCGCCAGTTTTGACAGTAACACCCCCGCTACCAGCCTCGGTAAACTCATAAAAAAGCACAATCACGAGCAGCACAGCCGGAAAGGCCGCTAGGTTGCCGATCATACTCATAATCCAGCCACTAAAGACATTTTTGCCGGGGATAGCACCGAACATGAGGATAATTGGAGCGGTGACAACATTCACGACAATAGTGGCGTATGACTTGAGGAGTTCAAAAAACAAGCGAAAGAGGGCGATCACGATAGCGACCGCCAGCACGAGTGAGAGGGTGAGCCCAGAAATAATTGAGACGATGCCAGTCAGCGCATTTTCTGTCCCAATCATAGACTTGATAAGTAGATTGATAATATCAGTTGTTTGACCTAAAGAATCTTTCACGGACTTGAGTAATTCGCCTCCCAGGCTAAAAATATTCATGCTGATAAGGTTGGAAGCGGCACCGCTCGAGGTAGTAATCTCCCCAAAAATGCCGACAATCATAAACATACTCAGGTACATGAGGTCGATGAGAAAGCCAGAAATGGCGTAAGAAAAGGTGACGAGGATGAGGCTAATGAGGATCGACGGGATGGCTTGCTGGGCGGTGATGGCGGCTTGCCCGCCAATTTTAGAGCGGAACATAATCATAAAACCGATGATGATAAAAAGAAATATAAAAAAGAAGTACGCGACATTGCGGAATTTTTTCCAGAGATCGAGGACGGGATCTAAAGCAGCAAAGCCAAGCCCTTGGGCGTAAGCGGGCTCCACGCCTGTCGAGTGGATGACATCGACCACAAACCGCTCCGTTCGAGCGGGCGGATAGGCGTACATGCCGACGATCAGTTTGGTCATGTTGCCGACCATGCCAGTGCGCGAGGCGAGTTGGGTGGCAGAGCCAGCGTCACTCGCTGGAGTGAGATTCTGAGTTTCTTCTGCGCCTGATCCAATAATATCATTTACCCACTCCATCGCGACAAAGCGGGTGGTGTTTTTGACTAAACACTCGAGGGAAGGGCTGTCGCAATTCTCAACCGCAGCGGTATAGGCTGTTTTTTCTTCATCTGAGATTTTGTAGGTGTACTGAGCGGTCGCCGGTCTGACCGAGAGTACCAACAAAAAAAGCACGGTGGCGAGGACCCGTTTGAACATGAGAATAGTATAGCAGGAGGGGGCAGGGGGAGAACAGCTTAATTAAACAAATTGTTTTCCAGACTCTCGAGCAGCACCCAGGGTTGATTGTTTATCCGCTTTGCTGAGTTCTTCTGGTGTTACTCCCCATGGATGAATCTCTGGAGAGATAAACCGAGAAGCTTTGTACAGCACATCGAGGCGATTGTCTTCGCTAATATCTAAAAAATAATCTGAAACAACAATTACATCAATATCACTGTCTTTGAGAGCTGTGCCGTCACCTCGCGAACCGAAAACAATTACTTGAGAAAGCTTTACGGCTTTCGGTAAAGCACTAATAAACAGTTTTAACGGTTGTTTAATTTGTCTAAGATCCATTGATAGAGTTCCTTCAAAATCATCTATAGCTGATGACAACCAACTAGCAGCTACGCTCTTCATATATGCAGTATACCAAATTTTCGTCATTACTTCCCCGTTGATACAGTTGTGAATACATGGTATACCACTGATATAGTTATGATAGACGCACAGCAAATAACGCAGTTGACCGATCTCATCGCTCAAGCCAAGTCTATCTTTGTGATTTTTCCCAGCACTGCTTCACCAGATAATCGCGCTGCCGCTGAGGCACTCGCTGCCAGTTTGCTACAAGCGGGTAAAGAAGTTCGATTGCTTTCACCACGCTTGCCGGAGCCATCGCGTTATCCAGAATCGAGTGAAGTAGCAGTCACAACAGAGCTCGGCAACCAAAACCTGGTTTTGAGCTTCGCCTACCAACCAGAGCAAGTGGACAACGTCAATTACCACATTGGCGAGGAAACGGGGCGTTTTTACCTGACGATCAAACCGCAAAAAGGCCAGAAACCACTCGATCCTGCCTCGGTCGAGTTTTCTTATACCGGAGCAGAAGCTGATCTGATAGTCACTATCGGGGTCAAAGAACTCGCCGAACTCGGGCAGCTCTACATGAGCTACGAAGAGGTGTACACAAAAGTCCCCGTGGTCTCGATCACCACGTTTGACCCGCCGTTTGCAACCGTATCAATCAATGCCGGTAGCAGTCCAAGCTTGAGTCAAGCAGTGGCACGCCTTATTTCTGATCTGGGTTTTTCACTTTCGTCTGATGCTGCTACTCAATTGCTGTATGGTATCGAGATGGCGACTCAAGGTATGGCCTCACGCAGTGTGACGGCCGAAACATTCGAAACGGTTGGGCAATTGCTGCGTCAAGGTGCGCGGCGGATTGGTTACGAACAAAATACCATCACGGTTAATCAAACAGCAAAAGATGCACCCAAGGAAATCAAAGTAGCCAAAAAAAACTCGACCACTTCGTTTGCAAAAAGCATGTCGGTGGCGCGGGGGTAAAAAATTAATTTCTTCGCTGCGGACATGATTCCCAACCAACAGGTGGATAATTGGACGGCTGTGGAACTGCTGGTTGGTTCAGGGTCTCGCGCAGCTTGCCCCAAAGCGTCCAAACATACTTTGCCTGTGGTGTATGAGCATTCCAGATTTGGCTATAAGCATTGTCTCCGTTGATGGCAAATGCATTGACAAACCCATTCTGGTTCTCAGGGTATTTTTGCAAGCCGAGCCACATGAGTTTGCGACAAGCGGAGTCAGCGGCAGAGGGAATATCAGTTGCTGCAGTAAACTTGAGTTCATTGATCACTGCTTGGGTAAATGTGGTTGGCTGGTGCTGATTGCAAGAATCTGCGCTTGCGGCAGCCAACGTTCTCCAGGTATCCCAAGAACCATCTGGAAATTGCCAAACCCCTTTTGCCCCCACGGCACTTACTGTGTTATTGCTATATGTTGAGCTTTCTGAGTGTGCCACAGCAAGTACGAGCAGCGGATCGCAGCTATGTCGGGCCGCCGCCTTTTGAATCGCATCCCAAATCTCCTGCGACGGTAGTTTGAACGTCACCATACTGCCATTCCAGTATTCAATATCAAACGAGACATCTTTGCCAAATTGGGCAATGCTCCCGACGTCAGAGTTATTTGCATCGCTACAGTCGACTTCACGAATGATATTGGGAAAGAGATTGTCGCAAGCGTAGTGTTCTTCACCGTTTAATTGCGGCAAGTTAAACTCTCTGCCAAAGATTTGTTTGTAGAGGGCACGACCAGGTAACCTACCAGCTTTCTCATACTCATACCAAAGTCTCAGGTCGTCTGCGCCATTCAGACCGCCACAAGAGGTATTGAGCATAATGTCGTAGCCAGGTTTAGCAATTTTACAACCATAACTTTCTTCCAGGACAGAATCTTGCCCATCGTCGGGTCCACCCGGCATATTGGAGTTGAACGAGGCTTTGGCACAATAGGCGTTTCTGCCTTGAGGACCGACTCCTACAGGGATAATGCTCGAACCAATTTTGAATTGTGCACCATTTTGTACTCCGTTTTTATCGATCCAAATGGTACCCCGAGAGAGACACCCGAATGTTTCGGTGGGGAGCAGATAGTAGCCAGGCTTTACCTGTAGACTGATGACGAGGTTGGTCCAATCGCTGGAGCCGGAAAGTGGAACCAGTTTTGAACCAAGGTCATTCCATGTCTCAGGCTTCTCAACCTCTGTCACTGGTACATTTGCTGGTAAGTACCAGATTTGTGCGCCAGTTGAGGCATCGTGCGATCCGATGCGACAGCGAATCATCGAGCCCTTTTTATCATATCCTTGGCCCGGATTCATGGTCACGACACTGCCAGTAGTGACCAATGTCGCACCATCGAGAATACGTGTGGCTATCTGTAGGCTGTAGCTCGAGGAGGGGTCGAGAAAGTTTTTATTGCTTCCCAAATCAACTGATTTACAATTCTCTTTCGCTTCGGTGGCGCCGCAAATTTTATAGAGTGATGTTGTCTTGTTGGTAATGGCGAGCTCCTTTACGCCGCAGTAGGTAATTGCTTGTTGTGGTTCTTTTTGTCCTATACCCGCGCAGCGATCAAGCAAAAATTCCTCCGTTGTTTTGCAGGCAGTGAGGTAACTTTGGACGCCACTGGCTTCTTTTGCCAGCGTGCGCTGCACCGCGCGCAGGTAATAGCCGAGTTTGGCGCCCAAGAATTGCACCTGTTTGAGCACGCCCATCACAATCGTGCCATCTATGGAGCTCATGCAGTCCTTCCCTTGGGTTCTGATGCACTTGCCAGGATCAAAAATTTGCATGGAAGCCGCGGTATTTGCCAGATCGGTAGTGCCCCCAAACATTTCGAAACGGTCGTTATTGTTCGGGTCGGACTCGAGAGCAATGATTTGTTCTTTGGTCAAAAAACTATTTGCCAGGACATTCTCAACCTCTGCCAACTCATAGCCAACTGGGTAGACCAGGTAACTCTTGAGTGAGGTTTGTCCAGACAGTACCGTACCACCTTTGGTTGCAACCTTATTAATCATAAATGAGCTGACAAACTGTTGGACTGCTTTATCAGTATTTGTGCTGCCAAGATTGAGGAATAGTTTGCTAATAATTTCTGCTCCCAGTTCATCAGAAAAAGTTGATTTTGGAGTTTGCAGGTTGACAGCAGAGGGTTCATCTATGGTAAATGACTCATCAATTTCTGCTGGACCAACACAGTCGAGTTGTTGCGGGTCGATCAAATTTTGGGCATTGACGATATCTGTCAGAGCTTTGACCAGTTGGTCTTTGCAGGCAGTACTGCCTGTTCCGTTGGGTGGCAAACCATCAAGACAGTAAATGGGGTTGCCGGCATTTTGAGTGAGTACGCTTGTTACTGTAGCTGTCAGTGTTGTTTTGAGTGCCGCCTCTCTGCTCGCAGCTGCGGTTTGTTGTCCCACCGTAAGCAGCGAGTCTCTCGCTAGCATGGCACCGTCGGAAAAAAACGGGTAGGCTTTTGAGTTGGAACCAGAAAAAGTATTTGCACTTGGTTTATTGGTGATGACATCGGGGATCTTAAACGCTACAACGAGCACCTCATCTCGAGGAGGAGTGCCGTGCGCAAAGAAACTAAATAGTTCGTTCGGATTCTTTTTCAGCTCCTTGAGACTCAAGACGAGGAATGCTAGGCGATGTCCACTCTCAATGGTGAGTGGCACCTGCGTCAGGTCGGTAAACAGTTGTTTTTTCGCTTCTTCTGGACTTTTTTCCAACTCTTTACAGGTGGTAGTTATATTTTTTTGTCCGCCGCCAACCGAGCGATACTCTGCCAAAAGCGATTTGACGGTGTGACTGGTGTTTGGGATGAGAAATGTATAGAGCGCACAAGCATCTGGAGTGATTAGTTTGGTGCACATATCGTCTTGTGCCCAGAGGTTTTTTGCTCCCTCAGCGCAGCGCTGCGACTCAGAGAGGAGTGATTCGATGGGAGCGGAACCCAACTCTGCCTGGGAGTAAGTAGTGCTGGTTGGTTCTTGATATGCCCAGTATTCTTCAAGGTCACTTTTTATTTGGTACTTTCGTTCGCTGTCACGGAAAAGTGGCGTGTGAGCCAGTGAGTAGTCGAGTGTTAAGATAGGACTGAGCTTGAGTTCAGCACTACCCCCAAGGGCTAAAAACATCTTGACAATATCCGAGGGTCCAATTGAACCGACAATTTGTTGCTCGGGTATTGCGCAGTACGCTTGGTAGCCCTGTTCGACCAAGTCGGCGCGAATCTGGGCATAATCGCGTCTCCCCGGGTCTGGGAAAATTCCGACTAGTGGAGAAAGGTGAAAAATGTTGGGGTTATACGAGAGGTTTGATGGATTGGAGCCGGGAGCAGAGAGGGGATTCCGCGGTCCCGTTTCGGTGATGATGAGTTTTCCTGGAAACCGATCAAGAGTTTGATCTGTCCAGTATTTCTCCATGCTTTGTCCGGCGGGGTAAAGGTTGCCTGCAAACGCATCGATACAATCAAAGTTTGGACCAGCGGCATTTTTCATACTGGTATATATGCCATCAAATGACGATGAGGTTAGGTTGAAAGCTGGCGAGAGTAACAGTACGTTTTGCCCAATGTCACCCCGCGCTTTGGCGTCGCAAACGGCAGTCATGTAGTGTGCGAGAGGTTTGCCGATACAATCATAGAAAGTTTGGTTATTGGTTGGGTTGTTGGGAAATGAACCGCACTCTGGTGCAAACCAAGATTCTATGTCTGGTTCATTTGGTCCGGCTATAGCATAAAATGTTTTGCTCGTGCCCTGTGATAGCGTGTGGAGAAAATCAATATAATCTCCCGCTATCCTTGAGGGATTATTGTTCCACTTCTCGAATCCGATGCCCGAATCTGCTACACCAATTCTGACTATTGTGGTGCTTGGATTGTTGCTGATAGCTGAAATTACCGAAGCCGGATTGTCCCGAGCTGCAATTTCTAGCGTCCACTGCATGCCAAATTTTTGTGCCTTATCGTATTGCGCCAATCCATTGCCAAAAACTGTGCCAAAATTGACCCCGAGCTTATCCCCGCACTTTCCTTGAACCCCACCGCAGAGCTCGAGGATTTGTGTATCGTGGAGCTGATGCTTTTTGAAGTTGGCATCAGCGCTGCCAAAGGGGGTAAATAGTAGCACAGCTTGGGTTTGGGTTTTACCCAGGACAAATTGTAAGTCTGCTTTGAACGCGGCAAAGTCTGAGGTAGCCTGAGCACTACTTGTTTGGGGGTCAAGAAGTGCCAGAAAGCCAATCAGAATAATAATACAGCCAAGAGCGAACCAGGATTTTCTCACAGACTGATTATAACCGAAATAGAGGAGTAGGGCTTGAACGAGCCTGCATTACGGTGAACCACTACCTGGGGTGAGCCAGATCTCGTTTACTCCGTCTCACTCGACCTTGGAATCCTGAATTCTTTGATTGTAGTAATACCCGTAAAGTTCGAGATGAGGTTTAAAATAATAAATGCACTGAGAGCCACCACAATGCCAATGACCGCATAGGTCATGGTTTTTTTGGCATCGCCGGTATGTTTGGTGTCACCACCAGAAGTGAGCCAGCGAAATGAGGCATACAAAAACATAACGAAAGCGGCCAAACCAATGATCGGAATGATAACTAGAAAAATATTAGCAAACAAACACTCAAAGCCCTGGATGGTGGCCACGTCTTTTTTTTCTCCGCCGACGCATGCTCCATCCCAAGGTTGAGTTTGGGCAAAGACTGGGCGGACAGTCATCGCCAACAGCGAGATAGTAGTTGCGAGGCTTTTGCCCAGTTTGGAGAAGAACGAGCGATTGTACATCTACTGGGTAGTATAGCAGTCAGTAGGATAAGCGGAAAGTCGCCTTGTGCCAACCTAGATAAAAAGTTTGCTATACTGCAACCATGAAACCAGCAATCATTACCGACCATTTGCCTGCGCTCAATAAAATAATTCACGAAAATGATGTGGAGTATCTTGCGCTCTACGGGTCATTTGCTCGTGGAGAACAGAAGCCTGATAGCGATCTCGACTTACTCGTGTCATTCAAAAAAAGAAAAGGTTTGTTTGATTTGATTGGACTACAAAACAAATTATCAGACTTATTTGATGTTAAAGTAGATTTATTAACCAGACATAGTCTGAGTAAATATGTCAAGCCATACATACAAGATGATTTACAAGTGATTTATGCAGAAGAATCCTGTGGATATGAAAGTCTAATGAGGTAATTAATTTAGATGTCCTATTCAGTTTGTCTTCTATCCACTTACAAAGTTTATCGCACTCTGGGTTGATAGCGCATTCTTTTATAGCTTCGTGATAAATTTTTCTTTGTTCAAGGCTGGCTCTGGGGTATCCCCCCATAATTGTTGGATAACCATGTGCAAGTGATATTTGATCTACAATCACCCTGCCTATCCTTCCGTTTCCATCGGGAAAAGGGTGAACTTTAATAAAACCGTAGTGAATTTTTGCCATTAACTTTATTGCACCATTTCCCGAGCTGTTTTTGATTCCTAAGAGTTCACTAATTTGCAGAGCTAGCTCCGCTAGTTTTTGACCAACTAACTGATGGGGAGGTATTCCATGTAATTCTTCATCACCAACTTCTCCAAACCGGACATCCTGTTCTCTATACCTTCCTCTAACTTTTAGTACCCTTAGAAACAATTGTTTGTGCCATTCTGACCACTCCCGCACCCACTCTGAAGGGTTTCTATTTTGAAGTTTTTCTAAATAGAGTACCTGTGTGTTATTGAGCTCATTTTCCAATCTAGAGCGGATGATCTCCAAACCTTCTTCTTCCCTGCGAATCACACACTTGTGAAGTTTGGGTATTCCTAAGCGGAAACCCAGATGAACATACTCCTTAGTTTTTGTATATTCCTGCCAAAGATTAGAAACAACGTCATCTGCAGATAAAAATTGATTGCTCTCAGAAGACATCAGGATTATCAGGGTACTCCAGCGCAGTATTGTCCTGCACAATTTCTAATTTCATACCATTGATCAATCTTGCTTGAAGTAGTTGCTGGTCTAATTGATCAGAAAGGTTTGTTGTATTCCTATGCTGCTGAGGTAGAGGTAATTTTAAGTCTTCTAATGATATGTAGTATGATTGACCATTAGGAAGAGAAAGCCATGAGGGTTCTTTGTGGCTTATTGTTACTAATGTACTTGTGGCTAAATTATCAAGTTCCGAGACAAAAGTTTTTAGTCTTTGACTATACTCTGGTAAATTAATTATGGTATTTGGAGCTAAAGCATAATTTTGCCTGTCGTAAGTCAATCCGACACTTTCTTGTGTGATTATTATCTCTTTATCAACCTCCAAATCCATAAAGCCGTCAGGCACAGGTCCCAAAGGCATACGAATAAAGGCTATCTTATTTGTATCCTGATAATTAGTAACAACCAGATCTTTAAAGCAAAAGTAGATAACTTTAGCAAATTTAACTTTTGAAATCGACCGAGGAAGTAAAGCCAAAATTTCTTTAGCTAATGTATTGAGAAATACTTTATCCATATAATTCCTTTCTAGCTAAATAAATTCAGTCTACATATACTGTAAAGAAAAAGTAAGACATTAGCAATAAAGAGCCTAATTTTACCAAATTAAACCCACATACATACAAGTAATTTTGTTTTACTTGCAGCCCGCCATTCCCACATTTTGCTCTTACACTCATCATTTTATTGGACGTTGTCGCTTGATTGCAGAAACCGACAAGTAGTAGTTTGTACCTGGGGAGTTGTAACTTACTCACTAATCGACCGCATGTTGTCAAACAGATCGTCGTACGAAGTAAAGCCAAGAAACTTTAAAACCACGAGAAAGACCGCCCAAGCAGCGGCTACAATAATCAGACCGACAACCGCCGCCACGATTTTACTTCTGGCTTCATCGGTTTTGCCTTTGTCACCGCCAGAGGTTAGCCACTGAAAGGCGGCGGTGATGAGTTGGAGCAAGACCAAGAGGGCAGCAATCAGTATAACCAAGGTAAGGACGGAGGTAATCAGTCCACCCAAAGTTCTGGCGTAGCCTTTGAATAATTCCACATCTCCAAAAACTGCCGTGCCTGAGCTCGTAGCCTGTGGGTCGGTGGTAGTCGAGAGGTACATGGTATCCCCAGATCTAACTACATCGAGAGAGCTACCACTTGCGAGCACAGCTGTAGGATAAACAATACAAGTGAGTAGTATTCCAATAACTACTGACACTCTTTGATGCAATTTGATCATGTTGTTATTATACAACAGATCAGATCTGGAAGAATAAAAAGTTACGTCCCCTTCACATTCACAATATTTGTGAATAAATCAGTGTAACTACTAAAGCCAAGGAATTTGAGGATAATCAGAAAGACTGCCCAAGCAGCAGCTAAGATGATTAGACCAATA
>C687J35174_10009528_pt1 | contig 12162 bp, 15 predicted proteins | sample RifCSPhighO2_01_FD_35174 | JGI IMG/M metagenome (IMG submission 35174) | reverse complement strand
GCGTTGAGCTGCTTTTGCTCAGCAATTTTGAGCGCGACAACTACGCCAAGACTGTGACCGAGGAGAATCGTGTCTTTATTGAGCTGTGCGTTTTTTAGTGCGAATTGAACTTGCTCTGTTTCAATCGGATTGTCAGTATTTGGGAGTGCTGGAGTGTAAACGGCTTTACCCAACTCCTTTGCGAGCCAGGGGAAGAAATGCTTTTGTGGATTGCCTGTGAAGCCATGAAGGAGGATGAAGTTCATTTGTTCTCACCTCTGAGATAATCTTTGTAATCAGCGAGATTTTCTTCGTAACGCTTCTTGCTTGTGAGCATTGCGGGAATTCTTTCTCTCGAGGTTTTGACTTCTCCATTAAATAAATGTTTTCTCTCCGCAGTTATAATAAGAAATTTTTCGTGAAAAAAGAAATCATCGCTTGGCTTAAATTCACCCGATGTGAGAAGCATATACGCTTCGTTATTCAGATTAATGGCCAGATCAACGTCCATTGGTGCAGCTTCTAATGCTTTCAGGCGCTTGAACAGATCAATTGCATGCTTACGCTCTTCGTCATCGCTGCTGTCGACATAAGAGCCAACGCTTTCAACAGCTTGCTCAATATAAAAATCAAGGCAGACGCGTGGGTTATAACTTCCGTCCCGTGCTTCGTTCCCGAGCTGATTGTTTAATACATCCCGCAAATACATGTACGCAGCGGATGCATGCTCGCGGCGATTCTCAGTTTGACGACGATCATATTCTCGAACAGCAGAAATGCCACCGAAACCAGCATAAATGGCAGCAAGAGCATAGAGCCCGCCCCATTTCTTCAGGTGCGCTCTCATCAGAATTTCTTAAATTCGCCCGCGACATCAATCAGGTCAACATGGCCTAAAAGGATTGCACGGCAGCAATAGCGCTGCAAGCCAATCTGGTCGAGCAGCTTCTTGCGGTCTTCGCCTGCGTCAACACGCTGCTTATATTGCTCCCACACGTGGCCCAGCGGCTTCCCGCACGTAAAACACCGGATTGGAATCATCATTTTTGTTGCCTCATCTATAGCTTTTCTGCGTCTTTGAACGCGCCTTTGACTTGCGGCCTGGCTTGCGCGTTTCTTTTCTTCGGACATCTGCGACAAGCAGCAAACGGTCATACGATTCAAATGTCTTTTTCAATTTACTGTCGAACACAACAAGCGCACGAGCTATTGCAAGACGTGCTGCTTCCGCCTGGCCAGCAGAGCCGCCGCCAGCAACACGCACGCTGATATCAACTTCGCTTGCTCGCTCGCCAATCAGCACTAACGGCTCTTGGATGCGCAGCTGTACAATATGATCAGTAAGCATGTCTAAACGCTGATTATTTATGCGAATAACTCCTGTGCCTTTCTTTAATGTTGCACGTGCAGTCGCACTTTTTCTCTTTCCACTTGTATGAATAAATTTACTTACCATCGTCCACCCAACTCCTGACAAAGTTTTGCAATTGTAATATATTTTGAAACAATGATCTTTTCGACTGACGCATCCTGAATAGTTTCAAGCGGTGCTGTNAANGCNGGCGGAACACCNACGTAGCACATGGTTCTTTTAAATGCGATGATACCGCGTGCATTCTTTGGCAGCATNCGGCGAATCATNCGCCTCATGAACATGTCAGGGCGTCGATGATAAAATGGACCTTTTACTGGCTTGCCTCTGCGATGAGAAACATCAAGAAACTTTTCAATCGTTGTGCGCTTGTCGCCCGTTATAACGATCTTGTCACAATTGACGACAACAACCTCGTTGCCGAGCAACGCAGCCTTTGCTGCATGAGAAGCAATACGGCCTGCAATGCAGTTATCCCCATTAATGATTTTCATCCGACAACCCTCACGTTTGTACCTTTTGGATTCTGTTTCAGTAATTCTGCGATAGCAAGAGCTTTGCCGCCTGCGTGATGGATTTTGTCGGCTGCCTGCTTTGAAAATGTAAATGCTGCGACGGTTACTTTTCGTTCAATGTCACCCATGCCAAGCACTTTGCCTGGTATAACAAGAGTGTCGCCTTCTTTTGCAACTTTGTTAATTTTATAGACGTTTACTGCGCGGCGAACACGCGTTGGTTTCTCTAGGTCAACTGCTACGCGCATCCATACTGGAGCGTCTTCTTTGCGTGCAGCCTGCTTCAGTTCAGCAATCAGCTGCTGCGCAACCGGATTTGTTGGACCTGTTCGTTTCATTGTCGTATGATTAATAAATGCGGAGGAAGGGACTTTCACATCCTTTTTGGATATTTGAACCCTCGCACCCACTAAGGGACAAGGCATTTGTGACACTGGTCTCCTCAACCAAACGCTTCGGAATGAATTTGCGCATTTGACCAGGCTCTGCCACCTCCGCATTAAGTGTGATTGTAGGTGTAAGGGGGTTTTCTTCGATATGGCCGCGCATTTGAAATCTTAATCTTTCATTTTTGCGAGTAGTTAGACTTCCATCACCAAAAGCCAAGCCCACTATTTCAGCAGCTTTTTCATTTTTTACAGGTTTAATCATAATTTCTCCTTGAGCAAATCTAATTCTTTGATGATAAGATCTGCTGCCGTATCGAGTATTTCTTTGCAGTTGAGCTGTCCCCAACTTTCAATTGTAAAAATGATATTCTCTGTTTCTTTTAGCTCAGCACCGACTTCTTCAAGCACTTGCAGGCAGGCTTCGGAGTTTTGAGATAATTGTAATTTTTCTTCGTCAACTTTCACTTTGCCATCAACCTGTGCAAGATTGCCACACGCGCGCTGAAGCCGTGCCTTTTGATCATGNTCGAACTTTACTGAAGAAGTGTTAATGGTTACTTCATGNTTATAATGAGCTAAACAGGGCGACCATTTTGCATGTTCACGGCCACGGCCAAGAATTGCAATCGCTTCAATTTCAAGCTTCTGCTTCGCAGCCAATTTAACAACAGGCATGTCGTCATACACAAACGTGCATTTTGGATCTGCGCTTTTTGCTTCGCCCGCAGTAACAAGCCCTTTTTTTGCTGCTTTTAATGTGATCTTTAGCTGGCATTTCGCACAGCCTTCGCCGCCGCATGAACATTCCTGTTTGATTGTGTAACTGGACAAATCTGTTTTTATTGGAATCAGGCCAAGCCGATGTGCAATCATTTCATCGTACAATGCTGAGCTGTTATCGTGAAAATCAATATCTTCGATCGCAAGCGTTGGCACTTCATCCATTGAAAATCTTCGAACGAGGTTTGCAAATGATGCACTCGCACCATCAAGGCGCACTTGTAACAGATTTGCTTTCTTGTCCCACTGTAAAAGCTCAAGTTTCATACGCGTCGCCCTCTCCTGCCCCCTTTAATGCGGCAGCCATCATGTGCAACTGGAGTAACATCTTCGATCTTACCGATAAGCAGACCTGCGCGCGATAATGCACGGATTGCAGCCTGTGCGCCTGGGCCCGGGTTTGCAGGACCTTGATGGCCACCTGGCGCTTTAACTCGAACATGCAAACCATTAATGCCTTTGTCGCGGATTTGTTCTGCGACTTTTTTTGCAGCCATCATTGCCGCAGTCGGTGAACTTTCAAGGCGATCTGCTTTTACGACTTGGCCGCCCGAAGAGCGTGCAAGCGTTTCGGTGCCCGTAATATCAGTAATATGAATAATAGTATTATTGTAGCTTGAGTAGATATGCGCAATTCCCCAGCGAATCTTTCGATCGTCTCTCATGCTGCCACCTTTTGTTCTTTCAACTCAATTGTTGGTTCAATTTTGGATTCGATCTTTGGTTCGGCTTTAAATTCGGCTGCTTCTTTTCTATCTACGCCTTTTTTCTTCGTTTCCTTTTTCTCAATAGGAACTCGCTCCGGATGATCGGGATTCAAAAACTGTGAACTTTGAGCAAACTGGATAAGTTCCTCTTCATCTTTTCTGACCACGTAACTTGGCGCAGTGATTTCACGTCCTTTGACTGACAAATGGCGATGCACAATAAATTGGCGTGCCTGGGACATGCTTCGTGCAAGACCTCTGCGGAATACAACGCTTTGCAGTCGTCGCTCGAGAACATGACGTACGGTCAAGCTCAGAATATCATCTAATTTTGCACCAATGCTTAACAAGCCGATCTTTTGAAGCCGCTCCAGAAGGGCATTACGCTCTTTTTCTGACTGTTTTGTTTTTAACGCAATAAGTTTTTTTGCCTGATTCTTGAAATCACGCAGAGCGCTATTCATGCGCCAGACTTCCTGTTTGTTCTTTAATGAGTATTCTTTCTTCAATTCGTTCTCTGCCGCAATATTGTCCTTTCTCCAAGGATGCATCGGACCAGAATATTTCTTGCGTAGTCTGCGTGGGTCACCCATAAGTCATCACTTCTTCTTCTCCTTGCCTGCAGGTTTTTCTCCTTTATCTCCTGCAGGCTGTGTAACCTTCTTGCGCTGAACGCCCAGGTGAATCTTTCCTTTGTTCTTTCTGAAATTTGAACGTGTACGCTGTCCACGTACTGGAAGACCAAGCATGTGCCGAATGCCGCGATATGCTTTTATCTTTTTCAATCGCTTCATATCATTGTCGTTTACAAAATCAATGTCGCCCGTTACAACATGCCTGTTTTCGTTGGTTTCGAAATCTCGGCGGCGGTTTACCATCCACACTGGTGCGCCGTGCTTCAATGGATTGCGAATCACTTCATCAAGCTTTTTTATGGTTGCCTCGTCGAGTGAGCCTAATTTAGCATACATATCAACTTTTGCAAGATGACAGACCAGATGAGAAAATGAGACGCCGACGCCTTTTATTTGTGATAATGCGTGATGGACAGGCTTTAAGCCGTTCAAATCAGTGTTTACGACACGAACTAATTGCTTGATTGGTGGTTCCATGAGATTAATTGCTGAGAAAAGCTCTCAGCCCTGTGCGCCATCTGACTCGGGCTAATTCGTAGCTGTGGAGGGAGGGGGTTTATAAAGGTTATGACGCTGGGCTTAAATCTTGCTTAATAGTTCAAGATATTCGCGATATAATTCGGTCGATATATAAAATCTTTCTGAAATCATTGCCTCCAAAAGTTTCTTTGCTTCTGGTTTTGTGATTTTCTTCTTTTTTACAGCATGAAGTAAAACACTCAGTGTGCCTCGCGCTTCAACCTTGAGTAAGGCAGCGTATGACCGTGCTGAGTCATCATCAATAATAAGATTGCATTTGTATTTGTATGCTAATGTGATGGCCTCTTTTTCGCCTTGGCCTATTCTTGCTGACATAAGAAGACTATGAATCCTGATTTTTTCGACTATAATTGTCTTATCTTTAATCGCTTTGGATATTATAAGTACCTCTGGGCTGCTCTCTTTTCTGAGAATTTCAATGTACACTGCTTCTGGAATAAGAATCACATTTGAGCATATAATGTCGAGCCTGCCCTGTTTTCCAAAGTTAATGAGGGGAGAGGTATTAGTCACCATCATGCGAAATATCATCTCTTAATGATTGAACTGAATAATTTATCGGAATCTTTTTTTCCGCCGCTATTTTCATGAAATCGGCATAAGGCAGACGTGAGAGTTCTGCTGCCCTTCCTATAGAGATTTCTCGATTTGCGTATTTTTTTAGGGCAATGTCGATGAGTTCTGCTGACACAGCTTTGCTCAATAGCCTGCGGACTACTGCAGATTTGTCGAGCTGCTCTTCGTTGGCTACGTAATGGATATCGCTGACAACTTCTTTTGGGACTCGGACGCCGATAAGGGATTGCATGTTAACAAGAGTTGTATTTTGTTAACTTATATATGTTTTGGTTGTTCGGTTGTTACTAGTGAGTGGTTAAATATGGAAAGGTTTATATAAGGGCAGCTTTAATCTCGTGATATGGCCGATACACGTGTTGATCAGGGAACCGAAATTAAGTTGCCTGAGGGCGGCTTGGATGATGTGGTAGTTGAGTTACCACCACAGAAACCAGCAGCTCATACGGTTCATCAAACAAGCGGACGATCGTTTGATAAAGAACAATACACTCTCCGTGAACGATTTATCCATTTTCTTAAAGAAGGGTATTTTGGTAGTGAAAATCCATTTGATGATCCTATTTTAGAGGCGCTTGTTCAGGGTATGGGACCAGATATGTTCAAATTTGAAAACTTGAAGTTTGCGTACCCGCTCAATGTCGGCAATAGATATCTTTCTGCTGATTTAATTGTTCCAGATGAAGTTCCTTTCGGTGTTTTTACTACAGGGCTCGCAGCTGTGTTAGGACAAGGTGATTCTGCTAGGGGAGAGCAACGAGTAAGATATTTGCTGACAACTGACATAGGAAGCCTGTTTGGATTAAACGATAGCACAAAATCAGTAAATCTTGCAAAAGGCAGCCCTGTTTTTGAATATTTTCCGGAGCTGAATAAACTGGGAAAGTTAAAAGGAACAAAATTTGTTGGAAAAGACCCACATCTGCTCTTGCTTGCACTCGATCCAAGACATCGCCACTTTCTTAGCCTCTGTTTTGATTATGCCCTCAATGATGCAAAGCTTCCTTCATTTACCAACAATCAGAATCAATATGACAGGAGTATGCCGGTTGATAGACGTTACTTTTCTCCGGCAAACGTTCTTGCTTTAGTTAAAGGATCGCTTTTGCCTCTCACTGTTGCAACAGAAGTAGGCATGCGTTATGATGTTCGAAATCTGAAAGAATATGTTGATACTGCACGACAACTAGAAGCACAACTAGTATCAGCACCAAAAACATGACCAACACAAAAGCACTTGAATATATTGCGACCGAGCTGATAGGTCAAGGAATGACTCTTGAACAAGCACGCGAGCGTATTCATCAGGCAAGTTTTCTTGCAACACTTGAAGCGGCGACAAAAGTCATTGGTCCGCGGGTAACCCCAACACCATTATTTCGCATAGCTTATGATGAAGTGACTCATCAACTTGATCTTAGATTCCTTGAAGGAAAAGGAAAAGTTCCGAGACGAGGGGCAATTGATATTGAATTTGCAGATTTTATGTATGCCTCACTTGCATGCGAACGTGTTTCAATGCTTTCTGAGGGATTGACAGGAACAGGAAAGACGTTCACGCTCGAAAAAGTAGTTGCTACGGTTTTCCCCGCTGAAAATTATCGTGTGCTGCGATTAAATCCAAACATGTCGAATGTAGATCAGCCATATATCAACGGAAGAATTGATAGTGGCGTACTTCAGATCTCCATCAATCATGGTGCGGCACGCTCTGTTGCTGTTCTTATTACAGATGAACAGAACAGAGGAGATACAAACTCAATCCTCGCAAAGTTAGATGGACAAGTCATTCTTGCGACAGGAGAACGTACAGAACTTGGTTTGCCCATTCCAACAGTGAGTGAGAAAGAAGGAGCAATAACAATTTCATATGATGGTAAAGTAAGACCTGTTGTCGTCCATGGCGCACAGAATCCTGCAACAGCACAATACACTGGTGCACGATCAACGGATAGCGCAGTGGGAAACCGCCAGATCAATATAGATTTTCCAAACATGGCACTTCATTCTGGTGCAGCAACAGTCAACATGGGCGGACGAAATGCAGCTCCCCATAGCGAGTTCAAAAGAGAATTTGTTGTGAGATTAGCTCGCTACTTGGGTGTTGATGGTACTCAATTAGGGAGTCACTTGTTGCCTGGAGCTCAAACAGCAGAAGAAAAAGGACGCGCAGATGGTGAATACTTATCCCTCCATGCATTTAGTTTTGATCCAGAATTTACACGAACGACTGTTCTCAAATCAGCAGTTGAACTTGCGGATCACATTATCATGATGACTGGAGGCAAAGGATTAGCATCTAATTTTGCAGATGAACTTCAAGTCGCACAAGACTGGACATATAATCTTTCAAAGTATGGAGCCAATTTCATCTATCAGCAAACATTTGATGGTGCTGCTGAAGTGGTCAGAAGACTCGATGGCTTACGTTCTTCAATGAAAGAGGAGCTCATTGAGCGTGATAAATCAAAAGCAATGAGGGTTGCAGATGCTCTCGCATTGATTACACGATATAAGACAGCATACGCTGTAGCATGCGAAAAAAGAGTCTCACCTTTGGAATCGTTTGCAGATAAAAAGCCGTTAACAGTTCGCGACGTTGCGGGCGCATATACTTTTGTTTTGAACGACAAAAAAGCAAATGGGGGATCGCCAGTCACACTTGTTGATCAGGCATTTAGAGATTATGAAAGTGTCGTGACACAAGTACTGAAAACAGTCTATCAAAGAGCAGACCTACTCTTTGATATCAATGATAGAAATGCCTCTATTCGCAATCTTGTTGCCTATAAAGCAATTAATGATATAAACAAAGTCAAGAATGGAACGGGAGATGAGTACGCAACAGCAATCATCGGCGGATTGAATAAACTTGCACAAGTTGTGCGAGGTTTTGACAATGGTGATGAACCAAGAAAGCTTTTAATTGCTCGTGTCAATGCAGACATTGCGACATTAGCAGGGTTTGTGGATGAGCGCAGGCATGAAATTGCAGAGAGCATGAACGCAACAGTTCATACGAAGGATCGATATGATGCTCTTGCTCAAATTGTAAGAAAAGCTCGTGAAGAAGTTAAAACAAATTATACACTGCCTCGTGTTGAACGTATCTTTGGCATTTAACCATGGCGCTTCTTCTTGAAGAATCAGTACGGGCAGAAGGTTTGTGGAGGCCAATCGCTCGAACGGAGCATCCCGTTTTTGCTGATATTCCAGTTGAGCGTGTCGATCCTGATCCAAAAAGAAAACGCCATTGGATGTTTGCAACGGATAATCAAAAAATTCTTGCGCATGTTTATAAACCTGATGATGTTATTCACCGCTATGAAAGTGCAGTTGTTCCTCTATTCGGTCCAAAGAAAAGAATTCCTGAACTAACATCGCGGTTTATTCAGGATACGATTACGTATTTGTTTTTTCATGAATTATTTCACCCCGTATATTGCCCCAAAAGTAAGCCTGACGAAGAAAAATTTGATGTTGCACTGAAAAAGGGGATTGCCCGAGCTGAGCCTTATCTTACCCCACGTGATGTTGTGAATAAAGCAGGCAATTCAAGAAATGCGATGTGGGATTTATTTATTGATACATTTTTTGCAGAGTATGCTCAATCAGGGCAGATGTATGGACGACATTTAGAACGAGCATTAAAAACACTCCCACCAATAGCTGGCCATCATTTGACCTCGTTGCCCGATGGTGTTGTTACCATGTGGGATGTTGCAGAGCTTGTTGACCATGATCCAGAAACACTATTTTATCCTTTAACAAGAGAGATGTATGCGCTTCTTCAATGTGAATCTGGACAATTGCGCACATCTGTTTTTCAGTATTTCAGAGAAAAAATGGGGAAACGCATCGCTGACGATGATATACGCAAAGCCGTCGTTGGTTCTTTACAGGGCGTTGTTAAATATCTTGACTCAAAAGATCTTCAGCGCATTGGAATTGATCGATCTCAGGTCATTGATGCGGCCAATACTGTTTATGATTTGAGGTCAAAACCTGAAGGAACAGAAGCAAAGCATGTTCTTGTTCATGCGATCACGGAAATCGGAATTCGAACAGAATTTCGATATCAATCTCTTGAAGGTATTATTGAACCGCTTTCAAAATATATTGATATTAACAAAGAAGAACGCCGTGATGGCGCAAATACTGAGAATCAAGAAGGCCAAGGGGATGGGCAAACATCGTCTTCACAATCAGGCGGCGGCGCTGAGCAAGTGCTGCAGAGCCTCGTTAACCAAGGAGATCCAAATGCTGAAGAGTTCATCACAAGCATTGCTAATGATAACAGTGCCCCTCAGAATGCAAGAAATAGACGTTTGTCAAATCTCGCAAAAGATGAATATTATAAGAGACATGCTAAAGAGATTCCGATTAAATCTCCGCGGAAAGAAGCAGTAACGGTAGAAGTCGGAAAAAGACGTGTTCCGCAATTGGTTCGAACACAACTGTTAACACCGCAAGAACTTTCTTTTGTTGATTTAGGTAGAATTATTGAATTTCAGACGCTAACTGGAATTCAATGTTTAACGCAGATTTCTCCATTTCAATATAGATTAGATCATTATGAGTGGAATGAGTTGCCTATTCGTGATTTTGAGTACAAAACGTCTGGAATTGAGGTGCCTGACACAATTATTTTCAGAGTTGACGGATCAGGTTCAATGACGCCATCTTCTGCATTTGTTGGAACAGGCAACAGATATGATGCGCTGATGCACAGTGTTTATGGGATCACAAAATCAGCAGTCAGCGCTGCAACTGCTGTTAAAAAGAAAGTTCATGTTATTGGAGTCTCTTTTAGTGAGCCAGGAAAAACTCGGATAAGTGAACCAGTTGAATTAGTGCAGTTTTATAATACTCCAAATAATCCAGCAAAGCAAGTTTTGTTAAATCCTGATTGTGGCGGAACTTGGCACGACCTTCAAGCGTATGAAGGCGCACATAGACTTGCAACTGGTAAAACTCTCGATATTTTTGTTACTGATGGAGATCTTGACACCCCACATGATCCGAGTATGGATGAACTTAGACAAATTCTTCAAAAGAAAGATGCTGCCGTTGCATATTTGACTATATTTCAGGAAGGGAAGTTTGCAGAACGCGTTAAATTTCTTGCAGAACGAACAAAAAAGATAACCTATCGCCACTTTCCTAACATGAACGGGCTGCAGCAGGCAGGAACAGATCTCGTCGTACAGTACGATCGAGTGCATGAACGGTTTGGAAAATAAAATAAATAGTTAAATTGTGAACTATACTAAGAGTAATTAATTTTCGTACAAATTAATTACTCTTGTATATACAAAAGCACATTAATAATCTCCGATTATTAAGTGCTTTTAGTATAAATCACTGCTTTCGTTTCGGCTTTAATTTCAGTTTTAGTTTCTTGAGTGTTGGTTTGGTCTTTTGCTTCCGGATTATTTGTCTTCCTTCCTCGTTTCGGCTTTTCGAGTTGCACTCTCCGCTTCTCATTAACCTTTGCAATGTTCACCGGATTCTTGAAGCGCGAGCAGATATTATCCGCGCACTTGCAGCCTAGGCTTTGGTAATATGCAATGTTTGAACAATTGGGTGGCAGCATGGGGTGCTTTGTTTTTGTATAGCGCAATTGGCCCGTGAGGTAGTTTTCGCGCAGCGGCTCAGGATTCTTTTTGTTCCATTCCATCACATATTTTTCCACCTGCTCCGGCGACCAGCCAACGCTGCGCAGGAAATTGATGAGAATGAACAACGCACGCTTCTTGCCATCACGCATGCCTTCGGATATCTTTTTAATGCAATCAGGGAAATGCTCTGCGGAAATTGCCGCGTCAGGAACATCAATATCAGTAAAATCTTTCTTTTCCTGCTGCTGTGGAATGGTGTAATCAAATGCTTGGAGGAACAAGGATGATGCTTCGCCCGTCACTGCAGTACGAGAGATAAATGGAAGCGTTGGCTTTACACTGTCTGGATCGGCTTTTTTCTTGTCGAATGTAAGAATTTCCTCAGGAAGAATGGGCAGCGAGACTAAGCCGGATTTCTCATGCAATGAATATGGCGCACGATAGAGATGGCGAGATGAAATGAGAAGCGTATCTATTTCCAGAATGCGCTCAGTATCCAATTTTGTTTGAAATGCTGCATTATTGCAGTTTGTGCATACGACTTTTGCAATTGATTTTATCATTAATTTCCCACATTTGGTACAGCTCTTGTAGCTCAATTGCTCAGTTGTGGTAGCCCGCTCGCCGCAGGTGCACACAAATTCTGTTGTTGGTGCATCGGGCTGCTTTTCGCCACAGAGCGTGCATGCACGAATGAGCAATTCTTCTGTTTTTAATCCGATGTCTTTTGCAAGCTGCTGGATGTTTTTTCGCGCGAGCAGCTCAGAAAATTTTTCTTCCAGAATGTGAATGATGTATTGTGCGATACGCCGCGGACCATCCGGAAATAATAGTTGGACGTCTTTGCCGTGCACTCTTGCAGGAAACGCTTCAAATGGAACACCAATGTGAAACCCTTTGTTGCCGCTGAATTTGACTGAGACTGCGGAAATGCCAAAACTCTTGATGATATCGATTACACTGTAGGCTATTAATTTTGATAACTCCCAGCTTTTACAATCAACATCAATAACAAGATCCCAGCCGCTGCGCAGCGCTGCAAGCTCGT
>C687J35174_10009518_pt1 | contig 12176 bp, 11 predicted proteins | sample RifCSPhighO2_01_FD_35174 | JGI IMG/M metagenome (IMG submission 35174) | reverse complement strand
GTATTGAAACCCCCTCCCCCAACCCCCCTCCTCCTTACTAAGGAGAGAGGGGGTTTCAGTTTCTTTTTCTCCCATGAAACTGGCGATGCACTTCGCGCAATTGTTTGTCCGTAAAATGCGTGTAGATTTGTGTTGTTGAAATATTCGCGTGTCCCAAAAGAGCTTGTACCGAACGCAAGTCCGCACCATTTTGCAAAAGGTCAGTGGCAAAACAGTGTCGTAAAATATGTGGAGTTATTTTTTTGGCAATGCCGGCTTTAATGGCGTATTTTTTTATCATTCGCTGGATCCATCGCGGATTTACAGGGAAAAGCAAATCAGTTACGTTTTGCGCATCTTTTTCCAAGTAATTTTTTATTGCAATCTTTGCTCTTTCTGATAAAAATACAACTCTTATTTTTCCGCCTTTTCCGCGCACGGAAAACTCACCATTTTTTATATTTATGGAATCTCTTTTGAGCGAACAGAGTTCTGATACCCTAAGACCAGAAGAAAACAAAGTTTCTAAAATTGCTTTGTCTCTGGGTGGTTCAGGCGCGTTTAACAGTCTTTCAAGTTCCACGGGTTCAATAAGATCAAGTTCGCGTTCTGGGAGTTTTGCCAATTCCAACTTTTCCGCGTCCAGCGACCGGATGTCTTTTTTTGCCAAAAATTTCAAAAAAGACCGCAGAGCTATAATATAGTAGTTTTGTGTTTTTTTGCTTAAGTTTTCTCTATTTAAAGCAAGTCTGTATTTTCGCACAGAGTCTTCTTTAATACTTTCCGCGGAGTTATTTGCGCCCATAAATTCAAAAAATTTATTCAAATAGCGGTTATAATTTTCTATGGTTTTTACACTCCGCCCTTTTTCTATTTCCAGATGTTCAAGAAACTGTTTTTTGAGTTCAACCAAATTCATCATGTTTAAATTATACGATATTTTGCGACACCAAACCCCATCTTGACTTTCCTGTTTTTTAGGAGTATAATTAAAAGTAGTTAGAACTTTGATTCGGAGGTGATTTGTGAGAGTTTTTTTGATATTTTTGATGGTTTTGCCGATGGCTTTCGCGGAATCATCGAGGGTGGTAACTGTAACCGCCCTTATTGACGGAGATGGGGACATGGAACCCGTTGTAAAACATTTCCAGAACGCTTTTTGGAAAACAAAAAACACATTCAAGAGCGAATTTGGAATCGAACTTCAACTTGTGAAGTTTGATATGCGTTCTTGGAAATCTCCGTCAGGAGTTTTTGACGCGGAAACCGAGTTGGCTCGGTTGATTAAAATGCCGAGAAAAACGGACTTGATCATCGCTTTTACGACCAAAAACTTTTTCAGAGATGAAGAAGTTGAAAATGAAGGTGAGATGGTGATGATGAGAAAGGCGCTCGGTGGCCTTGCCATTGTGGGGGGAAATCATGCGATTGTCTTCCTGGGAGAAAAAACCGAGCTCATACTAATCCATGAGCTGGGACACATTTTCGGGGCCAACCACTCTTTAAATTCGCGGTCTGTAATGACCAGCGAAGATATAGAGTCCTCCGCATTTGACAAAAAAAGTTTGGAGGTGATTCTTGGAAATCGCAACCGCGAATTCTGACGACCACTTCTAACTCCCCCTTCTATACAAGGGGGAGAAACTTTGCTAATATATTTATTATGCTTAAACAAAAAACAAAACAAAAAATAGTATCCGCGCACAGGATACATGAAAAAGATACTGGTTCCGCTTCTGTGCAAGTGGCTCTTTTGTCTGAACAAATAGACGTTCTTTCGACGCATTTAAAAAAACACGCGAAAGATAATCACTCACGAAGGGGTCTTTTGAAAATGGTCAGCAAAAGAAAAAAACTTTTGGAATATTTATCCAAAAAGAACGAGACAATTTATAAATCTCTTATTAAAAAACTGGGACTTCGAAAATAGTCCACAGTCCANAGTCCATAGTCCATAGTTTATGACGAATCTTAGGCATAAAAATCAGCGCGTGGCGGTGTTTATTGACGCGCAAAACATGTACCACTCCGCGAGAAGCTTGTTTGGCGGAAGAGTAAATTTTAAAAACGTTCTTCAGAATGCCGTTGGTGGACGACAGCTTATTCGCGCGTTTTCGTATGTTATACGAACAAAAACCGGAGAAGAAAAGGCGTTTTTGGAGGCTTTGGAAAAAGCGGGCATTGAACTTCGCGTAAAAGATTTGCAGGAATTTTACGGGGGCGCGAAAAAAGGAGACTGGGATGTGGGACTTACTGTGGATGCCATTAGAACCTCTGTGATAGTGGATACAATTGTTATTGCTTCAGGCGACGGGGACTTTATTCCTTTGGTTGAGTATTTAAAAAACCAAGGAAGGCGTGTTGAGGTAATGGCTTTTGGTAAATCAACTTCTGGTAAACTCAAAGAAGTCGCGGACGATTTTGTGGACTTGGGAGAAGAACCAGGGAAATATATATTGAAAAAGTAGAGGTAGACAACGACACAATGTTACAGGGTTGTTAATATTTCTAGAAAATGTTAAGTTAAGTCAATAGCCGATTTTAATAATTTGTGGTTTGTGGATAGGTAGTCCTGAGAATAAACGAAGGGCTAAAATCTGCGAATCACTAAAAAAGTATATGATAACAAAAAAATTTACCACGGAAGTGGGAGGCAGAACTTTAACTGCCGAGTTTAACAATTTGGCCGAACACACAAACGGTTCCTGTCTGCTTACATATGGAGGCACTGTTGTGTTTGCCACTGCGGTTATGAGTCCCAACCAAAGAGAGGGGATAGATTTTTTTCCTTTGCTTGTTGATTACGAAGAAAAATTTTACGCGGCAAGGAGAATTTTGGGTTCCCGTTTTGTGCGCAGAGAAGGCAAGGCATCTGATGAAGCCATATTGGTAGCGCGTCTTATAGATCGCGGTATTCGTCCGTTATTTTCTCAAAAAATGCGTAATGATGTGCAGATTGTGGTAATGGCTTTATCCGTGGATGAAGAAAACGACCCGGATTTTCCAGCAATCATTGCCTCGTCTTTGGCTTTGGGAACATCCAATATTCCATGGAATGGTCCGTTGGGGGCTGTGCGGCTTGGAAAAGTTGATGGAAAATTTGTGTCTAACCCAACATACGAAGAAATGGCAAAATCGCAAATGGATATTATGGTTTGTGGTAAGGATGGCAACGTAAACATGATGGAAGCTGGAGCTTACCAAATTTCTGAAAGCGAAATATCAGAAGCTTTGGAGTTTGCGACAAACGAAATTGAAAAAGTTCAGAAATTTCAAGAACAAATTATAAAAGAAGTTGGAAAAACCAAAACAGAAATATCCACACAAGAACTTCCCAAAGAAGCGCTAGAAGAATTTAAAAATAATTTTTTGTCTCAAGTGGAAGAAGCCATTTACATAAAAGAAAAAATGAACAGATATGAAAAATTGAATGCGATTAAAAAAGATTGGATGGATTTAGCGAAAGAAAGTTTTCCAGATGTTCCAAAAAATTTAAACGACTCTCTTTTTGAAGAAGCTATCAACGATATTGTTCACAAAAATGTGATAGAAAAAGAAAAACGGCCAGATGGCAGGGGAATAAAGGAATTGCGCGCTCTTTTTGCAAAAACCAAAACTTTACCCAGAACTCACGGCTCCGGAATATTTTTTCGCGGAGAAACCCATGTTTTATCTGTTGTAACTTTGGGCGCGCCAAGCGACGCCCAACTTATTGAAGGCATGGAAGTCCGAACAAAAAAAAGATTTATGCATCACTACAACTTTCCCGGATTTTCAGTTGGCGAGGTAAAACCAATGAGGGGTCCCGGCAGGCGCGATATTGGGCATGGAGCTTTGGCGGAAAGAGCTCTTAGGGAGGTTATTCCGGATTCCGATAAGTTTCCGTATACCGTGAGAGTTGTTTCGGAAACTCTTTCTTCAAACGGTTCTTCTTCAATGGGCTCGGTTTGCGCTTCAACTTTGGCGTTGATGGATGCTGGAGTACCAATAAAAGCGCCGGTGGCGGGAATTGCAATGGGACTTATGATGAAGGACGAAAAAAATTACAAAGTGCTTACGGATATTCAAGGACCAGAGGATCATCATGGAGATATGGATTTTAAAGTTGCTGGCACCAAAGACGGAATTACCGCAGTACAAATGGATGTAAAAGTAGATGGTGTACCGCTTAAAATTTTGAACGAAGCGTTTTTACAGGCAAAAGAAGCGAGATTGCAAATTTTGGATGTTATTACAAAAGAACTTCCCGCTTCGCGACCAGAACTTAGTGAGTACGCGCCTCGGATAATTTCAATGACAATTGATAAAGATAAAATTCGCGATGTGATAGGTCCGGGAGGCAAGATGATAAATTCAATAATTGAAGAAACCGGTTCGCAGGTGGATATTGAACAAGATGGTTCGGTATTTATAACTGGTCCCAACGAAGAGTCTGCCAAAAAAGCTTATGAAAAAATTCGCGCTTTGACAAAAGAAGCGGAAATCGGAGAAACATTTGTTGGAAAGGTTACAAGATTGTTTCCGTTTGGGGCAATGGTGGAATACGCGCCGGGGAAAGAGGGAATGGTTCACATTTCGGAATTGGCTCCTTTTAGGGTAAACCAAGTTACAGATGTTGTGTCTCCGGGAGATGAAGTGCCGGTGAAAGTTATAGGCAAAGATGATCAAGATAGGATTAATCTTTCAATTAAGGCGGTAAAAAAACTTGAGTTAAAATCTGAAGAAGATAGAAAAGTCGGAGAAGCAGAGGCGCGAAAACAACAAGAAGCGCGAGAAAGGAGAGATAGAGGAAGAGGTGGAAGAAGGTTTTAAATTCAAAAGTTTTAAATATTTAAAAATTTGAATTTATTTAGCCTGCCTGCCGCAGACAGGGATTTGTAATTTGGAATTTTGTTGTATAATTAAGTGATGGATATACTTTTCGGAAACAACTCTTGGGCGATAATTTTAATTGCTTTTTGGTCGTTGCCATGGAAAGGAGTTGCTCTATGGAAAGCCGCGCAAAAGAACGATAAAAAATGGTTTATCGCGCTTTTAATCATAAACACTCTCGCGATTTTGGATATTTTGTATATTTTTGTCTTTAGTAAAAGAAAAAGTTTGGAAAATCTTCCAATGATTCGCGAAGAGAAACTTCCCACAGAGAAACAAGTTTAATAATTAGAATAAAAATTTAATATATCAAGAGAGCAAAGATGTTAAAGGAACTAGCCTGAAGCTTTGCCCGCAACATATTTCTGTCGAGAGATAATGTGCGAATTCTAGCCCGAAAGGGAAAGATAAAGCTTTTCAAAGCCGTCCTTTCTGGGGCGGTTTTGATTTATTATTAACTAATTTTTTTATCCCGTGTCTTATTTTTTAACATCGGAGTCTGTTACAGAAGGGCATCCAGACAAATTGTGCGATCAAATTGCGGACGCAATTCTGGATGAATATTTAAAAGGAGACGCAAATTCTAGAGTTGCGGTTGAAGTGCTGGCATCCTTGGGAATTATTGTGATTGCGGGGGAAGTTACAAGCCGTGCCAAAGTTGACACTCAAAAAATCGCGGAAGAGGTAATTGAACAAATTGGATACAAAGAAAAATACGGAATTTTAACTTCAATTCATTCGCAGTCTCCTGATATCGCGCGCGGAGTTACCCAACAAAAACCGGAGCAAATCGGCGCCGGAGATCAAGGATTAATGTATGGTTACGCGACGGAAGAAACAAAAGAAATGATGCCTTTACCAATAGTTTTGGCGCATGCTTTAACTTATCGCTTGGCCAAAGTAAGAAAAAACAAAATTATTCCCTACCTTTTGCCGGATGGAAAAGCGCAGGTAACCGTTGAATATCAAAATGAAAAGCCGACGCGCGTATCCAACATTCTTGTTTCGGCGCAACATCAAGAAAGTATAAGCCAGTCTCGTATTTGTCGGGATGTTGAAAAATTTGTTATAAGAAATGTTATTCCAAAAAAGTTTTTTGATTCAAAAACAAAAATTTTGATAAATCCCACCGGAAGATTTGTTCTGGGTGGTCCCACGGCAGACACCGGTCTTACTGGGCGTAAAATTATTGTGGATACTTATGGTGGGATTGGTTCGCACGGCGGAGGAGCTTTTTCAGGGAAAGATCCGTCAAAAGTAGATAGATCCGCTTCGTACGCCGCGCGCTGGGCGGCAAAAAATATTGTGTCCGCTGGTTTGGCAAAAAAAGTTGAAGTGCGCCTTGCTTACGCGATTGGAGTTGCGGAGCCGTTGTCTGTTGATGTTAACTCTTTTGGCACCAGTGTTATGCCGGATGAAAAATTAAGAATTATTGTGGCGAAAGTTTTTGATTTTCGGCCCGGGATGATAATAAAAAATTTGAATTTACGGAACCCAATTTATAGAAGCACGGCTTCGTACGGCCACTTTGGAAGATCGGAATTCCCGTGGGAAAAAACAAACAAGATAAAAGAACTTAAAAAAGAAATTTAGCGCGCGTACTCCACCGCTCTCATTTCACGAATAACATTTACTTTAATTTCTCCCGGGTATTTGAGTTCCCCCTCAATTCTATCGGCAATTTCTCGCGCCATTTTTTTGGCTTCCAAATCTGAAACATTATCCGGTGTTACAAATATTCTTATTTCTCTTCCTGCTTGAATAGCGTATGCTTTTTCCACGTGTGGGAAAGATGTTGCTATACCCTCCAAATCTTCCAATCGTTTTAAATAATTTTCAACACTATCTCGGCGCGCTCCTGGGCGTGAAGCGGATATTGCGTCGGCTGTTTGTACTATGATAGATTCCAAAGTTTCATATGGATACTCTTCGTGGTGTGATTGCATTGCTTGTACCACACGGTGGTCCACTCCAAATTTTTGCAAAATTCTGCGTCCGATTTCTACATGCGTTCCTTGTATTTCATGGTCCACCGCTTTTCCAATATCGTGCAAAAGTGCCCCCTTCTTGACTATAGAAATGTCGCCACCAAGTTCAGATGCTAACATTCCAGAAACATGCGCCATTTCAATTGAGTGGTGAAGCACATTTTGACCATAAGAAGTTCTAAATTTTAGACGACCCAAAAGCATCAGAAGTCTTGGATCAATATCTAAAACTCCGACTTCATACGCCGCTTTTTCACCAGCTTCTTTTATCATTTTTTCTATTTCCAATTTTGCTTTTTCAACCATTTCTTCAATTTTTGCCGGTTGTATTCTACCATCTTGTATCAGATTTTCCAAAGCGATTTTGGCAATTTGTCTGCGGACAGGATCAAAGCTAGAAATCATAATTACACCCGGAGTATCGTCCACGAGCACTTCTACTCCCGCCGCGCGTTCAAGCGCGCGTATGTTTCTGCCTTCTTTGCCGATTATTTTTCCTTTTATATCATCAGATGGAATCGTAACAGATGTTGTTGAAACCTCTGAGGTGGTGGCGGACGCCATTCGCTGTATGGTGGTTGCTAGTATGTCTTTGGCTTTTCTTTCAAGAGCTTCATTGGCGAAAAGTTCCAATTTTTGCATGCGAGCAAGTAAATCTGATTCGCTCTTTTTTTCCAAACTTTCTATTAGTTGTTTTTTGGCTTCTTCAGAGCTAAGTCCCGCCACTTTTTCTAGTTTTTCTTTTTCCTGATTTTTTAATTCTTCAAGTTCTGTCTCCTTGTTTTTTAATTTTTCAAAATTTTCTTTAAGTTTGTTTTCTTCTTTGTTTAAATCAAAAACACGCTTTTCCAAAAGCTCGTCTTTTGACGCAAGTCGTTCCTCTGTTTTTTGAAGATTTTTTTCTTTTTCTTTGAGTTCCTCCTTTGCCTCTTTTAGAATTTTTTCAGCCTCAATTTTCGCGTCTTCAACGGTTTTTTGGGACAGCTCCTTGGTGTCCAGGAGTATTTTTTTGGCTTTTAGTTCAAATTCCTCTTTGCGCTGATGTGCTATGAGTTGCCGAAAAAAGTAACCAAGAATTGCTCCTCCAGCAACCGCAATAGCCGCCTTTATTAAGGTTGGTGATATATCTAACATATATTTTTTGCGAAGTTAAATTCATAAATTGTTCGATGACCTTATCTTATCAAATCAATTTCATCTCGTCAAGGTTTCGTGGTTTTTTATGATAAAATTAATTTATGGCAAAACAATACAAACCAGTAGTTTTGGTGGTGATGGACGGTGTAGGTGTTAATATAAAAAATCCCGAGTCAACATGGAAGTACACGAGTAACCCAACTTTAAAAAATTTGGAAAAATTTTTCCCTTTTACCACACTACAAGCTTCCGGTATTGCTGTGGGATTGCCTTGGGGGCATGAAGGCAATTCGGAAGTCGGACACCTTACGATTGGCGCGGGAAAAACCCTTTTGCATCATTTGCCGAGAATAATTTCTTCCGTAAAAGATGAAACCTTTTTTAAAAATCCTGTTTTTTTGGATGCTGCAAAATTTGCTAAAGAAAATAGTGGAGCGGTTCATTTGATCGGGCTTTTTGCTTCTGGTTCTGTTCACGCCTATTCCGACCATTTGTACGCACTTTTAGATTTTTGTAAAAAAGAAAATTTACCCAAAGTTTATTTGCATCTTTTTACGGACGGCAGGGATTCTTCCCAAAATGAAGGCGCGGATTATTTTAAAAAACTAGAGGATAAATTAAATATAGATTTTTCATTTGCCAAAATTGTTTCTGTTGTGGGTAGAGATTTCGCGATGGACAGAAATAAAAATTGGAAAAAGGTTGAGAGTGCAGTTCGATGTTTTTTGGATGGCGCCGGACACAAATTTGAATTTGCTTCGCGATACATCCAAGATTCTTATACGGAAGGGAAAACCGATGAATTTATAGAACCCGGATTTATTTTTTCGGGAGAAGGGCAAATAAAGGCGGGGGATTCTGTAATTTTTTACAATTTTCGCGAGGATAGCATGAGAGAGCTTGTTTCTTTGATGACAAAAAAAGATGACGTTTTTTTTGCGACAATGACAGAATATGAAAAAAGTTTTAAGGCAAAAGTCGCATTTCCTCCTGTTGATGGTGTTTCCTCGCTCTCGCGGATTATATCAGAAAACAGTATGTCGCAACTTAAAATAGCAGAGAGTGAAAAGTATGCCCACGTAACTTATTTTTTTAATGGAGGCGTTGAAGAACCGTTTTTAAAAGAAGAAAGAATTTTGATTGATTCTCCAAAAAAAAGCTTTGAAGATGTTCCTGAAATGTCCGCGGAAAAAATAACAGATACTGTTTTGGAAAATATCAAAAAATACGATTTTATTTTGGTAAATTTTGCCAATGGCGATATGGTTGGGCATACAGGAAATTTTAACGCGACAATAAAAGCGCTTGAGTATGTGGATTTTTGCGTGGGCAGAATTGTATCAGCTGTTTTAGGTATTGACGGTGTGGTGATTGTAACGGCAGACCATGGAAATGCCGAAGAAAAAATTTATGGTCAGTCAGGAGAACAACGAACAAAACACAATTTAAATCCAGTGCCATTTTTTGTGGTATCAAATAATCTTAAACTAAAAATCCCCAGAACCGAAGACGAAATTTTAAAAATTTACGAAAAAACCCGCGGTCTTCTCACCGACGTCGCGCCAACAGTTTTAGAACTTTTAGGCCTTCCCAAACACCCCACAATGACCGGAATAAATTTGTTGCCAAAAATTATTTCTTGACGTTATTTTTTGATTTTACGATTTCGTCTACGATGCCGTATTTTTTGGCTTCAATAGCGTCCATATAAAAATTGCGGTCAGAGTCGAGTTCTACTTTAGAAATGGGTTGCTCAGTATGATGCGCCAAAATTTTACTTATTTTTTCTTTTATGTGAACTATGTGCTTTGCGTCAATTGCAATATCGCTTGCCTGTCCTTCGGTGCCTCCCAAAACTTGGTGAATCATAATTTCAGAATTTGGAAGCGCGAATCTTTTCTTTTTTGCTCCTCCAGCAAGAAGTATGGCGGCTCCCGACGCGGCAAAACCCACGCACAGTGTAGCAACGTCCGGTTTTATGTGTTGCATTGTGTCATAAATTGCCAAAGTGGCGGATACCGATCCCCCAGGAGAATTTATATATAAGTAAATATCTTTTTTAGGATCCTGCAATTCCAAAAACAAAAGCTGGGCGATTACGGTGTTTGCCACGGGATCAATTATTGGTCCACCCAAAAAAACAATTCGGTCTTTTAAAAGTCGCGAGTAAATGTCGTAAGCGCGTTCCCCGTACGACTCTTTTTCTATAACCGTCGGTATCAAATATGTGTTGTATAACTCATCTTCCATGTTTGTGATATTAGCATAAAAAAATTCTCCTCGCAATGCGGGGAGAATTTACCATTTTTACTATTTTTTTTCTTTTTTAAAGTTCAATTTATTTTTTTTGGAGTCAAATCCAATTTTTATTGTATCCCCAGATTCAATTTGTTTTGTTGTTACAAGATTTGATAGGGGATAAATAAGATGCCGTTCAATGGCGCGTTTTAAATGTCTCGCGCCGTATTTAAAATCCGTACCTTCACGCAATAAAAATTCTTTAGCTTCGTTTGTAACAGTGATCACAAACATTTGCTCTGGTTTTGATGCTAAAATTCTTTCTTGCACGTTGTTTATTTCAATGTCTAAAATTTCTCTAAGATGTTCGTGTGTTAGAGTTCGAAAAACAACTATTCTATCAATCCGATTCATAAACTCCGATGGAAATTCATGTTTGGCTGCTTCAAGAGCAACACGGTAAATCTTGCTATCAACATCCGGATCGGTAATTTCAGTAATCGCTTTGTGTGGAGCAAATCCTATTTGATCACCTGAAACCAGATTTACTATATTTTTACCGCCAAGATTGGAGGTCATAAAAATTATGCACCGAGAAAAATCCACAGGACTGTTGTCTCCCAAAGTTAGTGTCGCTTTATCTAAAACACTCAATAAAAGTTGCCAAACGGAGGCATGCGCTTTTTCTATTTCATCAAAAAGCACAAAAGTCATTTTTAGTTTTTCTGTGTGAAAAGAACTGAGTCTTGTTTCTGTAAAAATTGGCGGTGTTTCCTTGTGTCCAATGTATCCCGGAGGAGAGCCGATGAGTTTCGCAATTTCATGACTGTGTTGAAATTCCGCGCAGTCAATTTTTAAAAATGCTGTTGGGCTACCAAATAAAATTTCCGCCGCGGCTTCTACAATTCTTGTTTTTCCTGAACCAGTTGGTCCTAAAAACAAAAGATTGTTGATGGGTTTTCCGGGCGCTGTAAGTCCCGCCAAACAAACTTTGTACGCGTTTACCACATTGCGGATGGCGCGGTCTTGACCTATAACTTTATTTTTAAGTTTTTCTTCAAATTCCGCAATTTCATCACTTAGTAATTCCGGATCAAGCAGAGCCCCCCCCTCTTTTTTGGTTTGTAAACCATTTGAGTTGGTCACTTTTACCTCCTTTTGTATTCAAAAAATCCTTTTTTAATGTATACTATCCTAAAAATTTTGTCAACAAAAGCGCCACGATGTTTATTATTTTTATCATTGGGTTTATCGCTGGACCGGCGGTGTCTTTGTATGGATCACCAACAGTGTCTCCAGTAACGGCTGCTTGGTGTGCCGGAGATTTTTTACCTCCATGATTTCCTTCCTCAATATATTTTTTGGCATTGTCCCATGCGGCTCCGCCAGAAGTCATTGAAAGCGCCAAAAATAATCCGGTAACAATAGATCCAATCAAAAGTCCCCCTAACGCTTTTGCGCCAAGAGCAAAAGCAACAACAACAACAATTAAGATTGGCAAAATCGCTGGAATTATCATTTCTCGGAGCGCGGCGCGGGTTACAATATCAACCGTTCGCGCGTAATCTGGCCTCGCTGTTCTTTCCATTATTCCTTTTATTTCCCTAAACTGTCTGCGGACTTCTTCTACCACTGCTCCGGCGCTTTTACCAACCGCGCGCATTGCGATTGAAGCGAAAATATACGGAATCATTCCTCCCAAGAAAATACCAGTAATTACCAACGGGTCGGAAAGTTCAAAAACAACTTCTTTTCCCAAAGCCGAAAGTTCAGAGACGTATGAAGCAAAAAGAACCATCGCCGCAAGTCCCGCGGAAGCGATAGCATAACCTTTGGTAACCGCTTTTGTGGTGTTACCAACCGCATCCAACGGATCTGTGATTTTTCGAACACCCTCAGAAAGACCCGCCATTTCGGCAATTCCTCCGGCATTGTCTGTAATCGGACCAAACGAATCAATTG
>C687J35174_10009501_pt1 | contig 12187 bp, 17 predicted proteins | sample RifCSPhighO2_01_FD_35174 | JGI IMG/M metagenome (IMG submission 35174) | reverse complement strand
GGTGGCAAAAATTTTGGTATCGGGCGACAACAGCACCGTAAGCCACAACGAGGTCAACCCCGTCCGCAAGTACCTGCTTGCCAAGGGAGTACCCGACCAAGACATCTTCCTCGACCACGCGGGCTTTGATACCTACAGCAGTATGTACCGCGCCCGCGCCGTGTTTGGCGTATCCTCGATGCTTGTGGTGTCGCAATCCTTCCACCTGCCGCGTGCGGTGTTTATCGCGCGCCGGCTTGGCATAGAAGCCTACGGCATGAGCGCCGACGCGGGCAACATTCTTTTGCGCAACTACGTCCGCGAGGCGTTTGCCAACGAAAAGGCCGTCCTCGACTTGTTGTTCCGCCGGGAGCCAAAATACCTGGGCGAACCGATCCCCATCTTGGGCGACGGCACCAAATACCCATAAACCTTGGGGTATACTAAGGCATGTCTCAAATATCTTATTTTTTCTTTGAAGATAAACGCAGTGCGTGGCTCTGGCTCATTGTCCGCTTGTACCTCGGTTACGAGTGGCTCATGGCCGGGTGGGAAAAGGTAGTAAACCCCGCGTGGGTGGGCGACAGCGCCGGCGCGGCGATTACCGGGTTTTTGCAGGGCGCGCTCAAAAAGACGGCGGAGTTTTGTCCGCCGGCGCCGGCCGCCTGCCACCCGGACGTGCAAGGGTGGTACGCGTGGTTTATCACAAATGCCGCTTTGCCGAACGCGGAAGTGTTTTCCTATCTTGTTGCCTACGGCGAGCTCCTTGTCGGCGTGGCACTCATCCTCGGGTTTTTGGTCGGTGTCTCGGCCTTCTTCGGCATATTTATGAATCTCAACTTTATGCTCGCAGGCACCGTGTCGGTAAACCCGACTTGGTTTGTACTCGGGCTCGGGCTCTTGCTGGCATGGCGCGTCTCCGGCCGCATCGGGCTCGACCGCTACGCCCTGCCGTTTGTGCGGCGGTTGCGGCGGTAGTGTCTTGTACAAAAATATGAATGGCCTTGTAACTAATATCGAAAAAGAATCACTCAAAAACGAGTACTTTCGTAAAGTGCTCTACACCTCCAAACATCTGCAGTTGGTGCTGATGAGTCTGCGGCCCGGCGAGGACATCGGCGAGGAGGTGCACCAACTCGACCAGTTTATCAGGGTGGAGAAAAGCGAGGGGAAGTTGGTGCTGGGCGGCGATGAGCGCGCGCTCACCGACGGCTCGGCAATAATTATTCCTGCAGGCACGCTGCACAACATCATCAACACTTCCGCGACTGAACCGTTAAAACTGTATACCTTGTACGGCCCGCCCAACCACAAAGACGGCACTGTCCACAAAACAAAAGCGGAAGCCGAGGCCGACGAAGGCGAGCACTACGAGGGGTAGTGTGCTAGGGTGTGAGGCATGAAGCAGAATAAAGTATTTACGTACGGGCGACACGCTTTGAGCGAAGCTTTGAAGCATGCGCCGCATACGGTCACCAAAGTATACTTGGACAACAAGCAGGTCGACACAAAACTGCGCGGACAAATCGACCGGCTCGGCATCCCCGTGGCCAAACTCTCGGAGGGCATGGCGCGCTCGGACATGAAGAGCGGCGCGGCGCACCAAGGAATTATCGGGAGTATTTCTATTCCGCAGTTGATGGTGCCGTGGCAGAAGTTTATAAGCGCGGCACCGGCGCGCGGAGCGGTGGTGCTTTTTAACGGCGTGCAAGACCCGCACAATGTCGGCGCCATCATCCGCTCTGCGGCGGGCTTTGGTGCTGGAGCAGTGATTATCCCCGAACGCGGCAACGCCACTGTCACCGGAGCGGTACTCAAGGTGTCCGCGGGAATGGCGTTCCGAATCCCGCTGGTGCAGGCCGCGAGCGCCAAGCAGGCCGCGCTTGAACTCAAACAAAAAGGCTATCACTTATACTCGCTTGCCGGTGAAGGTGCGCGCCCTATTTCAAAAGAGGAGTTCAAAGAGCCGACGGTTTTTATTTTAGGCAATGAGGCCGAGGGGGTAGAGGGGGAGATAAAGGCCCTAAGCGACCAAGTCCTGACCATCCCCATGGACCCGCGTTGCGAATCCCTAAACGTCGCCGCCGCCGCAGCCGTGGCACTGTATGAGTGGAGCACAAAACGCGGCGCTTGACTTAAAACTGCAGGCATGCCAACATAGGGGGGTCTAAAAGACTAGGAAACGGGGTCGGGGTTTCTCAAAAAAGAACAAAAAACAACACGATGCAAGGAGCAATTAAAACGCTTACGGACCGCGGTTTCGGCTTTATCGCCCAGGAGGGGCAGGCCAAAGACCTCTTCTTCCACTCTAAGGACCTCAACGGGGTAACCTTCGAGGAGCTCAAGGTCGGGGATGTCCTCAACTTTGAAGTGGCCGAAGGCCAGAAGGGACCCGCTGCCGTCAACGTATCGCGCGCCTAAGCGCGCAGAACAAAAAACCGCTTCCGCAAGGGGGCGGTTTTTTGTTTTGTCTTAATTATTTTTTCAGGTAGCTTCTGTTAGCGTTGCTACAGGTCGAGCATTATCTACATATCAAATCTATAAGATATATATGGACAAGCACGACAAAAAGCATAACCCACAGCAAGGCGCTGATCAAAAGAAAGAACAGGGGAACACGGAAGTAATGGATGAACAGAAGCAGAAAGAACAAGATAAAGAAAAGAACCAGCATGATAAAGAGGCCGACAAGATAGGCAACTTCGACTTATAAAACGCGATATAATGAGCGCATGTCTTTGGCGGATGAGTTGCGCAAAGTAGTGCGCGGGGAGGTGGATGATGATTCTGCTGTGCTTGATAAAAATTCGCGCGATGCGAGCCTCTTTAGAGTGGTGCCAAAAGCGGTGGTGCGGCCGGTGGATGCAGAAGATATTTGCGAGCTGGTAAAATTTGTAAACGAAAAAAAGCGGACACCCAAAACCGATATTTCTTTGACCGCGCGCGCGGCGGGTACCGACATGTCCGGCGGGCCGCTCAACGACTCGATTGTTGTGGATATGACCGCGCACCTCAACAAGCTTAAAGAGCTCGGCGCGGAGGAAGCCATCGTCGAGCCGGGGATGTATTTTAGAGACTTCGACAAAGAAACAAAGAAGCACAATCTGGAATTGCCGAGCTACACCGCGAGCCGCGAGATAAATACCGTGGGTGGCATGGTGGCCAACGATTCGGGCGGGGAAAAAAATTTAAAATACGGCAAGACCGCGCGCTGGGTCGAGGGGCTCGAGGTCGTGCTCGCCGACGGTCGCGTGCACACTCTGAAAGATTTAAAAGGCGACGCCTTTTTAGAAAAGTTGAAAGAGCCCGGGTTTGAGGGTGATTTGTATAGAAAAATGTCTGCGCTCGTCGCGACCCCGGCGCACGCCGCGGTCATCAAAGCCGCCGCGCCAAAGGTGGAAAAGAATTCCTCCGGCTACGCGCTGTGGAACATCGGCGACGGCAAGAGCTCGCTCAACCTGGCGCGCCTCATGGTCGGCGCGCAGGGCACGCTCGGCATTATCACCAACATCCACTTTAAACTGGTGCGCCCCAAACCCTATGCCGCGATGGCGATACTGTTTGTAAACAAACTTTCGCAGCTGGGCGAGCTTGTGCCCGAAGTACTCAAGTATCAGCCGGATAGTTTTGAGTCGTACGACGACCACACTTTTTCTATCGCGATGAAGTATCTTCCCGAGCTCGCGGTCCAGATGAAGGCCGGCCTTATCCGGCTTGGGCTCTCGTTCCTCCCCGAGCTTTTGATGGCGGCAGTGGGCGGGGTGCCCAAACTGGTGCTGTTAGTCGAATTTAGAGCAGACACGCAGGCGGAAGCGCTTGAGCGGGCGCAAAAGCTGGCCGCGGAGGTGGCGCACAACCGGTCGCACGTCAGCGTGCGCATCGCCAAAAACGAGGCGGCGACGCGCAAGTATTGGGCGGTCCGGCGCGAGAGCTTTAATCTCTTGCGTAAAAAAGTGCGGGGGCTGCGCACTGCGCCGTTTATAGACGACTTTGTGGTGCCGCCCGCGACACTGCCGGAATTTTTGCCAAAGTTGGAGGAAATACTTTCAAAATACAATTTTGTGTACACCGTAGCGGGGCACGTGGGCGACGGCAATTTTCACATTATTCCGTTGGTCGACCCCAACGACCCAAGCGTGCCAAAAACAATAGATGCTTTGAGCCACAAGGTGTACGACTTGGTCCTTGCCTACGGCGGTTCTATTACCGGCGAGCACAACGACGGGCTTGTCCGCACGCCGTACGTCGAAAAGATGTTCGGCCCCGCGATGTACGCGCTGTTTATGGAGACCAAAAAAATATTCGACCCGCACAACATCTTTAACCCCGGCAAAAAGGTCGGCGGCACCTTTGCCGACGTGCTCGGCAAACTCGACCTGCCAAAGACTGGGGTACAATAAACACATGTTCCGAAAGGGGTTTACGCTCATAGAGTTGCTGTTGGTGATAGCCATCATCGGCATCCTGGCGGCCATTGTGCTTGCCGGCGTGGCGTCCACCCGCTCAAAAGCCCGCGACTCGGTGCGCTTGACCGACCTGCGGACCATAGCCAGCACACTCGAGTTTTATTACACAGCCAAAGGCCACTATCCGGTGGCCGAGGGGTGGGTGACCGGCTGCGACGCGGCGGGCGCCAATTGGATACCGGACGGCACCGACTACTCGTGGAGCGGCACATACATCCCGACCATGCCGCGCGACCCGTCGGAGCAGTGCGGCCAAGGTCAGCGCGCGTACGCGTACAAGAGCGACGGCAGAACGTATGAGCTCACTACCAAGCTCGAAAACCCGTCTCCTCCTGCCACTACCAGCCAGACGTTTGCCTACAACGGGTCGTTTTTTGAGGCGGTCGAAGATACAACGCCCATTTCTATCACCTTTTCCACGCCGGCGGGGGACCCGACGAGCGAGTCGCCTATCCCGCTGGTTATCACCTTCTCGCGCAGTGTGGTCGACTTCAGCCAAAGTAGCCTCTCGGTCTTGCGCGGCGTCGTAAGCGGCTTTTCGGCGGTGCTGGCGGACCTGTTTAATGTTTTTGTAACACCGACGGACAACAACACGGTGGTGGTGAGCATCATCGGCGGCACCGTCCACGACGCAAGCGGCATCGGCAACACGGCGGCGCAGTTTACCATTACCTACGACTCACTCCTGCCGCACCCGGCGCTTTCTCCCGACCCGCTGCAGAGCCCCGTGTTTGCGCCGTTTGAGGTGTACGTCAACTTTACCGTCGCGGTGGTCGATTTTTCGGCAAGCAGCGTGTCAGTCGGCAACGGGAGTATCACGGCCTTTTTGCAACAGAACGGCTCCAACTACACCTTTACCGTTACCCCCGCCTCCGGCGGCCCGGTCACGGTTGTCATCCCCGCTGGGGCCGCGCATAGCGCGGCCGGCAACGCCAGCGTCGCCTCCAACACGCTCGACACCGTCTACGCCGGACAATAAAGTGGTATACTTGTGGATATGGCAAGGCAAAAGATAACCCTTGAATTTTTAGCACGCATGATGAAGCGGGGGTTTGATGACATGCGTTCGGAGTTTCTTGGAGAAGCAGGTGCAATTCGTACGGAACTAAGGACTGAGACAGGCAAAATCAGAAAAGATATTTCTGATTTAAAAGAAGACATTTCAGAACTAAAAACAGAGGTTGAAGAAATTAACGAACGTTTAGAAAAGTATTATTCTCCGGAACTTGAAAAGCACGGTACTCGGATTAAAGCGCTCGAAGTACACACCAAAATCCATAGCGGCAGGTAAACTAGTATTTCTGTTATACTGGGGGGATGAAGATTACTAAGCTCGGGCATTGCGCGATGGTTTTGGAGCATGAGGGGGTCAAGCTTTTGACCGACCCGGGCTCTTTTACCACCGAACAGCAGCAAGCGGTTGCGGGGCTGCACGGCATTTTGATTACGCACGAGCATCAGGACCACCTGCACATTGACTCGCTCAAAAAAGTTTTGGCAAATAACCCCACCGCAGTTATTGTGGGCAACAGCGCGGTGGCAAAAATTGTGGAGGAACAGATTGCCGATACGGTGGTGACAGTGGTGGGGGACGGGCAATCAACCGATATCAACGGAGTAAGCATTGAGGGTTTTGGCAAAGAGCACGAAACCATTTTTAGAGAGTATGGACTTGTCGAAAATACCGGTTATTTTGTGGCAGGAAAGTTTTTCTTTCCGGGAGATGCTTTTTATAAACCAAACAAACCGGTCGATGTTCTTGCACTCCCTGTTGCCGGCCCGTGGATGAAAATAAGCCAGGCGCTCGAATATGCTTTAAGCGTCAAGCCGCGGATAGCGTTTGGCGTGCACGACGGAATGATTACTCCCGATGGTGCGTCGCAAAAATGGTGCGAGATGGTGCTCCCAAAAGAAGGAATAGAGTTTATAACCCTTAAATCCGGCGAAACAAGGGAGTTTTAGTATACTGGGCTCATGGAGCCGCTGGCCAACAGAATACGCCCCACAAACCTTGATGACTTTGTCGGTCAGGAGCATTTGGTGGGGAAGGGGAAGCCTCTGCGCGAGGCGATAGAACAAAAGCATCTGTTCAGCTTTATTTTATGGGGGCCGCCCGGGAGCGGCAAGACGACACTCGCGCGCATCTATGCCAACGCGCTTGACGCTGAATTTTATGAGCTGTCTGCGGTGGATGCGGGTAAAGAAGACATAAAAAAGATTGTCCCAAAAAAGGGTACGCTCGGGTTCCAAAAACCGGTGGTCGTGTTTATAGACGAGATACACCGTTTTAACAAAGTGCAGCAGGACTTCCTCTTGCCGTTTGTTGAGCGCGGGGACCTGACGCTCGTTGGTGCCACCACCGAAAACCCGAGCTTTGAGGTCATCGGCGCGCTCCTCTCGCGCACCCGTGTGTTTGTGCTCAACACTCTTACGGACAAAAACATGGAGCAAATAATCAAGCGAACGCGACTGAAAGTTCCGAGTGCAGCGAGGGAGTGGTTGGTACAAATGGCGCAAGGCGACGCGCGACAGGCAATAGGGGTGCTCGAAAACGCGCAAAAACTCTACGGCAAAGTCACACTCGAAAGTTTAAAAGAGACGATACAAAGCAAACATCTGCGCTACGACAAAAAAGGCGAGGAGCACTACAATACCATCAGTGCGTTTATAAAAAGTATGCGCGCCAGCCAGCCCGATGCGGCGCTCTACTACCTTGCGCGGATGGTGGAGAGCGGCGAGGACCCGCTGTTTATCGCACGGCGCATGGTGGTCTTTGCCAGCGAGGATGTGGGGCTTGCGGTACCCACGGCGCTGGTGGTGGCCAATGCGGTTTTCCGCGCGTGCGAGACAATAGGCTACCCGGAGTGTGCCATCAACTTGGCGCACGGCGTTGCCTATTTGGCGGAGTGCAAAAAGAGCCGCAAGTCCTACGATGCCTATTTTGAAGCGCTCGACGATGTCAAAAAGTTTGGCACTCTTCCTGTCCCGATGAAAGTCCGCAACGCGCCGACAAAATTGATGAAAGATATCGGCTATCACAAAGGCTACAAGCTGTACGACAAAGAAAGCTATTTGCCCGACAAACTCAAAGGCAAGAAATATCTAAAGTAATTACGTAATTTGTCCTATAGCATGAGTTACGTATATTCTCTAATTCGTACGAATTGAGGAATAAGGTAGGTAAAAACGGTGACCTAGAATGGCCACCGTTTCAATGTCGTTGTCAGACTGTCGTGGGTTCACGCGTCCTTTGGGCAAGTATTTGCCGGAATTTCTCGACCGTCGGCCTCAAAATCTCCCCCCGCTGCCAATCAAGGGAGAGGCCCACATAGAGGAGTGCACTTGCCACCGCCCCGCCCAAGTTGCTGTGTCCTCGCAGTATGTATTCGGGAGGAGAGCCCGGAATGTCGGTATCCGCCCACCTCGTATTTCCGAGCCATCCTTCGAGGCGAAGACTGTGCGGATACCCCGCTAGTGGAAAGCTAACTTCCCGCCCCAATCGATACAGTTCGAGATTGGCGTGGGAGTAGGTATAGAAGGACGGAGCCGCCATGCTGCAAAAAATCTTAAGGCGGTAGGAGTAGGACTCCTGAATGTAGATTTTTAGATGAATCGAGCTGGGCAGACTCTTGTTTGCCTTTACCGGATTCCGAGCACCTAGGATGGTCACCTCTGCTCCAAGACTGAGGCTTTCGGCAGCGATCTCATAGCCGACGTGACCCGCGTGTTCGATTTTTTGAATCTTGGCGCGGTCCCAGTTAATCTCGGTAACTATATCCAATAGTGAACAGCCCGGATAAGAACCATCGAGCTCTTCCACTAAACGGTTGAGCGTCGGGAGATGAGGGTTGGTGTGCTGAGTAGTCGAGGAGGCCGTCATGGCACTGCTCCTTTTGTGAGTTGCAAAGGGCAATAATCGCTAGGGGTGCGAAACGTACTGCCGATGCGATACTATTACAGAATGGATACGGAGACAATAGTCTTTGGTGGGGGGTGTTTTTGGTGCACAGAGGCGGTTTTTTTGATGATTAAGGGCGTGCAGTCGGTCGAGCCCGGCTACGCAGGCTCTCCAAAGGTAGAAGTAGTAAAAATTGTTTATGACCCCGACCGCATCGCTTTCCCCGAGTTGTTGCAGATTTATTTTGCAAGCCATGACCCAACGCAGGCCGACGGGCAGGGAAATGACGTCGGCCCGCAGTACCGCTCGGCGGTGTTTTACACAACCGAGCGGCAGAAGCAGATGGCTGAGCATTATATACGCAACCTGGGCTACGGATTTGTAAAGCCGATTGTGACGAGCCTCGAGCCGCTGCAAACATTTTACAAAGCCGAAGACTACCACCAAAAGTATTACGAGGCGCACAAAGACGCACCCTACTGCCAGCTCATAATCGCGCCCAAGGTCGAAAAAGTGCAGAAAAAGTTTAAAGACCTGCTGAAATGACCCGCGAGGAATTTGAACAATTGGTGGCGGAGGAGTTTGAGCGGGCTATCCCAGCAAAATTCCGCCCGCATATCAAAAACGTGGCTTTTTTGGTCGAGGACGAGCCGTCGGCGGAAGTGCGGCAAGAGGAGGGTTTGCAACAAGGCGAAACCTTGTTGGGCTACTATCGCGGCGTGCCAACCCCCGCGCGCGGCGACTGGTACGGCATGGGTACGACCATGCCCGACACTATCACGCTCTACCAAAAGCCGTTGGAGGCGGAAGCAGCCAAACTGGAACATTCTAACATTTTGCAAAATGTTAGAATGACTTATGAGGAGTGTGTGCGGCGCGCTATCCGCGAAACCATCTGGCACGAGGTGGCCCACCACTTTGGGATGGACGAGCACGAGGTGCGCAAGCGCGAGGACGAACGCGACAATATGTGATATAAAAACACTATGAAAAATTCACTTTTGACCCCGTCTGTATTACTCGCGCTCGCGCTCGTTGGGATAGGCGACACCCTCTTTCTTTCTTACTACGCGTTCCTCAATGTCATCCCCGGCTGTGCACTAAGCGGCTGCGAGGTAGTGCTCGCGAGCCCGTACTCCCACCCGCTCGGCATTCCGTTTGCCTACATCGGCTTGCTCTACTACCTCTATATGCTCGGGTTGGTGATACTTTTGGCGATAGACCCAAAGTCGCTCGGCCTGCGGCTCGGGATGCTCATCTATACCGGCATCGGCTTTGGGCTCTCAATCTGCTTCGAACTCTTTCAATTTTTTGTCATCGGCGCGCTGTGCCTGTATTGCGGCATCTCGGCCGTGACCACGATGCTCCTCTTTATCGCGGCGGTGTGGCATTGGCGCGCAACGCGCGGCTAGTACGCCGGTCTGCGGAAGCGTCTAAAGAGCTTCCAAAGAATATACAAGAAAGCTACCGCAAGGGCGGGGTAGAAGACTCCGGCGCTACCGACAATAAAGCGCAGCAGGGTGAGCAGGTAGAGGTAGAGCGTCTGCAAAATGTACCAAAACGCGCCCATTGGGTTTTGGCCCGCCTGTTTGACGTCTTGGGCGCTCAGCACCTCGCTCGGGGCGCCGGCGTCGGGGCCGAGGTTCTTTTTGGTGTTGGCAATTTGACTGTCGAGAACGTCGGCCGCTTTTGAGCGCCCGCCGTCGACGAGCGTAAAGAAGGGCACAAGTGTCGAAGCTGTCTGAGGCGAGACACCCGCGATACCTTGCTGGATGCCACTGGAGGACTCGACCGCGGCCGCCGCGCTGCTAGAGGTGGCGACCGGTGCGGGTTTTGGTTTTGGGGTGAGGTAGAGAGTAAAGGTCACCGGAGTGGAACCATCTTTTTTTGTAGCACTAAGCACAAAGTCGGTGTTTTCGGTAGACACACTCGCGCTAAGCGGCACCGAAGTTCCTTCTACTTGGGCCTTTGCGGACAGCTTGAGCGCCTGCGGCCCTGCCTGCGCAGGCAGGTCGGCGGCCGCGGCTACGGCGGGCGCGCCGGCTACAAAAAAAACCAACAGCACAACAGCGACGCCGTATCTCATGTTAAAATTTTAGCATGAGATTTTTTTGGTGGTTGAAGGATCATTTTGTCCCCTCGCACCGCAACGCCTACCGCCCGCACCTCCTGCGCCGGCGGGCGCTGCTGTTTTTGCTTGGAGTGGCGTTGGTGGCCGAGGGTGCGCTTGTCGCCAACCTTCTGGCGCGGCAGTCGGGGAGCAGTTTTTTGGCGGCGGTCATCCAAAGCGAGATACTTGCGCTCACTAATGCAGAGCGGGCTCAAAATAGCGTAGGCACACTGAAAGAAAACACGATGCTTAGCCACTCCGCCCAGGCCAAGGCCGACGACATGGCGGCCAGGGGCTATTTTGCGCACCAGGGCCCGGACGGCAAACAGCCGTGGAGCTGGATTACCGCCGCCGGCTACAACTATCGGTATGCGGGAGAAAACTTGGCCGTGCGTTTTGTTGACTCGCGCGACGTGGTGGTGGCGTGGATGGCGTCGCCGACGCACCGCGCCAACATCGTCAAGCACAATTACACCGAAGTGGGAGTGGGGTTGGCGCAGGGCATGTACAAAGGACAGCCGGCGACGTTTGTCGTGCAGCACTTTGGAGCGCCGATGGCGGTGGCGGCCGCAAAACCCCTGCCTTCCGCCGCGCCTGTTGCCGCGGCCGCGGCGCCCCCTGCCCCCGTAGTCTTGGGCGCCGAAGCGCGGACAGTGTTTGAAAATTTAGGCACCCCGCCCCCTTCTTTGAGCGGCACGCTTGCGCGTCAGCTGAGCCGTGTGCTCTCGGAGCCGCAGGCTACCACGAGTTTTATACTCGGCGGGGTGCTCGCGCTTTTGGCGCTTGCGCTTGCGGTTGCCTTCTTCCACCGCATACAAATCCAGGCACACGACCTTTTGTTGCCCGGCGCGGCGGTCGCGATGGTGGCGCTTACGCTCATGATAATTAACGCCCGCGTGCCTTCCGAAGTTATCCACGACAGCCAAGCGGCGAGCGTTGCAAATGCTATACTGGTCCCATGAGCAAACAGCTTAAAACAGGCATCGCGGTTGCCGCCGGCCTTGCGGTGGTGGCGCTCTTTTTTATTTTTAACGGGTCTTTGCAGATGGTACAGGACAACGCTTTGAACAGTCAGGAGACGCAACAGTTGGTGATGCAGGACGAAGCGGCGGGTACGGGCGCCGAGGCCAAGGCGGGGGACGCGGTTTCTGTCCACTACACCGGCAAGTTTGAAAACGGCGCGGTCTTTGACACGTCGGTAGGCGGAGCGCCCATCAGTTTTGTGCTTGGCACGGGCCAGGTTATCCCCGGCTGGGACCAGGGGCTTGTCGGCATGAAGGTGGGCGGCAAGCGCTTGCTCATTATCCCGCCTGCTCTGGCGTACGGCAGCTCCGCCTACGGGCCGATACCGGCAAACTCGACGCTTATATTTGAGGTAGAGCTTGTAGCGATTACTCCCGCGCAGTAAAGTAGGCGGGTGGCACGCTTTAAAATAAAATCGCCGCACACGCCCGCCGGAGACCAGCCGGAGGCTATTGCCGCCTTAGTCAAAGGGCTCAAGGCGGGGGAGCGGCACCAAACCCTGCTCGGCGTTACCGGCTCAGGCAAGACCTTTACGGTGGCCAATGTTATAGAGGCGGTACAAAAACCGACACTCGTTATTGCGCACAACAAAACGCTTGCGGCCCAGCTGGCGCAAGAGTATCGCGAGTTCTTCCCCGACGCCTCTGTCCAGTATTTTGTATCCTACTACGATTACTACCAGCCGGAGGCGTATATTCCGCACTCGGACAC
>C687J35174_10009497_pt1 | contig 12196 bp, 8 predicted proteins | sample RifCSPhighO2_01_FD_35174 | JGI IMG/M metagenome (IMG submission 35174) | reverse complement strand
TGTCATAAAGTAACTTACCTTGCTGTTTTCTTTCCATATCTGCCGCTAAGCGATCCTGTAGGCTTTTCATGGTCAAAGGTGCGCCATCGGCCCATTCATTTGGTTCAAGCTGGAGAAGGTAATCCCGTTTTAAGGCTTCTGGGTCATTTTTACTGATTCCTTCAATAAAAGGCTGTAACTCCTCGAGAGCCCCGTGCAAAGCGGTAGCAATCTTTACCTCCAGTTCAGGCGAGAAAATTAAAAGTTCTTGCACTTCCCCCTGTTCGTTTGTGACTAACCCGGTTTTTCTTAATTCCTCTAAACCGATGAAACCTTGACCAAATAATTCCCGGGCTTCACGGGAGAGGGTGTCATAATCTTCTGTCTTAGCTTCAAATTTTTCTGCTTGTTTATATTTTCTTTCCATTTCCGCTAAAAACTTGTCTAGCGATCTTTTTACATCTCCCTCCAAATCATGCACCTCTAAAATCTTGGCATGAACTTTTTTACTTTTTGAAAGAGGCGGAGTAAATTCTTGAAACGCCCGCATTAAAAGTAAGGCATTTACCCCGTTCGGTTCTAATAAAAACTTCTGGGCCGCCTCTTGTTGTGGCCCGGGTAGAATAGCCAATTTTTCAACGGTCTCTTTCCAGGTATTAAAATCTGAAGCGCGACGAAGGGATGCTTTTTGTATGTCTTTCGGGTCAGCCGACCAAACTTGCTTTTCGTCCCAAGCACCACTAATGGCAAACCAAGCTGCTTCCTGCGCTTCTTCTTGCTTTTTACCAGCCAAACCACGGTTTTTTGACCCGTTCGGGGTTAAATCTATGCGGCGCGCAAAATCTCGGTAATATGGTTCTAATAATTCCTGAACTAGACCGTAAACATCATCAATAGTGTTTATCTTTATCTCCGCTCCTAACACTTCTTTCCATTCCTCTTGGAGTCTGCGATCTTTTAACTTTTCCGCTAAGCTACTTCTAACCAAACCATCTAAACGACGCAAGCGCCCTAAAAATTCAGCAGTCTCTTTTTTAACTAGATCGTCTACATCTTTTCGCGGCATTTTGTCCATTTCATGCGCCTCAGCCAAAATGTGACTAATCCAGTCCGGTCGATTAAGATCCCGGACTTGACGTAGATCGTGTTCTTCCGAGCACAACTGATGAAAAATATTTTTCACCTCTCCCTCTGGGCTCACTACTTTATCTAACAGCTCTTTAGTTTCTTCTCCCTTGTCGCCTATAAACGACGACTGTGATTCTCTGTCTGACATATTGAAATATTAAAAACAGTTGTCTATATCCTAACAAAAAAGCCAGATCTTTACAAATCTGGCCAAGCTCCAAAACTTAATATATCCTCTCCACTCCTACACCGGTATAATAATGTTTTAACAACTGGTCATACGTCCAACCATCCTTCTGCGCTCTTTGGGAAGCATCTCCCGCACTCATGCCCACACCATGACCAAACATACTTTCGCCTTTATCGTAGATTGCTTCTACTGGCTGGAGCCACGGCTTATCTGTCCCGCCCCAGACTTCTTTCCAGGTGCGGGTTCTACCGTCGGAATGACCAAAATACGGTGTTATGACTGGCGAACCATTATAGGTCACCATCTCGCCATAAGTCGCTTGTTCGGCCTGTACAACACGCGGCATTAACACTTCTGAATTATACCCCAGATACAATTGATCGGCGGTCGTCGCCACCACGTCATAAGTTCTTTGATCCGCCGGCACACCGTTATTAATATGGTAATACGCATATGACCGAGCCGCAACTAACAGGGCTTTAATATATTCCATGGCCGCGCCATTTGATGTTTCGGCAATACCAGCCACGTAAAGATCCAGAGGCAACTCATTCACTACATACGGCACATTACTTTTAGGAGAATATTTCAATTCCATTATCCCTCGATACATATTAAAGTTCTTGTTCCCTTTCCAAGCCACCTTGCGATCGTAATTAGTCAACGTAAAATAATGGTTTATATCCTCCGGCACCAAACGAATTTGCTTTTCTCCGTTCAAATCCAAGCTATCGCTAAGCAAATAATATGTTCCGCTTTTGTAACTTAATCTAGCAATTTCTTCGGCGGGCAAAATTCCTTTCAATTCATCACCAAAATATATGTTGTAGGCAAAAGGAGATTTCACCAAAACATCTTTTTCTGCCTTATACAAACCAACCCGAATATTCGGCTCACTAACCAACACTCGGTTGGTCGTAAAAATCGGTGCAACATACCCAGCGAGGGCATCTTCGGTTACGGTTAGTGGGATTTCTAAACTGCTATTATTCGAAGTGTGATTATTCACCGTCAACTGGAACCGAGCCACATACTTACCTTTTTTGGCCGGCAACCTAAAAGCAAAACCAACCTGCAAGCCCTCAACCGGCTTCACAGTTTGTGAGGCTTTTTCCACTTCCTTTACACTCAACCAAGAACCATCGGCAATATTTACCACTCCTGATCCATCCTCACTGCTCTCCCGTCGGCTACCGCTTTCTTGAAAGCTATATGAATCCCAAGTTTTTGTCCCACTATTGCGATACAAAGCAACAAAGTTTACCTGACTACCGCCTATCCCTTCGACGCTTCGCGCCGAGACAACAAATAAGTCAGCCACATATTCATCTTGTTCTTCACCCGCGTCGTCTTCCACTGATACCGCCGAATTCCCCAAGCTATCGCTTACTTCATTAGTGGTCGTAGTATTGTTAGCGGTCGGGGTTACCGTAGTTTTGGGCACCACCTGGATTTTAAAATAAAAATAAGAACCTTGAATCCAGGTCTTATTCTCAGCCGCTAAATAAAATTTTTCAGTGTAAATCCCAGTTTTTTCTGGGGCTTTTAATTTAATTTTAAATTCCCCAATTTCTCCGTGCTTAGTTGTTTTGGTTACTTTGGTGGCCTGCCCGGAATTCAACCAACTCGAATTACTAAATATGCTTTTCCGGTAATTCGGGTCAACCGTGTAGACCGAAACGTAATTACCAGTGTTATACCAAGTAGTCTTGCCAGTATTTTTGATTTTTACGGTTACGTCTTTGGTACTACCCGCCTCTATTTTGATTGGGTCAGCAATGCTTTGGCTATAATACTTACCAGCATAATTTTTATCTTTGATTGGTGGAGTAAAACTTGCTGCTTTTAAAGATAAATTTGGCCAAAAGGCTAAAGTAAGGAGTAAAAAAGGAATAATTCTAAATAACTTCATAATGATATACACAGAAAATAATTCGGAACTGGTATTATACCATACTTCACTTACACCCCCAACGTTACAAATAAACTAAGCCAAAAATTGCCAATTTTGCCTCTCTACGCTATACTTATCTTAAAAATATATGTCTTTAGCTCGTAAAATCGCCACAAACACCGGTTCTCAACTCATTGGTAAAACCTTAAGCACGATTTTGGGATTGATCGCGGTGTTTATTATGACCCGCGCCTTGGGACCAGAAAAATTTGGCTGGTACGCGACAGCCGCAGGGTTCCTGCAATTTATTGGCCTTTTTTCTGACTTTGGCTTTACTCTTATTACCACCCACCTCTTAAGCGAGGCCGGTGCGGATAAAGAAAAAATTCTTTACACCTCTTTCACCTGGCGGCTTACTACTTCTTTCCTTTTTAATGGCTTAGCCGCTTTGATCATTTTCCTTTTCCCCTATCCAGTAGAAGTTAAGCTGGCTGTAGTCATCATGTCTTTATCTTTCTTTCTTATTGGCTTAAACCAAGTGTTCGTGGCCCTTTACCAATCTCGACTACAATCCTACATCCATATGATTGGTGAAGTTTTGGGAAGAATCGTTTTGGTTTTAGGAGTAGGTCTAGCCAGTTTCTACAACGCCGGCTTTTATTACATGGTTGGGGCAATCACTTTTGCCTCTTTAATTTTTACCGCTTACCTCTGGATTAAAAGCGGTGGTATAAAATTACAATTAGATCGCGCCACATCGCGCCAGTTATTCCACGCCATGTGGCCAACCGCCCTAGCGGTTATTTTCAATTCCTTTTACCTTCAAGGCGACCGAGTTATACTCCCGCTTTTTGTTGACCAATCTACGGTTGGTCTGTATGCCGCCGCTTACCGCGTCCTCGACATCATTACCCAACTCGCGGCGCTCGCCATGGGAATTATGCTGCCCCTTTTAACCTACGCTTGGTCCAAAGGAGATAAAAAAGAATTTGCTTCGCGCGCCCAAACCAGTCTCGACCTGTTGTCGCTAATTTTATTACCCATGACCTTGGCCTCCATTGCTCTCGCCACTCCTCTCATAACCTTTGTCGGAGGACAGGAGTTCGCTTCTGCTGGACCAATTCTTCGCGCCCTATCCTTTGCGGTCTTCGGCATTGTTTTTGGTATGACTTTTGGCCACATCGCTTTATCCATTAACCGCCAACGCCAGGCGCTCTGGATATATTTCTCTGATGCCATTCTAAGTGTCGTCGCCTATTTTATCTTCATCCCGCGCTACGGTGTCTGGGGGGCAATCGGGGTCACCATATTCTCTGAGCTGGTCGCTGGAATTGCTCTAGCGATACTTGCGATTTATTATTCCAAATTTCATCCCCGACTTTTTACCTTTACCAAGATTCTTTTAGCGAGTTTAATAATGAGTGTGGTTCTGTATCTCTTACGAAGTTACTCCGTAGTATTACTTATCCCGCTCGGGGTGATTATCTACGGACTCCTCGTTATCCTGCTAAAAATAGTTTCCAAAGATACGATTAAAGACATTCTCAAGCCAACTCCCGAAAAAATTGCTTAAAAGTGGTATTTTTGTTAAAATACCCAAGTATTACTTTATCTAAATTATATGGACTTTTCCAAAGTACGTAATTACCTTTTCCTCGGTCTCCTACTCGCTGTAACGATTATTTTTGTTTTGCTCATGAAGCCCTTCGCCTACCCGATCTTCTGGGCGGCGGTGATTGCCGGACTTTCTTACCCGGTTTTTAAATGGATTAATAAAAAAATTAATCACGAAAATTTAAGTACCGCGATCACCCTTCTTCTCGTGTTATTAATCATTGTAATACCGCTATTAGCCATCGGAACGCTCATGGTTCGTCAATCCATTGAACTCTACCTATCCTTCAACCCGGACAGTGGTCAGATTAACGACACCATCCAAAGTATTGCCAGTTGGATCACAAACAATCCCTGGGCCCAAAGATTTAATATTAACGAACAATATCTAGTTGATCGCCTATCCGAGATTGGTCAAACTATCACTAATTATATTTTCACTAGTTTGAAAGACTTGACCCAGAACTCCCTGACTTTTGTCGTGATGTTTATCATCATGTTTTATACCCTTTTCTTCTTTATCCGTGACGGTAAAAAATTCTTAAAAAAACTAATGCACCTCTGCCCCTTAGGTGACAAATACGAAAAAATTCTTTACGACAAATTTGTTTCCACCACCAAAGCCACCATTAAAGGCAGTTTAATTATTGGGGTAATCCAGGGCACGCTCGGTGGTCTGCTTTTTTACTTTACCGGTATTCCCGGTGCCTTAATCTGGGGTATTATTATGGTAGTGGCTTCCATGATTCCCGGTCTTGGTTCGTTTATTATCTGGTTCCCCGCCGCCTTTATTATGTTCGTGTTAGGAAACTATTGGCAGGCAATAACTATTGTCCTGGTTGGATCGTTACTGATTGGGACAATCGACAATTTCCTTCGTCCATATCTTGTTGGCAAAGATATCCAGATGCACGCCCTCCTCATTCTCTTCTCTACCTTGGGCGGCATTGTCCTCTTTGGACCTTCGGGATTCATTATTGGCCCCATCATCGCTTCGCTTTTCCTCGCCTTCTGGCAGATGTACGATGAATACTACCATACGGATTTGAATAAGAATTAACAATTCCAAAATTATTCCGGCCAAATTAAATAAAGGAGGACTAAAAACAAATAATAATTTAACTTAATTAAATATATGCACAAACCAGAAACGGGGGGGGTCGTGTACCTGAAACTAAGGCCGAGAACCTTAGTGACTACGAAAAAGAAAAGATAACGAACACACTAGGCAACGCCCGGCATCTTGCAGAGGTCATAGAAAATTATCTTAAAATGGTCGAGTTTTGTAATGAACACGGTATTGTAATTAAGAAACGCAGAGATTTTGCAGGCCTACGTGTCCCTGGTGGCCCGGCCGGACCAGACAGCGACCTCCTTAAGCTTGCTAGTATGTTTGAATCTGGTCAAAATGAAATTGGAAAAGTTTTAACTAGAGAACAAGTCGACCAAATAATACGAGAAAAGATTAAACCTGGAAAACAAGGATAGCCAACCGAGGCCTCTTGGCCTCAATTCCATCAAGCAGGTATAAAAATACCACGTAAATCGTGGTATTTTTGTTATTCAAATTGATTCTAGGTGATTATAAATTCGGCCTCTTCCAAACGAAGGACCTCTTCTAGAGGGCGTTTATGAATCTTAAAGGTCGTGCCGTCAGAAAACGTAAAATAAAATGGTTTGTTATATAATCCACTGTCATCTTCTCCGGAAGATTTAGAGCGATACTTATATTTAAACTCCAAAAATTTTTCTCCAACCGCCATTTCTAAATGCTCTAGGCCAGTTTTGTAAGTAACTTCTTTCTTCGGCGAAGGTAATTCAATTAAAGGGATAGAATAACCATCAACCAACAAAGGTTCCCGAAGTATTAACTTTAGGATCGGACGACCATGATGAAAATTCTCAACGTATTTAACCGTATAAGGCAAAAGTTTAGCCTTATAATCAACATATTCTTCTGCACTGCCAACTCGAAAACAAATGTGGTCAATCGGAAAATTTTCCACGTTTATTCCCAATCTTTCTACGTTTTTTAACACTCTCCTAACAAATTCTTGGTAATCTCCTATTACCGATGAGATATCAGACATAATCGAGCGGTTTTAAATTTATTTTAAACTCCAAAATGTTTTTTCAAATACTTTTTAGTTTGCTCCATAATTTCTCGGCTTACCATGCCTACCTTTCCGATTAACCTTTGATAGTCACAAGAAACTATCGCATAAACTTTGACCACCGAAGTCCGATTCAATTTGTTTACCTTATCTGGCTGTATCAGTATATCGTCGAAAGTTCTATTATTTATATTTGAAGTAATCGGCATGACTGTAACCAAATTTGATTTGGACAGTTGTTGATTAGACTGTATAACCAGAGCTGGGCGTTTATCTTGAAATTCATGGCCAACGCTTGGATTAAACTCTGTCCAAATTATATCCCCGCACCTTACTCCTCCTTTTTTGAGCATAAATTATTATAATAGTTGTAATCTTCTTTAGAAATCGGTCCGGTTTCTTTTAGTACATCAAGACCGGAAGTTTCTTGCCAAAATTCTTGATCAGTCTTCGGTCTTTTTAAGACTTGCACTACTTTGCCATTAATAAAATAATCGGTAAAATCATCTTCATGAATATAGATTGGGGGATAATCTTGCGTTGACTCAGAGACTAAAACAATTTGGTGATTTTCTTGATCACGAAAAAACTTTTTAATATTAGTTAGTCCGTCGATAACCGACAAAACATAGTCGCCATTTTTTAATGCCCCACAATCTTTTTCTACCAAGACATAGTCTCCATCGGTAATAGAACTTTGACCACCGATTTTAGCCTTGTTCATTGAAGGACCAACGGCCTTAACCGCAAAAATATTTTTTACCTTTTTTAATAAACGAGAGGATATATATAAATGACCTTCAAACCTTTGTTCACCAAAACAAAGAGCCTGCCCACAGTTAGCCGAACCTAGGATAGGTACAGCCACCAGCCCCCCAACCTTCATCTTCCCACTTTTTACCTGCTCAATTATGTTTTTATCCTTATCTAGCCTAATTAGTCCCTTTTTTGCTAGCTGGGACAAGTGGTGCTTAACCTTTTGCGGCTTATTCTCTTCGCCAACCAAACTTCCTATCGCTCGGAGGGTCAGTTTACTAACATCTTGTCTATCCATCAATTTAAGAATTTTCTCTTGAATTGGGTGCATATTTGAAATTAGATAAACGCTATCACTAATCATAGTTTAACATCGTACACAAAACTTGTCAACAGTTTGTCCACAGACTTTAAAACTTTAAACCTTGACAAAAGACAAGGTAAAGGTGTAGAGTTTAACCGTCTAGATGGTTTTTAGCCATGATGTCGACTAGGCAAGTAAACAGCCCTCAACCCCAGCCAATATGGTGTCTGTGGAATTTTTAAACAGTCCCAATGGATATATAGACACCACACTCCCTGCCCCTTCCCACCACCCGCCCATAAAAAATAATTATTATCCGTTTCTTCCCGCGTTTTCATAAAATTTTCGCACTTCGTTCAATATAATCAACTAAATAAAGAACAGGCTTTACGCCTGTTCTTTATTTAGTTGCGGGACCCGGACTCGAACCGGGAGCCTTCTGGTTATGAGCCAGACGAGCTGCCAATTGCTCTATCCCGCTATTTGGTGGGTAGGTAGTATTACTTTGGAGCAGGTGAGCGGAATCGAACCGCCATCTCATCCTTGGCAAGGACGTATACTAACCATTGTACTACACCTGCTTGTTTGATTTGTGGCTGATATTATACTATTTTTTCAAATATTGTCAACCCTAAACTAGGGTTAGAACTACTAAAAGCATTATTAAGGCTAGCGTCTGGACTATAATATGATGATGTTGATGACGAATCTCAATAAATATCTTTAGAGCTAGGGCAAGAGCAAATAACCCAATAAACCCATAATAGACCCGAGTTGAAAATTGGAATATCCCGGTTAAGCCAGCCAAAACACTTTTGGCACGAATATATTTTTCAACCGGTGTTGGGCTAACAACTAAAATTTCTTTCCAGGCGATATTTTCGGTTATTTCTTTACCAGCTGGCGTCTGGATCTTTAAAACTGGCAAGGTAACAACCTCAAAAAACCTGGCCGCTGATTTATTCACCGTTACTTCACCCGCCAATTTACCGCTAGCCAAATCTTCTTTAAGCGGAATAACTAATTCCCCAATTTCTACTTTCGCTGTTTTAACCCCTCCCTCAACGACCACCTCGGCTCTTAATTTTGTGACGTCTTCCTCGATCTTTTCCCAAGCCACAAAAGAATTGCTTTGGTCCACCTTGACTGGTGACACTTGTTTTTCCGCTAATACTTTCCCGACACTGGGAATCGGTTGTCCGAAATGCTCCGCCACATAAACCACGCTTTCGCCGGCATAATCGCCAGTCTCCAAACCCACGCCAATTTCTTCATAATCTTTATCCATTAAATTAGCGAGGTGGGTCGGACTTTTCACCCAAGCATTCAAAACCTCTTCCGCGCTAGAAAAACCCATGGCCAAATTTTCTCCCGCCACGTTATATTTATATCCCGCTTGGCCTAAAAAGTAGGCCAGATTATGGTTTTCTGGCCCGTTATGACTAAAATATTTCTTAGTCGCCATATCTTCTGCCTTCAAGGTTGACGACTGGTCTAAAACAACCTGCTCTTTTAGAGTTGGCAGATTATTTTTTGTTCTTAACTCATTTGTCAAACTGACCAACTTTATTTGTTCCACTGTTAGAACTTCAGGAAGCACAAAAACCTGGGTTGGTAATAGCGCCACAAAAACCACCACTAATGCTTTGATAACAACAAAAAAAATACTGTAAAAAATTGCCCGCTTGGTATGCAAAATGTGTGGGTGGTAACCATTACCCTCGTGTGGAATAAAGTATTTTTTAAACGTCTGTTTCATACAGACTATATACTAGCACAGTGGACGTTTTTTCTCCAGTCAAAAAAGCCCCCGTTTTCCGGGGGCTTTTTCCTAATTTCTACTGTCTCTCAAACTTCAAGAAGGAAATCGAGTAACCAGGGAAAGAGTAATCAAATTCCGAACTGGCACTTACCGATCTTTGCATGTAGTTAATATTATTATGTGTATCACTCAAAGCATTGGCGTCCAAGACATTGACTGAACCGCTTGTTTTTGGCACAAATCCATTAAACTTCAAACGATAAGTCTGGTTGACGCTATCACGGTTTTCCACAGCAACATATAAAGTGCGACCATCGGCTGACAAACTACTAATCGCTGTCACTTTGGGCGCTGTTTTTGTCGTAATGGCATCTTTAGATGTCTTGACATCATAACTAACCGGCAACATCTTCCCGTCCCAAGCAAAGTTATTGGCAAAGGCCTGGAAAGTTTTACCGTTTAAGTTTATCTTCGGTACACGGCCGTAGTCACCAATAAGACCATTCACAAATCCTTCGCCTTGAGCCGCTGAGTTCCAGAAGAATAACGACCCGCCGGTAATTCCATTCTCTAACATGTAAGCGACCTCAGACCAGGCATAGGCGGCATCCAAATACTTATCTGTTTGCCGGTTCTTAAAGTCATTCAAAATACTGTTGTACTCGTTTACAAAGTAAACAAAATTACTGTCCCCCACTCGCTCTGGCAAATACTGCCGCGTTACTTCCTTTAAACTAGTATACCTAGTTTGCCCCTGCCAGTATGGCCCAGCCATAGTCGACAATGGATATTGATTTAAACGATCTTGGTTGTAGTAGTCGTAATAATTGTGAATCGCGAGACCAGCGACCAGGTGACCCTTGTTGCGATCACGAATCCGTTGTACCACTTTCGAATAATCAAAGTTACTAGATGATTGCGAAGGTAAAATACACTGGATATCTGACTTAACGGTTTTTATTGATTCACACAAGTCAATAAACCGATCCGCAAAGCCTACTTCGTTATGCAAGTATTCCTGGTAATAAGGTTCGTTACCAAGCTCAACATATCTCACAGTATAGGGTTCAACCCGCCCACGACTCGCACGCAAGTTGCCGTAGTTATACGTGCCAGTGCCATTCTGTTTCTTAAGATTGGTTAACGGCCAGCTGGCGGTTTTGATCACATCAGTCTTCGCTTGGTAATCGCTATCCGCTGGCATGACCATATATTGGATCATGGCCGTTAAACCAGCAACACTGTAAAAGTCTTTAAACGGCCCGACCCAGGAATCGCTAGCACAACCATATTGGGTTTCACAAGGATTAGGTACTTGGGGTAAAAGTTCGGCGTTCATTTGTTCACCCATCTGGGCGTAGTCATCCAAAGTCATGATGTTGTCGTCAAAGCTATGGGCCACTACGACTTCCGAAATATATTTCGAAGCAAAAGTCTGGTCTAGCGGATGTCTGGGGCTAGTACCGGCATAAGCCTTACGAATTTCTAATTCATCCAATTTAAATTTGTAAGAATCATTAATCTGCGAAGCGGAATTCAATTCTCCACCTTCCCAGGCTTCGGTCAAAGTGCCGAATTTCATATCGCTTGATCGTCCAGACCCACTCGTATCTAAAGTTGTTAAAGCAACTTGTGCCACTTCAACTCCATCTACCCACAACTTGGAGGTATTGTCAGCTAATATTTCAATATTATACCAACGATCGAAATCTAGCATCGTGTCATAAACCATTACCTTGTTGTAACTTGGATAACCGACGCGCACTTCGAGTTTTCGATCTGGTCGAAACAACAATCTAAACTGCGAAGTTTCCCCGATCAAAGCACGATTCTGAACGGAAAACGGCTTCTCACTAGATAGCTTTAGATTAAAACGAGTAAAGACATTATGAATCGGCAAAGGTGTGGAAGCACTGTCCCGGTTCATTATAATATGCTTCTGCGTTGTCGCCCCTGGTACTTTAGTGTAACTAATCGCATGACGATTGGCTTCATCTTGGTAAATCGGTGCCCGATCATACCACTCTACTTCATAATAATTACCATTAGGCCGATCACCTGGATACTGTACTTGAATATCTTTCACTGGATTCTGAATCCCCCAAGTAAACATTGATTCACCACGAGGAATAATTGGGTTATACAAACCATCGTCGTTTTTAAATCCAGTAGTTTTATTAGCTACACCCAACTGTTGCTCAAATAACCAGTAATTTTTGGGTAAACCCTTATCGTGCATGTGCAAACGCCATAACGGGCGATTTAAATTTTTACCACTCGGACTAGCGTTGCCGCCAATTTCGGAAAACAAATCGAAGTTATAATCCCAAGCTTTATCATTCATAGAGTTGCCACCTAAAACACCACGGTCAACATAATTTACCTTGGTTCCATTTGCATCAATTAACATCTGGTTACCAACCGGAGCGGGAACTGGGGTTGGCGTAGGTGCGGG
>C687J35174_10009491_pt1 | contig 12200 bp, 17 predicted proteins | sample RifCSPhighO2_01_FD_35174 | JGI IMG/M metagenome (IMG submission 35174) | reverse complement strand
AATGAAAAAAAGAGTTATTTAAAATCTTATCCTTTTCTTTAACTTGCTAAGAATCCCCTTCTTCTTTTTTGATGGCTTATTCCTGTTAACTTTCTTGTTCTGCTCTTTCTTTGCTTTTTTTCTGATTATTCTTTTTGCCTTTTTTTCTCTCTTAACTTTTTTCTGTTTTTTCTTGGCTACTTTTCTCTTGGATTTCTTCCTCGATTTTACCGCAGCCTTTCTCTCTGCCCTCTTGACTACCTTCTTCTCTTTTGAAACAACCTCAACTATCACGGCCTTCCTCAATTCATCCAGCTGCGCCTCTATCTCCTTTATCTTGCCTCCAAGAACATTCTCATCATACTTCACCTCTTTCAGCTTCAGCAGAGAATTGCATTCAGGGCACTTGAATTCAAGCTCCATTGCATCCTCTAGGAACAATGACGTGCAATTGTTCGGGCAGACATATTTCGGGATCTCCTTATGATTGAGCTTATTCCTGAGATCCTCCAACTGCTTCTCCTTGTTCTTTATCAGCAAATCCCTTGCATGCCTGAAGTTAAATGTCCAGTAATAAACATACCACCCCTTCTGCTTGTCCTTCTTTCTTGTTGAATATATTAAATTATTCTCTGATAACTTGTAAAGGTAAGTCCTTAACTCATTTATGTTCATATCAAGATTTTCCGCAAGAACAAATTCAGAAACATTCTCCTTTCCCTCAAGCAGCTTGAGAATCTTGATTGATGCAGGACCACATATCTCCCTAACAAGGTCCTCGAACAAATACATCACAGATTTCATGCTATTTACTTGCAAAAATTTGTTTAAAAAACTTACTATTAAAGAATAATAAGAAAACATTTAATAACTAATATTTTTTAGTTATTATGAGGTGATTATATATGTTCAACAATAAAAAAGTCTTGAATATCCCAAAACCAATTCATCATGAGCTGAAAGAACAAAGGTTTCCTGACTTGTCTGGAATGGATTTAAGCATGCCAAGCTACAATCCAGTTGTGAGTGATATCCCGAGAATGGACAATTATCCAAAAGGCTATGCAAAAAGGGAGATGCACGAGCAACCTTCATTCCAGCAGTCCCTTGCAAGGCCAAGCCAGAGAAATATTGTGAAAGACAATACTTTATTTGTCAAGATAGAAAAATACCAGGAATCAATGAGAACATTGAACCTGATAAAAGAGAGCCTGATGAGCACAGAGCATATTCTAAATAAGCTACACCAAATCAAGGCGCAGGAAGACAACGAGATAGAGCAATGGCATGACCAAATAAAGAGAATAAAGCAGAAAATAGTCTTCATAGACAAGAATCTCTTTGAACAATGAACAATGCATTATACAGCTTTGTAAACGAGCCCAATTCCAAAAGAAGGGACTTACTGAATCTTGCAATTGAAAACATAGAGCTAATCCAGAGAACTGAAAGGCTGAAAGAATTAAGGGAGAGAAAAATTATGGTGTTAAGCTCATTGAAAGAAGAGATGGAAATCACAAACAAGGCAATAAAGCATTTCCAGAGCCTGATGCCATTCAATATAAAAGAGGAGAGCGAGAGAGCACAGGAAAAAGTTGAGAAGAGCAAGGTGAAGGTTGAGCACCAGCATAAAGCTGAGAAACTGGATGAACTTGGAATGGAGCTGGAAGATATAAAGCATAAATTAAACAGCTTGAATTTCTGATGAATAATCCAAGAGGACTAATAATCAGATTTGTGACACATTATCAAAAATAAGATAATCATTCCAAAATGGCTTTTATCCTTCTAACTCCAGATGATGAGGATTCTTCCTTTATTATCTTGAAATGGCCCATTGTCCCAGTATGAGTCACATGAGGGCCTGTGCAGACCTCCCTTGAGAAATCCCCGACGTAATACACTGAAACAACCTCAGGATATTTCTCGCTGAAGAAAGCATTAACGCCTTTTTTCATTGCTTCTTTGAATGGCATTTCCATCATTGTAACCTTGAGGTCTTTTTCTATTATTTCATTTACCTTGTCCTCAACTTTTCTTATCTCCTCCTTAGTCAGCGCCCTTGGGAATGAAAAATCAAACCTTGTCCTTTCAGGGGTTATGTTCGAGCCCATCTGCTTTATGTCCTGCTTCAGCACTTCCTTCAATGACTGCAGCAATAAATGAGTCGCCGTGTGCAATTTTGTTGTCTGCTCTGAATTATCAGCCAGGCCTGACTTGAATTTCTTCTCTGAGCCAATCCTGGAGATTTCCTGGTGCTTTTCAAATTCTTTTTCAAATTCCTTCTCATCCACCTTGAGGCTTTTCTCTTTTGCCAAATCCTTTATTATCTCTATAGGGAATCCGAATGACTGATAAAGATAGAACGCATCCTTCCCCGAGATTATTCTTTTGAAGTTCATCTTGTTGAATTCATTCAATCCCTTTTCCAGGGAAGACTGGAATTTTCCCTCCTCCAACCCTGCATTAGTCAAAATGAAATCCCTGTTCTTTTCCAGCAAAACATAATCTTTCTTGTAATCATCAATGATGACTCTTAATATTTCAGGCACAAAATTTCCTTCAATCCCAACAAGCTTCCCATATCTTATTGACCTTCTCAACAATCTTCTCAATATATATCCGCGCTCTATGTTGCTTGGCTTGGTCAGTTCAGACAGGATAAAACAGGAAGCCCTCAAATGATCTGCTATTATTCTTGTTGCTCTTTCATCATTAGTTTTTGACAATGACTTTATCTTCTTGATTATATTCTCAAACAAGTCAGTCTCAAAGACCGAGGATTTATCCTGCAATATCATTGCTGCCCTTTCAAGGCCAAAACCAGTATCAACACTTTTCTGCTTTAGCTCTTCATAACCTCTTTCTGTCTTGCTGTACTGCATAAAAACATTATTCCATATTTCAACCCAGTTCTTGTCCCTTGGATCAAATTCCTTCGGAGGATTATCCTTCATATATACAAACATTTCAGTGTCAGGACCGCACGGGCCATATTTCCCAGCAGGACCCCACCAGTTATCCTCTTTTGGCAATGGCTTTATCCTTTCCTTCTTTATTCCAAGATTCAGCCATATCTTTTCTGATTCTTCATCTTTTGGAGCATCTTTATCCCCCTTAAATATTGAAACTCCTATCCTCTCTTTTGGAATGTTTAGCTCTTTTGTAAGGAATTCAAAACTTAATCTTATTGCCTCTTCCTTCCAGTAATCTCCCAGTGACCAGTTGCCAAGCATCTGGAAGAAAGTCAGGTGAGTATTATCCCCCACTTCACCTATATCCTGTGTCCTTATGCACTTTTGAATGTTTACAAGCCTTTTTCCCTGCGGATGCTTCTGGCCAATAATATAAGGAACCAAAGGATGCATTCCTGCTGTCGTGAACAGGACTGTGGGGTCATTCTCTGGGATCAATGAAGAGTTTATTATTTCATTGTGATTGTTCTTCCTGAAGAATTCTATGTACTTTCTTTTTATCTCTGAAGATTTCATGATATAATGTGAAATACAGAATTTAAAAGATTTTTCGTTAATGTTATAAGCCTTTCTTTTTTATAATAAATATGACAGATGGATTAGAAACAAGAGAAGATGAAGCATACTGGAAACCATTATTGGGAAAAACATACCGCTTATGGATGCATTCAGATGATCAAGAAGAGACAAATGGAATATTTTTTGGAATTAAGAGTGGAAGATACATATTTTTAAGAGAGAAAGAAGGAAGACTTATGGTATATTCTAGCAGCCCAGACACCCCTGCCTGTTGGGACGGACATACACCCTGTGTCGATGCCTCTTTTGATTTTTAGGTTAGTGATGAAAAAACAAAAACAGAAATTATAAAGGAATTATCTAATCTTATCCTAAAGAAAGTCCAACCAGTTAACCTAAAGAATTTTTCGTTAGGTTTTTAAATTTTTTTATTATATTATCTTTTATGGATGAAGATATATCTTTTTTAGGTGATTTAGATAAAAGAATCCATGGTAATCCCCATATATCTACTTTCACTCCAAACATATGCGGTGATCCAGTACATTATCTAGTTAGGGGTTATCGCTATGATATTAATATAAGCTTAGATGAGATTGAAAGAATTGTGGATATTTTGGGTAAGAGAAGAGATATTGTAATATATCCTACAAATACCAACTTTGGGCTTAGTGTGGGATTTGCCCTTGATTTTGTTGAACAACAATTTCCCGGTACTGAAGAAGAGATAACAATTTTAACATTCATTAAAGAACAATTGCCTGAAGGATGGAATTTTGAAAGAATGTCTGAATATTTTATGAGTAGTGATAACCTAAGAAGAAATGAATATTTTGGCCCTAATCATAAGATTTCCCCATTAATTTCTGATTATATCTATTAATTTCGTTAGGTTTTTAAACAAACCCAACCTTATAATTCCGGAGGTGTGGGCAATGCTGAATTATATTAACAAGGTGATGAAAAAGATGAGGTGGTGGGATGTTTCTCTGGTAAAGATGTCTGTATTCTTTGCAACATTATTACTGCTGAAGATATGGCCTGCATTCAGGAACTTTGCTGACAATACAAATGCATGGGTATTCTTAGCCTTGATGCTGATATTCATAATAAGACCATTGTGCCTGTGGTTCAAGAAATGAGAAAGATAATTTTTTTCTTTCTTGTAATCGTATTATTATCTGTCTCTGGGTGCAGCAATAATTCAGAGATAACAGGCAAGGGTGTATTCAATGCCCAAGACAAGGGAATAAGCGAGAAAATAAGCGAATGCGTCAAGTCATGCGATGATGGCTCGCAATCTCCCGAGGAATTTCTGAACAGCTGCACAAAAATACTGCAATATGGGGGGGAGAAAGTTTTCAATAATTATGTTGAAACATGCAAAAAATAAAGAAATTTGACAAAATCATCTTACTGAAGATCATTGCAGTTGTTGCTGTCTTCTGGCTGTCTGATTTTATCCTTCATTTTACTGGCGTCGGGGAAAGCAGGTTTTATTACATAAGCAAGCTCTTCAATGCTGTTTTATTTGCAATATTATGGTTCTTTGCGTTTTACAGCAGGAAACACTGGAAGAAAATTGTTTATTCTATTGCTTTTGGAACGTGGGTTTCATTTTATTATTTAACTGCATCTTATTCAGGATTTATTCAGTATCTCGGGATTTATGCAAGATATACTCCGCCGCCTTTTGTGGTTCTTGGGATATTCTTAACCCCTTTAATATGGTGGATAACGCATAGTTTGGGGCTTTATCTTGGGCTGGAAGTAAGTGAATTATTTAAGAAGAAATAAGATTATTCAATTATCACAGTTCCTTTCATTGAGGTGTGAAAACTGCAGATGTATTCATAAGTTCCTGGCTCTGAGAATGCATGCTGATATTGCTGATTCTTATTCAATGTTCCTGAATCAAGTTCATCTCCTGTAACTGTATGTGGTGCATCATCATTATTCACCCATATAACTGCCTCTCCTGTTTTTATTTTTATAACGCCCGGGGAGAAAGCAAAATTTTCAATATTGACATTAAAAGCACTTTCCGGCGTTATTTCCCGCCTGCTGCTACAGGATGATATAACCAAAAGCAAGAATAGGGCAACCACTATTTTTTTCATATCCTCCAATAATCTTATTGCTTATAAAATTTATCTTCTCCTAAAATTCCCCTGGATGCCGCGCCTTGAAGATGATCTTTCATTATTCCTTCTGGGAAAATTCCCCTTACCACCAAACTGACTTCTTTCATAACCCCTTACAACCATTACCTGCTTGATATCAGGCTTCTGCAATTTTTCAATGTTAAAAGCGTTATATTCCCTCAAGATATTGTCAAAGTTATGATAATCATTCTCAGACAGCAAATTTATCACCTTTCCCTCCTTTCCAGCCCTTGCAGTCCTTCCTATCCTGTGAACATAATTCTTTGGATCAACAGGGAGCTCGTAATTATAAATATGCGACACGTTCTCAATATGCAGCCCCCTTGAAGCAACATCAGTGCACACAAGAACATCAACCTTTGCATTGTTGAACAGCCCCATTGTATTTGTTCTCTTATTCTGGGACAAACCGCCATGAATTGCAATTGCCTTCACTTTGTTTGCATTAAGATTCCTGACAACAAAATCAACGCTTCTTCTCGTGTTGCAGAAGACCATGACCAGCCCTGATTTTTCACTCTGCAACAAGTCAACAAGCAAGGACAATTTCATGCTCTGGGGAATGTTGTAATAAACCTGCCTGAGCTTTTTTGGATCAACCATCTTTTCAGCAAGAACCAGCACTGAATTTACCATATGCTTCTTTGCGAGATCCTTTATGTTAGGCGTTATTGTTGCAGAAAAGAACAAGGTTTGCCTTTTCTTAGGGCATTGATTAATTATCTTTTCAACATCATATATAAAACCCATGTCAAACATCCTGTCAGCCTCGTCAAGAATCAGCAGCTTTATCCTTGACAAGTCAATTGTATTCCTCTGCATATGATCAAGCAGCCTTCCAGGCGTTGCAATAACAACATCTGCCTTTCTTAAATCATAAATCTGGGAATTTATCGAGACTCCCCCATAAACAGTTATTATGCTAAGATGAACCTCTCTTGACAGTAACCTCAATGAGTCCTTTATCTGCTCTGCAAGCTCCCTCGTCGGGGTAAGAACCAAAGACTGAATTCCCTGCCTTGGAACCACATTCTCGATTATGCCACACCCAAAGGCAAGAGTTTTTCCCGAGCCTGTTGCCGACTCCCCTATCACATCCCTCCCCTTCAATATCAAAGGAATTGATTTCTCCTGAATACTTGTCGGACTATCAAAGCCCAATTTCTTTATCACTCCCAATAATTCACGGCTCAAGCCAAAATCTTCAAATTTCATATTTCACAAGCACCTGCATAGAAAAAGCGAAATGAGTCATCAAGTGCTTTCTCATCAATGCTATAATTATTTGATTATCTCCTGTTTATAAAAGTTTGTTTTAGTTAATTTTAAGTATTTTGTTCCTGTCATATTTACATGAATTACATCGCCTTTGACATAGAAACCGCCCCTATTGATATAAGGGATGATATGATAAAAGAATACCTGATGGACAAGCAGATAAGCAAGGAAATGAGAAGCCTTAATCCCATGTATGCCAAGATAATCTGCATCTGCCTTAAACCTAATGACGGCGAGATGATAATACTAAGCGGAGAGAATGAAAGAGTGCTGATAGAACAGTTCTGGAGCATTGTAAAGGATTACAACTTATTTGTCACGAACAACGGGTATGGATATGATGTGCCATTCCTGATTGTAAGAAGCGCCATCAACAGGATAAAGCCAAGCATAAAAATAAACATCAACAAATTCAGCATGGAGAACTCAAATCATTTTGACACAATGCTTTTCTTCAGCCAGAATGTATTCACAAACCCCAGACTTGACATCATTGCAAAAACATTAGGCATTGACGTCGGGGAAAACAGGTTCAGCGGCGCAGAAGTTGAGAGATTATACAGGGAAGGGAAATGGGAAGAAATAAGGCAACACTGCAGGGAAGATGTTGATATCACTGAAAGAATTTACTTGTTTTTGAAAAATGCCTAAATACCCCATTAAATATACAGCCAGGTATGCTCACCTGCACAAGAAAAGAACTGAAGAATATCAGGGGAAACATAAGGAAATCTTTTATTCCCGTCGTCAAGAGCTCAATAAAGGATTATATCCAGCCAAAAGAAGCATCATACGAACAATACAAGAAAGAGATGATAAAAGAATTGAAAAGCTGGAGGAAAGAGCAACCTTAGAATCAGAATGAAATACAACAGAAGACATGTTAATCACATCAAATATAACCATCAGCACTACTTCGGAAATAATGATAGGTTATATCTAAGCTCCAAGCGCGACAGGCTCAGGAAAATACATAAAACCATTAAAGACTATGAAAAGGTTGAGAATCTTGAAGAGAGAGCCTTGAGAGAATGAATTAAAAGGTAGATTTTTAAGTTGAATATCACAAATTAATTTTCTTATGGAATGGAGCCTATACAACAAAAATGAATACCTGAAGCCTTTTGTGTTCTCAAACGGAAAATCACAGCTCGACATAGTGGAAGAAGTCTTCCAGGCAGTCAGTGATGGGTACAAGATAATATTCATCCACGGCTACTGCGGCACTGGAAAGTCAGCCATAGCACTGAACATTGCAAAAGAGCTTGGGAGGGCATCAATCGTTGTCCCTGTCAAGAACCTGCAGAACCAGTATTTTGAAGACTACACAAACAAGCTATACATAAAAAAAGACAACAATGAAAAATTAAAAATATCTGTCCTGTTCGGGAGGCAGAATTTTGAATGCACATTCTCCGATGAAATGGCAGACAATATATTCCTTCCATGCACGATAGATGTAAACTACAAGGGAAATGAGGAAAAACTCCTCGAGTATGTGAGAAAGAACCCGTTTGTCAAGAGAAAAGACTTTGACAGCTACAAGCAGGCGAGAAGAATGAGCGTCGCCCCTGCATGCCCTTCATGGAGCCCTGTCCTTCCTGCAGAATTTGAGGTTAATATGCTTGATGACGCTGAGCAATTTTTTTATGAAGCTGTGAACGGAAAATACATATTTTACAAAAGAGGGGGCAACTGCCCATACTACAACCAGTATTCAAGCTATATTGATTCTGATGCCATCGTGTTCAACAGCATGAAGTATGAAATTGAAAATGCCATAGGGAGAAAGCCGAAGACAGAAGTCGAGATAATAGATGAATGCGATGAATTCCTGGATAACTTATGCAATGAGAAAATAATAAACCTCAACATCCTTAGCAGCAAGATAAATTTCCTGAGCTCAAAATACAGGGACAATGAACTCATCCCTGAGATCAACAATCTTGTCATTGACATGATAAAAAACAGCGACAAACTGATAAAAGACGAGGAGATACTGGCCTTGAAAGAGTCAAAGATGAAAAACCTGATGAGCTATTTCTTCAACCACTCAGTGTCACGGCTGATATTAAATGACGAGGAGGACTACCTGTTCAATGTCTATTCCTATTTTGAAAGCTTCAGGAATTACGCTGACGAAACTTATGTCATATTTTACAGGAACAAGAAAGATGAAGTGACTGCCAAACTGATAATGGTCAACCTGGAGAGAAAACTAAAGGAATTCCTAGACAAGAACAAGGTTTTTGTCATGATGTCCGGAACACTCCATTCAAGAAAAGTGCTTGAGAACATATTTGGGATAAGAAATTATAAAATAATCGAGGCTGAAACAAAAGAGATCGGCACTAGGAACATAACAAGGATTGGAAAGGAGAGAGAATTCAACCACACATACCTGAAAAATGAAAGCTCAAGAGAGGAATATCTTTATGCATTGTCTGAATGCATTGAAAAATCAGAGAAGCCTGCACTGATTCATGTGAATGCCTTCAAAGACCTACCCAGCGAATTCGAATGCAGCAGATACGACATCAGGAATGTGAAAACAAGGGAAGAGCTGATTGAAGAGCAGAATAATGACAAGATAGGAGAGATAATACAGAAATTCAAGAACAAGGAAATAGATATATTATATTCAACCAAGTGCAACAGGGGTGTTGATTTCCCGGGGGATATCTGCAGGAGCATCATATTAACAAAGTTTCCATACCCAGACAGGAAGTTCGCTGTTCTGGAGAATATTATACAAGACAAACAAGGAATATGCACATCTCTTTTACTTCGACAAGGCCAGAAGAGAAATAATACANAGATCTTTCAGNGGTGTAAGATCAAAGGACGACTATGTCAACATATTAAGCCCTGATTCAAGAGTTCTTAACTTCTTCAGCTAAAACCTTCTGTTAAAAGTATTTATTCTTTTTCCCGTATCTTGATATTTCCAAATCCTATTTATTGTTTTTTTCTTTATTTCTTTCATTTATCAGATTTATAACAGAGGGATTAGAGTATATAAAGGAGAGCTTTTCCTGAATATCTGGATAAAGATTAGTTTTTTAAGTTTTTTCTTCTAGTAAATTCCGGGGCATTGATAAAATGGAAATATATAAAACCAATGGAGAAGATATCGGCGCTGATGGAGAGATTGCATTAGCTGTCAATGGCATAGAAAAACTAAGTGTGATGGAACCTGATGGAGAAAAGCTTAACAGCCTGATTGAAAGATTGAAAGGCCTATCTGAATATTTTCCTGAAAATGTGAGAAGGTATATTGATGAAATACGCGGCATCACAGAATTCACAATTAAATATTATAAGGAAAGAGGATTTGAGACCACCCCGGATATCAGTTTTTTAGATAAATATGGGAAGTAATCTGTATTCTATTATTTCTGGAACTGGATGTTATGTCCCAACAAGAATTGTAAGAAACAGCGATTTCCTCGGAAATGAATTTTATGATGAATCTGAAAGAAGAATTGACAAGCCAAATCCAGAAATCATACAAAAGTTTGAGGAAATAACAGGAATCAGGGAAAGAAGATATGTCACAGATGACCTTGTTGCTTCTGACATTGCATTTCTTGCAGCGGAAGATGCACTGGAATCATCAAACATTGACAGGGAAAGCCTTGATTATCTGATTGTCGCGCATAATTTCGGGGACATAAGAGCGGACAACAAAAGGTCTGAACTTGTACCAAGCCTTTCTGCCAGAGTAAAACACAAATTAAGAATAAAAAATCCTAGGACAATATCTTATGATATCTCCTTTGGATGCCCCACATGGCTGCAGGGGATTATACAGGCTGATTATTACATCAGATCAGGCGATGCAAGGAGAATCATGATTATAGGGGCAGAAACCCTCTCAAGAATCTCAGACCCCCATGACAGGGACAGCATGCTTTATTCCGACGGTGCGGGAGCTACAATCATTGAAGCAAGAGAAAGTGAAAGACCTGTCGGGGTTATTTCCCATGCTGCAAGATCAGACACATTTGAGCATGTCTATATGCTGCAGATGAAAGAATCATATAATCCTGTTAATAATAAATTATTCCTAAAGATGCGCGGGCATAACCTGTATGAATATGCACTGCTCACAGTTCCCCTGGTTGTGAAGGAGAGCCTTGACAAGGCAGGCTTGGGCCTTGATGACATAAAGAAAGTCCTGATACACCAAGCAAATGCAAAGATGGATGAAGCAATATTAAAGCGCCTGTTCAGATTGTGCAATGCAGGAGAGATACCCGAACACATCATGCCGATGACAATATCATGGCTTGGAAACAGCTCAGTGGCAACATTGCCAACGCTGCTTGACCTGCTGCTTAAAGGAAAGCTGGACAATCATGATTTAATGCCGAAAGACAACATAGTCTTTGCCTCTGTCGGCGCAGGGATGAACATAAACTCAGTCGTCTACAGAATGCCCTAAAATGCATCATATCATTGTCATCAAGACTAACTAATTTTATAAATTCAGAAAACATACAAGCATAATGAAAAGGGATGATGTCATATTCTTCAANACAAGAAAACTTGAAGAATTAAATTTCCTGAGCAATTCCCCCCCTTCCATATTCATAGGAAGTAAATTAAAATATCCAAATGTGAATGTTGGGGTGTTAACACCATCACAACCATTGAAGCAGGTTCGGCTGCTGAACAACCAGAATGAATGGACAAAGATGGATTTAGGGATAAAACAAATTCTCAGCCTAAGAAACCAGCTGATAAATTCAAGATACCAGACACAGGTGAGATTAAGCAACAGATTAACAGAAAAAAGCCAGGAGATAGGAATGTCGCTAAAACCCACTGATCTTGAGATAAANCTTATGAAAGCACCAAATTACATTAAAGAGGACGACAANATAACAACCCCAATAAGGCTGGTTGCTCCATTAAAGAATATAAGAATAACAGATAATANAGACATACATGCAAAAGTAGACAAGGTTTTCAATGATACTGACCTCAAAGCAGCAGAGGCNATAAACTACCTGTACAAGAATGAATTTGACGAGAGCTTTCTGCAGCAGCTGCTTTCCATCGGGGTTCTTGGATTAAAGAAAAACAGAATATTAGTTCCAACCAGGTGGTCCATAACTAGCGTTCATGATATAATCGGCAAGGATTTAATCAAAGAGGTTAAAGACTATCAGACAATAGATGACCATAGGCTTTTTTATGGTTATTACTTGGGGAATCACTATTTCATACTTTTATTGCCTAATTTGTTCAGTTATGAATTATTTGAATATGGAATAAG
>C687J35174_10009478_pt1 | contig 12212 bp, 9 predicted proteins | sample RifCSPhighO2_01_FD_35174 | JGI IMG/M metagenome (IMG submission 35174) | reverse complement strand
TCCATGAATGGTCGTATTTTTTGGTGTGCTGCAATTTTCTTTAATCCGTTAATGTTAATCTCCGCGTCGAAGTGGCCTGAATTTGCTAATATTGCCCCATCTTTCATCAGCTTCATATGTTCAACATCAATAATATTTTTATTGCCGGTGACAGTTACAAAAATCTCGCCAATCCGTGCAGCTTCTTTCATCGGCATCACTCGAAAGCCGTCCATCGCTGCTTGCAGCGCTCTGAATGAGTCAACCTCAATAACAATAACATGAGCGTCCATGCCTCGTGCTCGTGCCGCAAGCCCCTTGCCGCAGTCGCCATAGCCGCAGATTACAAAATTTTTTCCCGCAATAAGAATATTGGTCGCGCGCAAAATGCCGTCAATGGTTGATTGTCCAGTTCCCTTGACATTGTCCATCAGATGTTTTGTCGCAGACTCATTCACTGCAACAACAGGATACTTTAATGCATGATCTTTTTCCATTGCCTTGAGGCGTACAACACCTGTGGTTGTCTCCTCGCATCCACCAATAATCCCTGGAATCAGTTCTGGATGCTTCTGATGAATTAATGTCACTAAATCACAGCCGTCATCAATGGTGATCTGCGGCTTGAACTCAACAACTTTTTGCAGATTTGCATAGTACTCTTCGTTATTCTGCCCTTTCCACGCGAATATTTTAACGCCATCTTTTGCCAGCGCAGCCGCAACATCATCTTGTGTGGATAATGGGTTGCATGCACAGATAGCAACGTCCGCACCACCTGCGATTAATGTCTTGACAAGCACAGCAGTCTCTTTTGTTGGGTGCAGTGCAATGCCTATTCGCAGATTCTTGAGCGGTTTTTCTTTCGCAAATCGCTGCTGCACTTTCATCAATGCGCCCATCTGCTGCTCAGCCCAGGCGATGTTTTTCATTCCTTGGTCTGCAAGCGCGATGTCTTTGATATGGCTTGTTGGTGATTGGTGCATGGAACTCGAAAACTATGACCTGCTTATAAAAGTTGCTGATTCAATTTTTTTCTTGGATAAGCTTATAAATTATCTATAATAAACGTGGTTATGGCAGATTTACCCAGCTTGTCGGACGTTGCTCGTGCATACGTAGGCTATGTCGCAGGAGATGCTTCTAAATCACCAATTGAACGGGTTCAAGAACTTCATCGTGCTTCAGTTGCTTTTTCCAGCATTGCTACACGAAGCGGAGATCTGCCAACGCTCGATTATCTGATAAGCGACGATCACTCAAGAGTTCTTGAAAATTTAGTTGGAACACAAGCAGCCGTTTCGTCTATTCCACAGTCTGCATCTACCTCATCAACTTCTTCTCCGCCATCCGACGAAACATCTTTTTTAGCATTACATGGTATTAATCCTTCGGAGCGTTATAGCATCAATGAATGTCTCACAAAACTTCCTGCACCTATGGATGACATTCGAAGGAATTTATATCAACGTCTTTATGTTTCTTCAGGAAGACAAAATGCTGATCTTCCAATTCAGATGGATGAGAGTGGAAAACGAACGAATCTTTATGTTGTTGGAAAAGACATTCCCTTATTATGGAAGTATATGCTTGATAATTATGATGATGTTCGAAGCAGAGCGCCTTTTGATTTTGTGGAATCTGTTAACAAATATGTTCAAAATTCTGTTCAAGAAAAGCAAGCTTCTGAGTCTCCTGCACATTCTTCAAACGGCAATGGTGGCAACGGCACTAATCCAAGAGTTGTTGACAATGATATAATTACAGTTGATAATATTGCTTCATTAATGGGACGCTCTCGTGATGATGTTCTTGGTCTTGGGATTGCTTTGCAGGGAGCAGGTACTACTCAATATGCTCGCGTTTCATCTCTCTTCCCACACCTGAACGATGCTCAAAGAGCAGATCTTCAAAGATTTGTTGAATGACTATGAGTGACACAACCTGGAATCCAGAATCACCGTATCGTATGGTGGGTAATAGTCCTGTTCTTCGGTTGACGGTGCGTGAAATTGCACGCGCCAGCAAATTTGATTACCCTGTGTTGATCAGCGGTGAAACAGGTGTTGGTAAAGAGCTCGTTGCTCGCAACATTCATTTGCAAAGCACTCGAAGGGCGAAGCAACTTGTTGCAGTAAACTGCGGTGGCATTACAGAGAGCCTTCTTGAATCAGAATTATTTGGGCATGACCCTCATGCGTTTACTGGTGCAAGTAATTACGCACGTAAAGGCAAAATAGAGGAAGCAAACGGCAGTACATTATTTCTTGACGAGGTCGGTGAATTAGGTAATCGCGGTCAAGGTGCACTCCTTCGTGTACTACAAGATAACAAAATTATAAGGGTCGGAAGCAATACTGAGAGGTTCATTAATTTTCGGTTGATTTGTGCAACGAACGTGTCACTTGAAGATGCGCTGAAAGACGGCCGAGTGCGTCGTGACTTTTATGAGCGCATCAATGTCATTGGATTTCATATTCCACCTCTGCGTGAGCATACCGAAGACATTCCTTTATTATCTGCTTATTTTATGAATCGTTATTGCGGCGAACTTAAAATACATGAAAAAACATTTGATGCTGGCGCACTTGAAGTTATGGCACAATACTCTTGGCCAGGAAATATTCGTGAACTAGAAAATGTTGTCAAGCGGCTTATTGCGCAGCTTGATGATGCTACTGTTACAAAAGGAGATGTTGATGCTATTTTACGCAGTAGATATGAGCTAACCACTGTGCAAAATAAACAACCTGAATCAATAGTCACTGCTTCTCACACCCCTTCCATCATGAAAGATGTAGCAGATGCTTCTCTCCAACCACCTAAGTTTATCCCAGCACTTGATGAAATTGCTCTTGTCCATCGTGCACTTGAGTTAGGTCTGAAACTTCCAGAGTATGAGGAGCTTGCAGTACGCATTGCATATGAAAAAGCTGGAGAGAACCAAAGTGCAGCTGCACGTATCCTCGGCATTAGCAGAGATCAATTTCGATATAGAATGGAAGCCTGTGGGTTATTACCTCCATCAAAGCAACGACGAGAGCGTGGAGAGTCTGATAGCATTCCACTCGCGGTTGGCTCATTTGTCATTCTTGATGATAATTTTAATCGATTGTATAGATGTGCATCATCACAACAGGATCAAGGGAAACATGCTCATGCAATCCTTGGTTATCGATCCGTTCTTTCTGCATTANTGAGTTTAGATGGCGCAATTAGCGAATCAACCAAAGAATTTTATGATGCTCACNTTCACAGTGCTTTAGGCAGATGTTATTTCGATAACTCTGAGCATGAAAAAGCACAGGAATCTCTTCAGCGTTCGGTTGATCTTTACAATAAATTATTAGAAACTGGTAATAACAGCGATACATTACATTTTGCTCTAGGAGTAGCTTATACTCATCTGGCTCACAATGCTGAAGCTGTAGGAATTGACGCTCTGCCATCTGCTCGTCTTGCAGTTCAGCATTTTAAAGAGCTTTTTTTAGCAGACACATTGCCAAGTGATAGCCTTACAGTATTTTATGAAGCCTTATCACACGCGGAGGATAGTGCGGATCCTGAATATCGAAATAATCTCGAGCTTCAGCGGTCTGTCTTAGAACAATTAGCTGATCCACAGTATGCTCAACAAAGAGACGCTGTTTCTCAGAAACTTCAGCATTTAGGCACTTGTATAGAGCCACCAAATCAACCCAACTGATTTCTATTTAATCTCTTAAAGATTGTATCAACAATGATGCTCTTCTACCCTCTCCCCGTCAATAACTATATAAACGCTCCCGCTTAAAAGAGCATATGAAACATCTGCCGACAACGCTGGACGAAGGGAAAGCATACTACCCAGATTTCAGTACATTCGACGTCATCTTCGTCACCGGCGACCCGTATTACGACCATCCGCTGAGCGGCGTCGCTATCCTTTCACGGCTTCTCGATCGAAAAGGCTACAAGGTTGCTATTATCGCGCAGCCCTTAGAAGACAAGGATTATCAAGCGTGCGGCACGCCAAAATACTTCTTCTGCATTACATCGGGATTGCTTGACTCAATGCTCGCAAATTACACACCCATGCTGAAACCGCGCGAAAATGTTCTTGTTCCGGAGCGTGCGTTGATGGTCTATACTCAAAAGCTGAAACAGCTCAACAAAAGTGTCATGACCATTATCGGCGGCGTTGAAGCAACTATTCGGCGATTTACCCATTTTGATTACAAGGAAAACAAGCTCCGCAGAGGCATCCTGAACGACACGAAAGCGGATCTGCTCTTGTTTGGCAACGCTGAACGCTCGCTTCTCACACTCCTTGAGCGGATGAGTAAAATGCATTTTCCTCTATTCCAAAAAATAAAGCCGCAGCTTGACTTACTTTCACTTGAGGGTGCATCATTCCTCATCAAAAAAGACGAAGTAACGAAAGCAATGCGTGCGCTTCCGAGTTATGAAGAATGTGTCGCCGACAAAGATAAGTTTAATCTGCTCACGAGAATTGCATATCTCCTTCCCGACGATGCATTCATTGAGTCCTGTGGTTTAGGCATCGTTCGCCATAATAGGCCTTCGCACACACTAACGGAAGAGGAAATGGATTTTATTTATTCCTCGCAATTTACCCGCGAGCTGCATCCCAATACAAAAAATCTTGCATTCAACCAGGAGATGGTGGGCTATCTTGAATCAAGTGTAATTATTGGCAGAGGCTGCTGGGGCAGCTGCTCATTCTGTGTTATCCCGCTTGTCCAAGGCAAAGAAGTTGCGCGTCGAAGTAAAGAAGGCATTCTTCATGAAATCGAGACACTGTACAAGGGCGGCATGAAAAAAATCAATGACCTCACCCTGCCAACACTTAATATGTACGGCTCGCGCTGCAGCCTATACACCGAAAAGCAAACCATCTATTCTCCCATCATCAAAAAAGATGTCACTGTCTTCAACAAGGTAAAATACTGTAACCAGCAATGTGTTGGCTGCAAATACCGCGTGTTGTCTGATGATCTTATTCCTGTGCTTGAGGGCGTTGAAAAGCTTCAGCAAAAATACAATGGATCGCTTGAACTGCGAAGTGCGCTTCGGCATGACATCGTATTGCAGCAGAAAGAATTGTTCAGAAAAGTCATGCTTTTCACCTCCAGATTAAAAATTGCGCCAGAACATATCGTTGACCATGTGCTGAAGCAGATGAACAAAGCAGATGGCAGCGCGTTCAAAGAATTCCTTAAAGAATTCCGCGCAGTGAATAAAGAGCAGGGAACAGACAAGCGTCTTGTGCCCTATTTCGTCGCAGCGCATCCTGGCTCGACGATGGATGACATGGAAGTGCTTAGAAAATTCTGCAAGGATGAAGATATTTTTATCAATTTGACACAAGTCTTTACACCCACACCGGGCACGATGAGCACTGCGATGTATTACACAGGAAAAGACCCGGTGACAAGGAAAGCAATCCACGTGCCGCGCGCATTCCGGGAGAAAAAAGACCAGAAGAATGTGTTGTTTGCTCAAGAAGTCGTTGATGATAATGCGTGATTTACCTTAATCGTTCTCTCAGGTGTGCAATACATCTCCTTTCAAGATTTCTTGCGCTTGACTCATGAATGCCAAGCATATCACCCACCTCCTGCAGTGAACGGTCTTCCCTATGATGCAGCAGCCCGACACGTGCCCAGCTCTTATCAGGCAGCGGCAATTGCCGTCCCTTCATTCTTTTTGATTGTATTCTGTCGACGGGTGGTGCAATCCCTTCGAGGTAATCAAAAATTGTCTTTGCATCAAGCAGCATATCATAACTTGTTATCACAACGGGTTCGGTGACAGCATCGAGCGGTAGTGCTCTTTCTCTGCCTTTCTTCGGTCCATTTTTTATTGCACGCCATTCATCGTGCATCGCACCTTTTATTCTGGTGTATGCATACGTCGTAAATTGAACGCCTTGGGTCGAAATTCCGTGCCGCTTCAAATACCGCAACAAGTCCTGCCGCAGTTGATCGGATGGTACTGCTTCAGGAATTCTCCATCGCTCATTGTAAAGAACGCCATTGATAGTATGCATCATTTCACGCTGCAGCTGCTCAAATGCAGCACATTCTGCTTTGTATGCTGCGACGAGTGTATTAACATCCATGCTTTTTCTTTAGGCTGATTATTTAAGAATGTAATGCCACTGGACACAGAGAAACATGGTTTCTGGTGTCTTGTGGGCTTTAAATAGACCCACAAGACATTGATAAGCTCCACAAGACAAGTGTCCGCGTGAGATATATAAAGCGAATTCTGCAAACTGATGTTATGATAAAAAAAGAAAAAAGCCGCACAAGCGGCAGAGCAGAAAACTGAAACCCTCCCGCCAGAAATGGCTTCTGGGTTCGAATCACTGGGTGAAACTATTAGAAATCCGCTGATTTCTGCTGTGCCAGAAATCACATTTCTGAGCATCCCAGCCGCGGGGACTTTCATGCCCATCCTCCACATTGATATGGACTGTTTTTTTGCAGCCGTTGAGGGGCGTGAGCACCCCGAATACAAAGGCAAGCCCGTTATTGTCGGTGCATCCCCTGGGGGGCGTGGCGTTGTCTCAACTTGTAATTATGAAGCAAGAAAATTTGGATTACATTCAGCAATGCCCATCTCGAAGGCATACGGCCTATGTCCTAATGGAATTTTTGTTCCGCCACAATTTGAGCTCTACTCAAAAGTCTCGCGAAACCTAAAATCAATTCTCAAGAATTATTCAAAAACGATTGCGTCAGGAGGAATTGACGAAGCTTATCTCGATATTTCGTATGTGGATTACGAAAAAGCAAAAGCTCTTGCCGAAGCCCTCCAACATGAAATCAGAGAAAAAGAGCATCTGAGCTGCTCCATCGGCATTGGCCCAAACATGCTTGTCGCAAAGGTTGCGTCTGACTACAAAAAGCCTGGCGGCATTACAATCGTTCGGCCCGACTCAGTTCGTGCATTCTTAGCGCCATTACCAATACGAAAGCTTCCTGGCATCGGCCCACGCACCGAGGAAAAGCTGCATAAACTAAATATTGTTACCATTGGTGACATCCAGAAATCAGATCAGCATGCTTTATACTCACTGTTCGGCAAGCATGGTAGTTATCTGCACACAGCATCGCACGGCATTGGGAGTACAATATTTTACACAAATCGCGATCCAAAATCAATCGGCTGCCAGCGAACATTTCACGAAGACACGAGCGACATAAATAAAATCCATCAAGTGGTGTGCAAGTTAGGTGCAATTATTGTCGATCAGCTCCGCGAGTCAAAACTATCATTCAAAACAATTACGGTTGTCGTGCGTTACGCAGACTTTGCAACATTCAATCGCTCAACAACATTAACAATATTCTCAGACAGCGAACAAGTGTTGATTGCAGGGGCACATCGTCTTATTCGCCCGTTCTTCAGCGACACGCGCGCGATACGTTTGGTTGGGCTGAGAGTGACGAATTTATGGAAGTGGAAAGAGAGGCAAACAGAATTGTCAAGCTTACTCTCATTATGATAACAGTATCTCCGAATAGGATTCACCTTTTTTAAATGACGAGAAAAACATTTAAAGAAAACAAGCAACACGACGAGACTTGAATATGCTCATATTGCGAAACTAGACTGCGTGTCAATTGATGAACGCACAAGCCTAGCACTTGGTGTGGCCACCCCGCGTTTCTGGTGTCGTAGGCAATGTTTTTGCAGGTACAAATATACTTATTGCATTTTCATTCGGAGATACTGGATAATCCAATACTCTTTTAACCCCCACCGCTTTCTCTCCCTCATGGCAACCGCGCTCATTACTGGTGCAACTTCAGGCATCGGATTGGAAATCACAAAAATTCTTGCAGCGAAATACGATCTTTTTCTCGTCAGCCGAGATAAAACAAAGCTTGCAGCGCTAAAAAAATCACTGGAAAAACAATACGATATCAACATCCAAATCCTGAGCATTGATTTATCCAAAGAGAACGCCGCTCAAAAAGTGTTTGCACGTGTCAAGCATGCAGACGTTCTTGTTAATAATGCAGGATTTGGTGTCGCTGGAGAAAGCGTTGACGCAGACGCATCAAAAATAAATGCCATGCTGCATCTCAACATTCTGACATTGACACAACTCAGCGCACTGTTTGGCCAGCAGATGAAAGCGCAGCGAAAAGGCTACATTCTCAACATTGCATCAATTGCTGCATTCCAGCCTGTGCCATATTTGGCGTCTTATAGCGCATCAAAGAGTTACGTTCTCAATTATACCGAAGCCTTGGCCAAAGAGCTCGAGGAATACAATGTCCATGTCACTTGTCTTTGTCCAGGTGTGACCGCAACGCATTTTTACACTGCAATGGGTTCTGCTGTCAAAGGCGGNTCTGCCCGTGATGTTGCAGTTGCCGGTGTTAACGCGCTGTTTAAAAATAAGATGACTGTCGTTCCAGGCTTCAAGAACAAGCTGCGCATACAGTTTGAGCGTTTGTTGCCGCGTTGGCTTATTGCGCGGTTGTCGAAGAGGGTGATGCGATAGTCAAATCTCTATCTTTTTGAAATTTATCCATTTTCTACGATTTTCTTCACTCTCAAGAATCTGCTTCATCATCTCAGGATCCTGAAGTATCTCAATAGTTTCTTTCCTTCATATTCTTTCTTTGATATCATGATTAAGTCGGACATAATTCAGCTATGTGAAATGCTGTTTATATCTCTTTTGGGGGATTCTCCGTCGCATTCATTTTCTCTTTAGCAGCATCCCAAACCCTCTCAAACTCCTTCAAATACAACTCCGCAATCTCCTTATCCTTAATAATCACCACATTCTCATCATTCGTCTCATCGCCATTCTTCGTCGGATTCATTGAACCAGTCACCACGGTCGAATTATCAATAATAAACACTTTATGATGCATGGTATTCTTATTCGCATCCTTGACAACATCAATTCCCTGGAACAAAAACAAGTCATACGGCTCATACTGGGTAATCTGCCGCGTCTCAAACACTCCTTTCACCAGCACACTGTCGTTATGCTTCAGCAGCACCGCATTTGTTATTCCCACATGAGTAAAACTAAATGTCATGAAATAAATTTCTTTCTCAGCCGTCCGCAATTCCTTCACAACCTTGTCCCCACACTCATCTTCCGGGCAGAAATAAATCTGAATGGGAATGTCATCAATCAAGAAATCATGCTGCGCACTCGCTTTATTCCTGCTCTTATTCCACAGCTCCTGAAACTCTGTTTCATACAGTGCAGCGATATCAGCCGAACTAATAAAAACCATGTTATTGTTATTTTTCGTTGCATCGTTAATCGTCGGATTCATACTCCCAGTGTATAATCGCTCGCCATCAATAATGCAAAACTTATCGTGCATCAATCCTGAGCCTTTGTCAATCAAAAGATGATTCAGCGGGACAGTTATCTCTTCCTCGGTGTCTTGGTCTGCCACAATCATAACCTCAACTTCTTTCTGCCGCGCAGCAAACGTATCCATAATGTCCTGCTTATTCAGTTCATATAACGCACAATGAATGCTTTTTTCCGAACTATCTAAAAAGTCAATGAAAAGCTGCGTGCAATTCTCTGCAGGGCAAAAATGAACCTCAAGTGCACCGTCATCTTTGACAAATGTGCTAACTGCTCCGCCAGTCGGCTGCATGCCATCCAATGAAAAGTCTTGCCCAGCCAAATCATCCAAAACAACACAGCCTGTAAGCAGCAGCACCAGAACAAATCTCATGTTTACTCAATCAACACTTTTGGATTGCTATAAATCGTCACTTTGCTCGTCGTTCCTTTCAGTACTAATTCCGTGCCGATGTTCAGCGAGCCGGTAAATGGCCGAACTTCAATTAATTCATTTTCAGCGATGAACGTCCCTCGGTCAGTTGCCAATGTTCCTGATGTTGTCATTGAAAGAGTATCATCAAAGTTTGCTATCTCCACTTGGTCAAAAAACAATCCTTCAGATGACAGCACAACTTTNCCGCTGATTGCAAGTTCATCTACCGAAACAGAATCAGCTTTTCCTTCAAATGCAATGTGTCCTTGCTCAACCTTTATCTCTCCACTAAGNCCATNTATAACAACTGGACCTTGCACATTATCAACATCAAGACCATTAATCGTGACACTTCCGCCGCCTGCTACTGTCACAACTAAAGTGATATCATCAACATCGAGTTCAAGTGATGGAACGCTAAATGTTCCACTGACATCAAAGCTGTTACTGCTTTGTTCACCAGACGGCAGCACTGCTGCGGTATTGATTAAATTGCCATCACCGGTTGTTAATGAAAAGATACCAATGACACTAAGAATAGCAAATGCTGCAATCAGCGCTGCATTTCGTTTCGCGCGCTTCACTCTGCTTTTTTTTTCTGCTGGATGCTCAAACATGACTCTTTCAATTGATAAAGACAACGGCTATCTATTTAAATGTTGCTCTTGCTTATTTGCATCTTCTTTATTCCTTCTACATTCTTCAGCAGGTTATACATCATGTCGGGATGATCATCAAACGCTGCAAGAAATACGTTCCATTCCTTGTTTTTCTCGCGCGGCACAAACACAATCTCACGCAACTGTGCATATGTGGCAATTTCTGTATCGCGACAGGAGCGGAACAGCTTCACATGCGTATCTGCAGCAAAACCCCAATTGCCACCCATCTGTTCAAGAAAAGCCACACATTCATCATCCATTGTCCATTCAATAACCACACGACCATAACCCTGTTGAATCCTATCGCTAAACGTGGCGTGCAGCGGCATCGTCACAATCCGCTTAAAAACATCCGCCGCCAGCTGCCCAACCACAAGCACTTTTTCATCTTTCTGCAGCGGCTTCTCGCCGAGCGTCTTCCGAAATCGTCGTTCAATTTGCCCGATAAAGCAACTTCTGCATAATGTCTTGTCCGCGAGTTTTAAGCTCCCTTCCCTGCCGCAAACGCATGTCATGCTGTTTTCGTCACCCACTCAGTAACTACTTTTGAATACTCAAAAGTCGAAAGATATAAATATATGCACTTCTCGAAAAGATATACGTCTATCACCTCTTTTTCCCGCCGGGGTCTCTTCGGAGATCTCGGGGGGTTTTTATTATAAGCGGCTTTGTAGAAAGTCTCGCTTTGCGGCACTGCAAAAAAAACGACTCTTTCGCATTTTTTAGGCAGTGCACGACTTTCTACAGAGCCATTCTGAGCATTATTTATAAATACACAATTATTCTCTCTTGCCATGAAAAAGAGGTTAGAACTTTTTATAATTATAGCACTTCTAACTCTCCCCGTTGCATTCGCAGCAGAAAAAGAAATTTTTTCTGACACTGTTCAGGGCGGCGACACAATAACCGCAGAAGGCTTAATTTTTTATGTAACCATGACTGACACCGCCGCGTACATAAAGCACAACAACCAAGGCAATATTATCCCTGCGGGTGAATGCAAGATCAAAGAAAATCTGAACTTATGTATTGGCACAATAACATACATCGGCCGCAATAGTACAACTTGGGAAGATATTTATGAAACAGATCTGGACATCTATATTATTCAAAACTTTGAGCTGAACAAAACCATCGAAAAAACAACACTTCTCATCGGCGAGTCAACTGAAGTAAAAGTGACGTTGCGCAACACCGGCTCTGTCGCTGCAACGAACATTATCTTTCAGGATCCATATGCTGATGTCTTCACAATTTCTAATCTCGATCAATGTTCAATCAATGGCAACACGGTAGAATGGCGCGGCGAGATGAGCCCGATTGCACGTGTCATCTGCACATACACGCTCACGGCGCTAAAGCCGCAGACATATACTTCAGAAGCAGTGCTGAGTTATTTTGATGGTGTGCTGTCACATAACCTAACCAACAAAATTACAATAAAAGTACAAAACAATTCCCTCAGGATAACTCCATTATATAACTCGTCAGGGCTGGAGATTGGTGATGCCATCAATCTTAGTTTCGTGCTGGAAAACATCCAAAGCGGTGAGCTTGATGTCAAGCTTGTTACATTCCATATTCCATCTGCTTTTGATATTATTGACATCACAAGCACGGATTCTGATGTTAAAAAGTCCGGCACAACAGTAACCTGGACAGGCACACTGACAAAAAATGTGCCGTTAAATACAACAATCCAGCTGCGTGCCACCCGCCCGGGCAGCCATGTCATACCCATAGAGCAGCGCTATACTGAAGGCTCATTCATCCGCGACATAACAAATGAAGT
>C687J35174_10009474_pt1 | contig 12214 bp, 14 predicted proteins | sample RifCSPhighO2_01_FD_35174 | JGI IMG/M metagenome (IMG submission 35174) | reverse complement strand
ATCCCCAAATACACCACTTACCTGCTGTTCCGCGAGCCGAAAACTATCCGTTGCGGCAAAGGTCGCTTTTTGATGCGTAAGAGATATATACACACTCGCGATTTCTGGTTTTATGTCCGATACAGATGAAGCAATGGAAACATTTCGTAACGATGCCTGTAAAACAGATCCTGGAATATTAAACCGCGTGGATTCTGTCTGTTGTGGTACTAAAGGAAACTCATCCGCTGTCTGTCCATGAATAACCGTGCGTCCTGTGTTTGATATAAATTCAACATTTCCATTTTTTACGGAACACGTAATATGATCCCCCCCCACTAAAGATATATAAGAACTCAACACGCGCGCGGGTATGGCAACACGTCCCTCGCGCTCAATTTTCCCTCCAACCCATACCTCTACGGCTGTTTCTAAATTTGTAGCAGTAAGTGTTATTTTTCCATTTTCAGCCGTGCATAAAATGGTTGATAGAATAGGAAGAGTTGTTTTTCTTCCAGTGTTTTTTTCAACAAGAAGAACACCATCTTTTAGATTTTCCTTCAATGTAATAAATTTCATACTATATACTAATTTTTTATTTAATAACCATATTAGTAGTAGAGCATGTGTATAAGTGGAAAAGTATTGCTATATGCTTACAACATAATATATACAGAAGACTTGTTGTGTGTATAAAATGGTGAAAAACACAGAACTATAAATAAGATATGTTATTTCGCAAATATATATACACACTCTATAAACATGTTTTGAATAGTTTTTACACAGTATTATATTTCATAAATACGCCCTCTTAAAATATGTACTTCATCCGCAAAATCAGGACTGTCTTTTATGTCCTTTAGAATTTTCTCATAAGCGTGTATGGCGGTTGTGTGGTCTCTTCCGCCAAATTTTTGTCCTATATAAGGAAAGGATCCATGAAAGTCTTCTCGTAGAAGATACATGGCAACTTGGCGCGGTTTTACCACTTCCCGACGCCTACTGCGTTCAAAGAGTTGTTTTTCGTTAATATCATAAAAAGCACAAACCTCTTTTATGATATTTGCCGCGGTAACAACTCTTTTTTGGCGAGATGTTATTTGTAATAATAATTCTTTTACTTCTTCTATACCTGGTACGGTCCCTGTCATATGTGTTCTGGCACTGACAATATTTAAAGCGCCCTCCAATTCTCGAATATTTTTTTCTATTGATGATGCTATATATTCCAAAATTTCCTTCGGTAAATCAGATTTTTTTGTTGCGAGCTTTGTTTTAATAATGGCGAGCCGTGTTTCATAATCCGGTTGTGAAATGTCGGCGATAAGTCCTGCCTCAAACCGGGAACGGAGACGTTCTTCCAGATTTGCTATCGATTTAGGCGGGCGATCAGAAGAGAATATGATTTGTTTATTATTTTCATGTAATGCGTTAAATGTATGAAAAAACTCCTCTTGTGTGCGTACTTTGCCGGCAATAAATTGAATATCATCAATGATTAATACATCAAATTGGCGATAAATGTCCTTAAACCGCTGTGGTTCATGGTTTTGAATAGCTGCTACTAATTCGTTTGTAAAACGCTCCGAAGTTGTGTAATAGACTTTCAAAGATGGGTCTCGTTGTTTAATTGCATTGCCTGTTGCTTGTAATAAATGTGTTTTCCCAAGCCCTACACCGCCGTATATAAATAATGGGTTGTAGAGAGAGGCTATGTTTTTTACAACTGACTGCGCGGCCGCGTATGCGAGTTCGTTAAAAGACCCAACAATAAAGGTGTCAAATACATAACGAGGATTTAAATTTGTATTTTTGTCTATACGGAGTTCTTGAAACTCCAACTGTTCTTCAGCTGGTCGCACAGGAGGGCTTATTTGTTGTGATGAAGACGCTGTTTTTATAAGAGGTTCTGAAGTAGTTGTCTTTGAGATGACATATTCAATACTTCGCGCTTCCGGGCAAGCTGTTCTGATTGCTCGCATAATAAGCTTTTGATATTTATTTTCAAGCCACTCTTTTGTAAAACCATTCGGAACTGATACGGTAATGACACCTTGTTCATTACGACTTATAAACGTGTGTTTGAACCACGTAATAAAATTAGCGCGGGATATAGAAATTTCAGCCTCATTAAGTACTATCTGCCACAATTCCTCGTTTGTCATAATATAATTTTTTACACACTAATTGGTAACACTTCATAGTATATCAGATTGTCCACAAACAAGACATTCTATCCACAATATATTGTTTTGTATATAATATGTGTATAAGTTGTGTATTGTCTGTGGCTATTGAGTAAATTGTTCTTGCCTGATATAGTGTCTTTATGTCTGTAACATACAAACCAAAAAAGAAAAAACGGAGAAAAACGCACGGTTTTTTAAAGCGTTCTCGTACCCCTGGTGGTAGAAATGTCATTAAAAGGCGACGCAGAAAAGGCAGGAAGAGTTTAACGGTATAATGCTTCGTAAGGAGAACCGTCTTCGCGCGGAGAATGATTTTAAAAAGGTTTTTCATGGGGGAGCGCGAGCGCGTTCTGGACCATTCCAACTACTATGCCGCAAGAGTGCTGTTTCCAATGCTCGGTTTGGGTTTGTAATACCACTTTCTGTTTCAAAGAAAGCTGTGCAACGTAATAAACTACGCCGACAACTCCGTGAAATAGTGCGGACAGTCTTCTATCAAAAGGTTTCCGGATACGATTGTGTGATACGCGTGTACGCGGGAGCTGACAGGTTGAAATATCAAGATATTGAAAAACACATCATTTCTGTGTTTCATAAGATTCAGTTGTTATAATTGGAATGAATTATGTTTATAAAAATAAGTATTTTAATCATTCATATCTATCAACAACTATGTTCTCCGGATAAAGGAGTGCTGTTTCCTAGCCGCGTACGCACATGTCGATTCTTTCCATCTTGCTCGGTGTATACCGTGGAAGCGTTACAAATGCACGGTTTTTTGCGCGGGTGGTGGTATGGGGTAAGGCGTGTGGCACGTTGTCATCCATGGCATGTGGGAGGATATGATCCCATATCCTAAATAAAGAACCATATGTCTTTTATAACAACAGCATTTAATGAAATATTTTTTCGTCCCCTTCTGAATATCCTTGTATGTTTTACAGGCATTCTTCCTTTTCATGATTTAGGGCTCGCGGTTATTATTCTTACTATTTTAGTGAGACTTGTACTGTTTCCATTCACGCACCATTCTTTGAAATCACAAATAAAAATGCGTTCTTTAGAGCCGGAAATTGCTCGTATCCGCGATGATCACAAAGATAACAAAGAAGAGCAGGCACGCCGCACAATGGCACTATATAAAGAACATGGCATAAATCCATTTTCCGGGTGTGTGATGCTTCTTGTACAGTTACCTCTTTTAATAGGATTATATCGTGTTTTTTTGGTAGGAGTTGATGAAATGGGTGGTTATGTATACTCTTTTGTTTCATTGCCCACTTCAATACATACCTTGTTTTTGGGGGTTATAGACCTTATGGAAGTGAGTATTTTTTTGGCAATTCTTTCCGGTCTTACCCAATTTATACAGATGAAACTCTCTGTACCGGCATCTTCCTTGGGTAATCAGCAGAAAACAGACATTTCAAACATGATGACAACACAAATGACGTATGTAATGCCAATGATCATTTTCGTGATAGGTTTACAGTTTGCCGCTGCTGTTTCACTATACTGGACAACAATGAATATATTTGCTATCATTCACGAAATGATAGTGCGTAAAAAAGCGGAGGCGATCCGTGTTACTTATGAACATAAACCAGGAAAAGAACTCAAAAAAGTATGATGATGTTCATGAAATTCTAGAAGGAATATTACAGAAAATGAACATTCGAGCGTCTGTAACACAGTCAGATTTTTTAGATGCTCCCTATTTTCAAATTCAGTCAAAAGATAGTGTGTTGCTTATTGGGGAACATGGTCAGCATTTGCACGCGTTGCAGACATTTGTAAAGCGTGTTGTTGAAAAAAAACAAGGAGGATATTGTCCCCCATTTCTCATTGATGTTGATGATTACCAGCGTCATCATATTGAACAAATTAAAGAAAACGCGCGCATGGGAGCACAACGTGTCCGGTATTTTAAGAAAGAAATAACACTGCCGCCTATGAATAGTTACGAGCGGCGCATTATACACACGACGCTTATGGAAGATCCCGACGTGGCGACGGAAAGTGTTGGTGAAGGAGAAAACAGGCGAGTGGTCATAAAACCAGTCATTATATAGTGTTTTACTGTGAATTACGAAACGTATCCTCATCCGATGACCGCCACGCGAATTGATAGCGAGTTGAACAAGGTATATTGCAAAATAAAGGTATGTGCGTATATAAATCGATGGGAGGTCATCGGATGAGGGAAACGTGCGTGTTTCGTAATTCAAAGTGTTTTACATAATTCATGACCCGACAGCAAATGAGCTGGTTGGGTCATTTCTTTTTTTCATGCCGCGGGAGGAAGACGGAGACCCCAAAGCGAGCCGTCTTTTTTGTTTGTGAAAAATAAGAATGATTCATCTTTAGAGAGAAATAGGTTGATTCCGTCAAATTGCCGCGGTGGCAAGATTTGTTGGCGTTCACCTGTCGTGGTATTGATGCGCCACAAGCTGTCATTGAAAGATATAACTCCCTGCCACCATTCATCAGGAAGATTGGCTCCTTTTGGCAGGGATTCAGGAATAGCGCAAAAGAGCGTGTCGTCTGATGCGGGCGCCCACGCGCATTTTTCAGGAAGCGTGAAAAATGGCATATCAGCAAAGGTGTTTTCCTTGAGCGAAGAGGCATGAAGAGACGCGCGTGTTCCTTCCCGTTCGGTATCCATGTAAAGAAAATCAGTGCCTCCGGGATACCACAACACATCAAGACCTGGCTTGTCGCTAAGCACGCGCGTGAGGAGTTTTGAAGATGGGTTCAGGGTAAAAAGAAAGCTGGAGGCGTAAGAAGAACTTTTTTGTTTTAAAACAAGAGTGCTCGAGGTAGGCCACAAAACTTCAAAATCAGGAGCAGGGAGCGTAAATACTTTTTTTATGGCAGTATTGTCGGGGCGCGCGGTAAAAAGTGCCGTTTCCCCGTTTGATGTACTCGTGTAAGCAATCATGTCTTCTACCATGGATGATGTAATTGCTTGAATATTCGACGGGAGAAACGCGGATGATACCGTGCTTGTGCCAGTATAGCGCGAATAGAGTCGTCGCATTTCTCCATCCGTGTAAAAACTGATGATTGCGTATGTTTTAGAAGGAGTCCATGTTACATCAAGAATTCCTGGAATTGTTACATTTGAAATGCGTGTTTCGTTTTCTCCGGTAAAGCTTGCTTCAAATAAATTACCGCCCGCTTGTTTAAAATAGCGCACACGAGTGCCATCAGAAGAAAGTGAAGCTCCCACGACAGGGTCTTTGGAAATAAGATAGAGTGTTATTTCCTCCTCTTCTCCCTTGGTATCATCTCCTATAATTACACCACCCCGCAGAGGGTCATTGTCCGCGGGCGTTCTTTCATTGTTGAATAAGATGCCAAAAAATGAATCAGTGTTGTTTCCATCCTCGTCGGCATCCCCCCAGAACATACTAAGTAAAACAATCAAAAGAATAATCCCAATGATAAGGAGTGATACAACGATAATGCGAGAGCGTGATGTATGTATTTGTTCGGTGTCCATGAAGTGGTTATATTTTTATTGCCCCAGTTGTATAGGTGGAATAACAAGTGAAGAATCCACAAGATCGGGATTGATGGTATTGAGAATAAGCCAGGACGTAAGCGCTAACAGAAGACCCAAAAGGGCGTTTGTCATGCGTGCTTTGGCATCTCCCAGCAAACTGGTGTTTCCGGCCGAACCAACGTACTCCACGCCGCCAATAACTAGCATTACAAGGGCAAGCACTGCGGCGGCGCTTAGTAGGAACCAAAAGACTTCCTTGGCATAGAGAGAAAAGCCGCCGTCCGCGGGAAGTTCCTGTGCCCCTCCCGGCAGGGGCGCTAGTAGTTTATATGTTGTTTCTGCATCTGTGGTTGTGTGCATATACAGAAACAAAAGCAAACTGGATAATCCTATAATAATGAACATTTTACTCCACATACATGCGAAATGAGTTTTGTATATGTTCCAATATATTAAATGGATTTGTTATCTCAAGCACTATCAGTTGTTGCGCCTTGCTTCCAGTTTCTGTGAGATAAGAAAGAATTTCCGGATGATCAGCGTCGGAAACAATCGCGGTGTTATCTATATTCCACTTATATTGAAGAAATGACGGCTTACCGTTTGCGTAGTAGGGCTCTGCCAGAATGCGCGTTTCCCCACCCGACGCAACCTGGTGGATGTTTTCAATAACGCGGTGGTATGATGGTCCACGCAAGGGATGCAATTCGTAAAAAAGAAGTTTTGGCTCTTGTACGGAAATACTAACACGTTTTTCTTGCGTAACAGTTCCTCCTTCATTATACACCCGCACTAATACTTGCGGAGGCACGTTTCTACTTTTTGTTATGGGCAATGAAAGGGTGTTTTTTCCTCTGCCGGAGTTATTTTTTTGAAGCGTATTATCAACGCGCCATTCATATAATAGATTTTTGGGATCATAGTAACCGCTTCCCATTGCTAACGAAGGAAGAGCAACATAGGTAACAGTTGATCCGCGCACAGGAAGCGCTTTCCCCCGATATCCGACAGGTGTATGTGTATTCGTGTACCACAGCACTTCAAGATCAGACGGCCATATGGTGAGTGTTTTATCGTACTGCGTGGTGCCGGGCGGGCTCGCGGTTACGCGAATAGTGGTGGGTGTACCGATGGGACCGGTTGTTATGGTTGTTTCTGTTATTCCCTTCCCGCTTTTGATTTGTTTCCCGTTTACATACCATGTAAGCGAAACCGTGTTTATGTTAAAACTGAATGTTTGCGCCGACACGCGGACTTGTTCGCGCGGTCCTGGATATGCAGGAGAAAGGGAAAGCAATATGTCGGTGCTTGAATGTATTTCATCAAATTGGGCACGTGCGTGTATGCCGGAGAAAAAAATAAAAAACAAAGAAAGGAGTCCTATTGTTTTTATTGGTAGTGTGAACGTCATATTATTTTTTTTCTGGGGAGATTGTTGTTTGTTTGTATGCCTTAAAAAAGAGCCATAAAAAGAATCCGCTCCACGCCGGTAGCCAGTTTATAACTGCGTTTCCAAATGCGGTACCGCCAAGAACTAAAAAGACGCGCAGACCAATAGGGGTAAGTGGTGTCACTTTTTTCATAACAAGCCACAACCCAACCACTAAGAACATTATACCACTCATAACGGCTCCTACCACACTGCTGGCGCCCGCAAGCGCCCATCCCACAACAGGAATGGCGGCAACTGCCTGCCCAAAAAATTCAAACGTGTCTATTGCTACCGCGGGAAACAGCCATAACCCGACTTCAATAGGGCTTAGGGGGAAACGTTTTTGCACGGGTTTTTTTGCTTTTGCGCCTGGTTTTGGGACGGATTCTTTCTGTTTTGTATCGTCAGTATCGCTTGTATGATCTTCTGTGCGAGCCCGTTGTTCTTGTTGGCGCTGGCGCAAGAGTTCCGCGCTATATTGTTGTTCGGTTGCTGTGGGCATGGTGAATTATTTTTTGTTGCCGATTGTTTTAAAACCGAGCTTTTCCCAGGATGTCTCTATAAAATTAGAACTTTAGTAATACTACATATGGCAAAGCTCGGTTTTGGGCAATCGGCATTCAGGATATCTCCTCTTTTGCTTTCCTAATAGCTAATAATTGCTGCGGGTCGGATGTAATGATCTGATCTTCGGTGTAGGACGCGATTATTTTAACGGCGACATGTTTTAACCCAGCAAAAAATATTCCCTCCCCTACATCGGATTCCAACAACATGAATTTCTCTTCGTCAGTGAGATTAAATACATCTTTCATGATATCAATGGTAGCGGGCGATTGTTTTAAGAGAATCTGTATGGATGAATTTGTGATGATGGGTTTTCCATACGGAGAGCCCATAAAATCTTCAATGTCCTGGGTAATGGTGGTAACGCCTAAAAAATATTTACGCGCGCGTTTTACGATACCGAACAAAAACGAAGCGCCGTCTTCGTGTTTCATCATCCACCACGCTTCATCAACTATGAGAATTCGTTTTTTGAGTTCCGAGCGCACCACATTCCAAATATAGTGCGTAACAATGTACATACCGATGGGACGAAGTTCGTCTTCCATATCTCGCAGGGAGAATACCACCATATTTTTGTTTATGTTGATATTGGTGGGCTGATTTAAGAATCCGGATGATGTTCCTTCAACGTACTTATAAAGACGCATCGCCAGGGTGTCGCCCCCGCGTATATTTGAAAGCACTAAATGCAAATCTGAAAGAATGGGCGGCGAAACACGCGACAAGTCCGCGTCGGGTGTTATATCTTTTGCCGCGTAGGTTTCGGTTAGCGCGCGGTCTAAAATGGCGTCTTCCTCCGGCGTAAGTCCTCCAAGCATAATTCTAAAAAGTCCTATCAGGTTTATGATGTTTGATCGGAGCACGTCCGCAGTCGACTCATCTTCGCGCGGGATAGGAAGATCAAATGGGTTTAGGTGATGGGGTGAATTGATGGAGATATTGAAATGCTGTCCGCCTACCGTTTCAGCCAGATATTCATATTCATGTTCCGGATCAATAACAATCACGTCGGCATCAAACATGAGCGAGCGCAAAATTTCCAGTTTTGTAAGATACGATTTGCCGCCTCCCGCTTTGCCAAAAATGACTGTGTTGTAGTTTTCAAAGGTGAAGCGGTCAAAAAGGATCAAGCTGTTGTTGTGGCGGTTTATGCCATACAAGATGCCGCGGTTTGACGTAAGATCAAACGAAACAAAGGGAAATACGCTCGAAAGAGGTGAAGAGTTCATATAAGTGTGCACTTCCAGGCGGTCAAGAAGCAGGGGGAGAGTACTTGTAAACCCTTCTTGCTGTTGAAAGAGGGCAGGTTTTGCGTAGATAAGTTTTGCTTCCAAAATGGATCGGATTTCAGATTCCGTTTCACTTAGTTCTTTTTCAGAGTCGGCATATACGGTTATATAAAGACCCACGCTAAATAATTTTTCCGTTGCTTGCTGAAGTTTATCGCGGAGTGCCTCTAAATCTTGATAAGCGGTATCAAGTATGGGATCGCGCACAAACCCTTTTTCTTCGCGCATGGAAACTTGCGATTGCACCTCGGCAACTTTTTTACGGAGATCACGCAAAATAATTGATGTATCAACTGGATGCACATATATGGCTATATCGAACACTTTATCTAGATTGATTACGGGTGAAAACCAGCTGGTGGCGAGAAACCGCGGATAGGCGTAGACATAAAGCGTACGTGTAAATTTTTCACCAAGCTGAAAACTGGATGGGTTTATTTTAAGCGCGGCAGGAGCAATGGCATCTTCCAGTTTCAAGAGGCCGCTCGCGTAAATATCCTGCGGAAAAACCGGCAGAATATTTCCCGCGTCTTCTTGTTTTTTGCCAAATATGTTTTTGAATAAGGCCATAAGATTAAGAAATGAAAGACTTGCAATATAACGTCTTGCGATGACCAAAATATGAAAAGTATTAATAAAAATTTAATATGGGGTCATCGCAAGACGTTATATTGCAAGTCTTTCGTACTACGCCGCCACTTCTGGCATCTTTCCCTTTTCTAACTCACCCGGATTGTACAATCCATAAAATAATTCTATCAACTCTTCAGTGTTTAGGGGAACGAGCCGCACGCTGATGCGCGCGAGACCTTGCCGCGCTACTTCCACACGTTGGTACAACTGCGTTTTATATTCCTCGAACAACGCCTGGCGGACGCCGTGTTCTTCCATTTCTTTCTTTTCTTTTTTTCGCCGACCTGACAAATCCGGCAAAAACGAAAATAAACCACTGCGCATGTGTTCTTTTTCGAGTATGCCTGCGGGCGTGAAAGGAACTACCACATAAAAACTGTGTGTCATAATGTTGGCGCTTTCCACGAATGACTTTATGAACTCAATGTATTCAGCAGTTTGTATTTTCATAAGCTCATTATACTCGCGTGAAAGGCGGTCGCGCAGTGTTTCAAGATACGGCTCTATGTTGAGTTTGCGTGACTGTACAAATGTTTCCACGGAAAAATCCAAGGAATTGAGATAGTTTTGATATTGAAAAATAATCGCGTCTTGTTCTTCTTGCGATTTTAGCGCGAAGTTCAAAGAGGACGCAATCATAATCACTCGCAAAGAGCCGTCTTTCAGCACTAAAACGCCGTCGCGGATTTCCTTTATTTCTACTAATTTTTGTGCAGGAGTGTGCCGAGCCATATTTCAAGATTCACGTTCTTCTTTTTCTCTAATGTGTTGCATAACATCCAATGACCACGCAAGATCGTTCAGCTTGCTTTTTGTCACTTTCGGCACAATGAGCCCTGTACGCGCAAGAGTGATGTCTTGTTCCATGTTTTGTTTTTCCGTTTTTGATTTTTGCCACAAATAGAGGCGCGGTTTTATTAGGTAGGTAACGGAGTTTGAAAGAAGATCTATAAACGGCCTGCCGTTTACTTTCATGAACGCGAGTGCGGTCGAAAGTGCTATGACAGGAGCGGCAAGGAGTAGGGTGAAGAAATAGTTTTCTAAAAAAAACCAGATAAGAAACGTAAGCCCGCCGCCGCCCAACAGGTAGAAAAACTGTTTTGTGGTAAGCGGCCCGAAAATCTTGTCTTCTACCTCAATAAATTGTGGAACTTGAAATTGTTGCATAGGTGACTCACTGCTTACATAATTGATTCTTTTTGACCATCTTTTTTCTCTTCCTGTTGAGCGCTGTTCATCTTAAACCCCCGAAAGGCAGATAATGGGTTGCTTTGAGCCGGTGGTGTTTGTTTTTGTTCGCGTAACGGTGAAAACGCGGAATTTTCTCCAAATCTCCCATTACCCCCCTTTTCGAAAGGGAGGTTGGGAGGGATTTTTCCGTTTCCTTGATTCATAATTTCTGATTCCTGATTCGGTTTTGAAGGCACGTATTCTTTTCCTTGCGTGTTAGGCATGTCTTCCTCCACCTGTTCACGGTAGGGATCTGCTCCTTTATAAGGCGCTTCCGGTGGCGGCGCGAGTTTTGCCGGTAACATGGGTTTTTTAATCATACTTAACGGCTGAATCCCTTTTTCTTCCGCGAGCGCGCGCTCAAGCTCTGCTTCCAAATCTTCCAGGGAAGTCGGCGCTTGTGTGGGAATTTCGGAAGGGAGTCTTCCGGTTTTTGGAAGTCTCTCTTCTGAAAATTCTTGCTTGTGTATGTGCGTCTGCAAAGGTGAGGGTTTTGTCTCGTTTGTGGGGGTCAAAGGCATGCCGAACATGGCGCGCAAATGTTCACGCACGGGGGCAAAGATTTCGCGGTTGATGTCGTCTGCGATTTTGCTTGCGGTAGCCCGATCAACCTCCAGACGTTCAGCAAGGTTTCCCACAAATTCGTTGGGGTGCGTAACGCCAAGCATCAAGAGACCGGTTTCTGCCGCAAGCTCGCCGGTTTTATCTATAAGAAGATCGTATTTTTTTCCGATTTCAAAAATAGCATCGGCGTTTGTGTTTGAGGCAATTGCTTTCCGTAACTCCACGGGAATCTTTTTGAATTGCTCGGCTAATTGTTCTTGTGTTGGTTTGTGGATCATATAAGTCAGTTTTGTGTTTATATTTCTATCTTGCGTGCTCCTTTGCGAGCTTGGGTTATTTCTACCGGGGATGGCGCGCCTCCTCCTCGCCTTGCTTCACGGGTTCGCAATGCGTCTTCTGCTTCTTGTTCTGCTTTATCATTCATCATTTTTACGCTGATTCTGATGGTGTCCGCAATGTTCAGCGTTCCCGGCGCTGCGGGTGCCATGTTAATTGTTTGGCTACGGTTTACAAATTTAAGAATATCAGGATTTTCTTTACTTAGTTGTTTAACCGTTTCGTCGTAAGAACTTCGGTAGTCATCTGGTGTCATGGTAGCTCGTGTTCTACCTGCATCCGCCAGTATCTTGTCTAGATTTTTATCTCGCAAGCGTTCAAAGGCGCCCAGCAACGCAGGGGCGAGATTTTGACCAAATGTTTCAGCTGATGCTTCTAGTTTTTGGCTTCCATAGGTAAGTAGTATCGCATCGTCAACGAAAGCATTCCCAATTGCGCCCGCATTTGTTTTAGTGCGAATATCATCAGCAGAAAGCCCTTG
>C687J35174_10009469_pt1 | contig 12221 bp, 8 predicted proteins | sample RifCSPhighO2_01_FD_35174 | JGI IMG/M metagenome (IMG submission 35174) | reverse complement strand
CGCCTCCACCTCCTCCGTTGCCACCGCGCGCTCCGCCGCCGTATCCTCCACGGTCGTTTCCACCACCACGGAAGTTATTGCGAGGGCGCTCCTCCATCGGGCGGGCTTCGTTGACCGTAAGTGTACGGCCGCCAAAATCCTTTCCGTTCCAGAGTTCGATAGCTTTTTGAGCGTCTTCGTCAGAAGTCATCTCGACGAAACCGAATCCCTTCGAGCGACCACTCATGCGATCCATGATGATGGTTGCGCTGTCTACGGAGCCAGCTTGCGAGAACGCTTCGCGGAGCTCATCGTCAGTCGTGCTGTAGGGCAGCCCGCCGACATATAGCTTCTTTGCCATGTATTCTCTTCTTTTTCGCTTCGTTTAAAAATGTAAACCGACTTTTTCCCTGCTAGGCATGGAAATACTTACATTGATGACTACGGTACCATCCCTTATAAAATGTGCAACTTATGAGGAGGACTGTGGCGAGGGGCGATTCATAATCCGGCTTAATCGCTCTATTCCGCGGTGGATTCGAACGGACACTACGTTTTCCGAGACACCCAGCGCCTCTGCGATTTCGCGGGGCGACATCTCATCTATATAACGCATTGTTATCGCGGTTCGGTATATTTCGTCGAGCGACTTCAGCATCACGACAGCTTCTCGCGCCGCGGGTATGTCCGCTGGGTCGGTAAGCGACTCATCCGCAATTTCAAAACCATCTTCTTCCATCAACGCGTCCAGCGAGGAGGACTTCTTTTTTCGTGAACCGTCGACAATTAAATTGTTGGCCACGCGGTAGAGAAATGCGCGGATGTAATCGATTTTCTTTCCTTCTGAGAGATACACCCAGGTTCGGCTGAATGCTTCCTGCACGATATCTTTTGCCGTATCTCGGTCGCGAACCCGAATGAGGCAGTGGCGAAAAAGCGCATCCGAGTGCTCATCGTACGCCGCGAGAAATTCTTTCTCGACGTTTGTCGCCCATTTCTTTGATTTCGTTTTATGTCCTGCCATGGTGATACTCTCGGTGTGTATTCATACACTTTTAATCATGAAGAAGTACTGAATCTCTTCATTTTTTAAGTCGAAACACAAAAATACTACTCTCGTCGTGCCTTCACATATATGGTAGCAGTCAGTTGTTTCTGTGCAAGAAAATCTTCGTTTGTGGACCCTAGCGGATTCGAACCGCTGACATCTACATTGCAAATGTAGCGCTCTACCAACTGAGCTAAGGGCCCTTACGGACTCGTTATAGCAAATAAGAAGCTAGTTGAAAACACCACATTACTTACAGTACCTATGAGTATGATATATCATACTACATTCTCCCAAGGCCTATCTCCTTTTGGGTAATGGAAATAAGAGAAAATGGATAGGGTATTTCTTCTTCAAGCGATAAAGGGCGCTGGTCGCATACAAATATTTATCATCAGATTTCTTCTTTCTCCTGTCAAATTCCCTCTCCATGTCCTTTATCGCGTTTTCATATCCGGGTAGCTGGTCACTCAACCATTTTTCCACGCGCCACACTGTGTCCTTGCCCACATGCAGCCCTGTATTAATTTCATCAAATGTCGAACCGGCAATCAGCATTCGTGCGATTAAAATACGGCGGCCAAGCATTATTCGTTCACTTTCCGTAAGAAGATCCCGCAGAAATAGTTTCATTGCGCCCCGACCCTTCACTGTTCCTGCAGCAGTATACAGCGCATCGAGAACGGCTATGCGCTGCTCTTTTGTGAGTTCATTCGCCTTTACTTTCATATCAGAGCTTCAGTATGATATATCATACTACTCGTGATGAGTATTATTTATCTGGATTGTGGATATTTTACTTATAAAACGGATATGAGACTCCCCGTTAGCGGTCGGCACGGGCGAGCTTGATTGCGTGCTCGAGAAATTCGCGCAGCGAAGAGCCGACACTTTCGAGCATTGGCGGGAATGATGAGCCGGGATACAGGCCGGGTATCGAATTCACCTCAAGAAGGTATATGGTGCGAGGCGTAACCATGGCATCCATTCGGGAGAAATGCCCCAGGTCGAGCGCTTTGTGAGCAAGTCGAGCGAGTTCCACGAGTGCCGACTTTTGCTCCGCAGTAAATGAACTCGGGACCCGATGTTGTAAAATTCCCGACTCATGGTGCTCCGGCATAAGATGCGCGAAACTATGGTCGACGTGCGCGGGTGGCAAGACATACAATTCCTCTCCCCGGAATCCGGCAATAACGCCGAGCGACGCTTCTTTTCCACGGATATATTCCTCGATGAGCGCNGAGCCGTACGCNTCGAGNACATCGGCGATTACACCGGGCAAATCCACGACATGTTTTGCAATTCGAATNCCGTTACCCGCGCCATCGTTGGGCGGCTTCACCATATACGGAGGACCGAATTGCGAAAACACAACACGCGCCATCTCGGCGGTATCAAGGTCGTTTTGTAGCGTAAATGAAATAGCACGCGGCATGCGTACGCCTGCTCTCTGCAACACCTCACGCGCACGGATTTTGTTGAGCGCAATTCCGGTGGCAAGCGCGCGCGAGCCGGCAAACGGTACCCCGATACGTTCCAATAGCCGGTGAATCGTACCGTCCTCTCCTACCCCGCCATGCAATGCGTTCAAGACTACGTCGACCTGAGAAAGGGCGCGCACTGGGGTCGACGGCGCGCCTCGAAGGTGCCACATGCCGGATTTGTCGATGAGAATATCGCGGACTTCGTACCGCTCCTCCGGCAGCGCGTTAATCATGGCCGCACCAGTTTTAAGCGAAAGCGGGTACTCGTTTGAGGTACCGCCGCGAAGTACACCAACGATGGTGCGTGTCATGCGAAGATTATATCATCTGAACACGAATCATTCCTCTGATTCCGGGAAAATAATGCGGCTTGGAATCTGAAAGACCGACTCGTCCACAAACCACCAGGGTTTGCATTCAAATGATTCGCCACCGAACTGCTCTTGACCTGTACCGAACATATTCGTCGTGATAAATCCCTCGTTGCTGATCCTGTCGAACCACGAATGCGAAGTCCCGTTATTTTCACTCGTCAAAATATCGTGAAAATCTATTGTGGATTCAGCTCTGATGAATCTTTTATCGATACGCATTTTCCCGTGTGCGACATACAACTTGCTGGAAACTACTCCTTCAAACGAATTTGTTCCTGCCGTACAAATACTCGGACTAAATCCTGATATTCGCGTTATGTATGCCACCTCGTCTGCTTCCGGCGTATTCGCGTATCTGTAAAAGACATAACCGACTGCGGACAGAATAAGCACGCTCAAAATGAGAATAGTATTGATTGCGCCGCGGAGCATGTATTGATTGTAGCAACTAATTTATCCGACCACGGCGCTTTCTGTGGAAGGCAACTCCAAATCGGTGTGCTTCGCTGTTTGCAAGCAGAATGTCCCGCTCATATGCCTCTGCGGTACGTTTGTCACCGATAAGGCGCTCCGGCTTGTGCCGCTCATTTTTGACCACCGCAACAATAGGAATTCGTACGCCCGCGTTCTTAAGCACCCGCTCCGCCGCGCGAAGCTGGGCAATACCGCCATCTACAACAAAGACTCTCGGCATGGGCCATTCAGGGTGATTCAGGCGACGCTCCAGTGCCTCAGTAAGCGCGCGCACATCATTATTGCCCGCCGTTTCGATTTTAAATTTCCTATATGAGCCGGTGGCCTTCTCACCGTTATCCACAACTGTCATTACCGCAACCGTCTCACTGCCCGATGTATGAGCGACGTCAAACGCTTCGATACGCGTACCACCACCCGCCGACACACGCTCATCTTTAATTAAAGAAACGTCCTTTATATGCTCGAGTGCTGAAACTTGCCTGCGTAAATTCTGCGCGAGCTCGAACTGCTCCGCTTTGGACGCGACTTTCATTTCGCGCACAAGCTGCCGCTTGAGTCCCATGAAATTGCCCGAGAACAATTGGCATATGTGTTTAATCGTTTTCGCATACTCTGCTTTTGAGCATTCACCTGTACAGACCCCGGGACACAATCCAATTTGCTTGTTGAAACAGGGCCTACAGCTAGCCGTTCTCTTTGTCCAAGGACTCCCCTTGGATAGCTGGTCGGAGCATGGCGTGCATTTCGAATCACGGAAGGGAAATATTTTACGCACAATTTTCATCGCCTCCTGTAACTGCATGCCGTGCGGAAAAGGACCGAACAGCTTTTTCACCTTTTCCTCTCCCCAATTTTGAAAGAGATCCCTACCTCGCACGACTACTACGCGCGGAAAATCCTCCTTTGTGATGACGAGGTAGTTGAAACTTTTATTGTCTTTTGATGCCGCATTGTACGGCGGCATATACTGTTTTATGAGGTTCGCCTCGAGTATTAATGCCTCGAGTACAGAGTGCGTTTCCTGCCATTTAAGCCCGTTGGCCTTCTCCACCATGCTCACGATGTGCGCCCCACGGCCATCTATCAAATCAGGAGAAAAGTAGCTCCGAACACGGTCTCTAATCGAGGCGGCTTTGCCTATATACAAAATCTTCCGACCATCACGGAACTGATATATTCCCGGTTCATCGGGCAAATCGAATTGCTTGAGGTCTTTACGAATCATAGTTTTCCACACGGGTGTCGATTTGACCTTACCGTTTCGCCGACTATACTGCAACCCTAATGAGCGCAAAGAAGCTGACGACAAGGAGTCACACATATTCGCCTGCTGGCGAATTGCGCGACCCCTCCTCGGCACCGTCGCGCCTCCGGCCTTGCGAAAGCGCACCGCGCTTTCTCACCCCTCACGGGGCTATTTTTTTGCATTTTCCAACCCGCGAGAAATCGCGGGTTTTTCATAATGTATGAAGTTGTTTCTCGAAGACAGTTCGGAATACGAAGGAAAGAGCTTCGGCGCACCGGTGCCGATAGGAGGTGAAGTCGTCTTTTCCACAGGCATGACGGGCTATGTCGAGTCTTTGACCGATCCGTCATTCGCAGGACAAATTCTTGTTTGTACATTCCCTCTCATCGGAAATTACGGGGTTCCGAGCGATTCATTATGGGAATCCGAGCGAGTTCAGGTAGCGGGACTCGTCGTCTCAGAATACTCCGAACAGTATTCGCATTTCGACGCAAAACAATCACTCTCCGCATGGCTCAAAAAATCCGGCGTTCCTGCGCTCACCGGGGTAGATACACGTGCAATAACAAAAAAACTTCGCGAGCGCGGCGTCATGTTGGGAGTCCTTTCACAGAAAGAGCGTATTGAATTTACCGACCCGAATCGCGAAAATCTTGTTGCCAAAGTGTCACCAAAAGGAATCCGGAAATACGGCAACGGCCCCATCCGAATTGTCGCAGTCGACTGTGGGATGAAAGAGAACATCATCCGTAGTCTCGTACGACCGAACACGACAGTTGTTCGGGTACCCTGGGATTACGATTTTTCGAGCGAAGAGTACGATGCGCTGGTACTCGGCAACGGGCCGGGAGACCCCGAGATGTGCGTCGCCACGATTCAACACATCCGCGTAGCGATGCGTGACCAACGTCCGATTCTTGGTGTTTGTCTTGGAAACCAGCTTCTCGCGCTCGCCGCAGGTGCTTCTACATACAAACTGAAATACGGGCACCGTGGACAGAATCAACCCTGTATCGAGACGAAGTCCGACCGCTGCTACATAACATCTCAAAACCACGGATTCGCCGTGGATGCCTCGACACTCCCCTCGACGTGGTCTGTGTGGTTTAAGAACGCAAATGACGGCTCAGTGGAGGGCATACGACACAATTCACGACCGTGGCGCTCAGTGCAATTTCACCCCGAATCCTCCCCCGGTCCCACAGATACCGCATGGATTTTCGACGAATTTATTCAGGAGCTGAGCACCACGCGACGTCTTCGCATCAAGCCCCTATGATTGAAAAACCTAAAAAGATTCTGCTCCTGGGTTCCGGGGGGCTAAAAATCGGACAGGCCGGCGAATTCGATTATTCCGGCACGCAAGCGATTAAAGCGTTCAAAGAAGAAGGTATCGCGGTGGTTCTTATGAATCCCAATATCGCGACCGTGCAAACGGACGAGAAACTTGCTGATGCGGTGTATTTCCTGCCGCTTACAATCGAATACGCAACGCAAGTGATAGAGAAGGAGAAACCGGATGCCATTGCACTTTCTTTCGGAGGACAGTCGGCGCTCAACCTCGGGCTCACACTCGAAGAGACCGGCGTGCTGAAAAAGCACCGCGTGCGGGTGCTCGGTACTCCGGTCAAAACGATTCGCGACACAGAGGACCGCGAGTTGTTTGTCCGTCGGCTCAAGGAAATAGGTGTGCACACCGCAAAAAGCGCGGCGGCACGCTCTGTCCACGACGCACAAAAAGCTGCCGAAGAAATCGGATACCCTGTTATGGTCCGTGCGGGATTCGCACTCGGCGGAGAGGGTTCCGGAATCGTTCACGACAAGAAAACACTGGGCGCAAAACTCACCGAAGTTTTCCGTTCGGTGCCGCAGGTATTGATAGAAGAATATCTCGGCGGATGGAAGGAGGTGGAATACGAAGTCGTGCGCGATGCCGCAGACAACTGCGTCACGGTCTGCAATATGGAAAATATCGACCCGATGGGAATACATACGGGAGAGAGCATCGTTATCGCACCGTCGCAGACGCTCTCAAACGAGGAGTACCATCGGCTTCGTCAGATTGCGATTACCACTATCCGGCACCTGGGCATTGTCGGCGAGTGCAATATTCAATACGCACTCGACCCCGCAACCGGTGATTACCGTGTTATTGAGGTAAATGCAAGGCTTAGTCGCTCATCGGCGCTCGCATCAAAGGCGACGGGCTACCCTTTGGCTTTTGTCGCCGCGAAACTTTCCCTCGGATACAGTCTGACGGATCTCCGCAACTCAATCACCAAAAAAACCATCGCGTGTTTTGAACCGGCACTTGATTATGTCGTTCTCAAAATCCCCCGCTGGGACCTCTCAAAGTTTGAAAATGCCGCGCCGCGTATCGGTACCGAAATGAAAAGCGTCGGTGAGGTCATGGCGATCGGGCGTAGTTTTGAAGAAGTTCTGCAAAAGGCACTGCGCAGTCTATCTATCGGAGCCGATGGATTTACCGCGAACGAAAACGGAAAGTTCAAGATAAAAAATATCCGGAAAGAGCTCCGAGAGCCTACAACCGAACGTATTTTTGCACTCTCCGAGGCGCTTCGAAAAGGCATGTCTGTGCAATCGATTCACGACGCCTCTAAAATCGACACGTGGTTCCTCGAAAAGATGAAGCACATTATCGACGTAGAACGTACTATTCGTCGCAGTTCACTGACCGCTGAGCGAATGCTCGAAGCAAAACGTGCGGGATTTTCGGACCGCCAGCTGGCCAACATTAAAGACTCCTCAGAAAAGCGCGTCCGGGAAATGCGTAAAAAGTTGAAAGTACTGCCTGTGATAAAGCAGATAGACACCCTCGCAGGTGAATTCCCTGCCCAGACCAACTATCTGTATATGACATACCACGGCACAGAGCACGATGTGTCACGGGGAGAAAATCAAATAGCCGTACTCGGTAGCGGGCCATATTCGATCGGTTCCTCTGTTGAATTCGATTGGTCATGTGTACAAGCGCTGAAGACACTGAAGCGCCTGAAATACGACACTATTATGATTAATTCGAATCCGGAGACCGTTTCGACGGACTACGACATGTCCGACCGGCTCTATTTTGAAGAACTCACGCTCGAGCGGGTGCTCGATATATTGGAATTTGAAAGACCTGAAGGCGTGGTCGTATCCACCGGTGGCCAGATTCCCAACAACCTTTCTCTCAAACTCGCCGAATATAAAGTCCCTATTTTGGGTACAAGTCCGCACGACATCAACCGTGCAGAAGACCGGCATGTATTTTCTAAAATGCTCGATGAGTACAATGTGGACCAACCGGCGTGGGCAGAACTTACGACACTTCGCGCCGCAAAGATAACTGCGAGTGAACTCGGCTATCCGGTACTCGTGCGTCCGTCATACGTGCTTTCCGGCTCGGCGATGCGCGTCGCATACGATGAGCTCTCGCTCGTGAAATTCTTGAAACGAGCGGCAAACATAAACCGTGACCATCCGGTGGTCATTTCCAAGTTCATCGAGAACGCGCGAGAAATTGAAATCGACGGCGTTGCACACAAAGGCAAGCTGGTCATATATGCGCTCACTGAACACGTGGAAAATGCGGGTACTCACTCAGGCGACGCAACCGTCGTACTCCCCCCGCAACGCACCTATCTGGAGACGATTCGGCGCGCCAAGGACGTCGCAAAGACAATCATAAAAGAATTGAAGATTACCGGCCCCTTCAATATTCAGTTCCTTGCAAAAGATAACAATTTGCAGGTTATTGAATGCAACGTGCGCGCTTCGCGCAGTTTCCCGTTTGTTTCCAAAGTCACCGGTTACAACTTTATCGACATCGCGATTCGCGCGATGCTGGGCGAAGACGTTCATGGAGATTACCGTACAGTAGAACTCGACACCGTGGCAGTGAAGTCCCCTCAGTTTTCTTATAGCCGGATTAAAGGCGCCGACCCTCGTACGGGAGTTGAAATGGCCTCTACCGGCGAAGTGGCGTGTTTCGGGGACTCATATGCTGAAGCGCTGATTAAATCGATGATGTCTGCGGGCTTCCGGCTTCCGCGCGAGACAGGCAACATTCTCGTATCGCTCGGGGGCGATGAGAATAAAGTTAAGCTCCTTCCCGCACTCCTGAAGCTACAGGAAATGAAATTTAATTTCCTCGCAACCGAACACACCGCGGATTTCCTGAATTCGCACGGCATCAAATGCAAAAAAGTATACAAGCTACACCAGCGAAAAAAACCAAACGTTGCAGAACTGCTTGAATCAAACGAACTCGACCTCATCATCAACATACAGTCGCGTGCACTGAATCCTTCGCAAGACGGTTTCCTCGTAAGACGAAAGGCAATCGACATGAATATCCCACTCATCACCAATCGCCAACTTGCTGACGGATTTGTGATGGCATTTGCGGATATACAAAAGACTGGGATGCCGGCTAAGTCGTGGAAGGAGTATCGTTCAGAAAAGTAGTGCGGAAAAGTAAAATGGATCCGGCAGCGTAACTGAACGCGTGCTACCGGACCCATCTCACCCCAACGGGGGCATTCCAACAAAACGAACGCTACGAACGCTACTTGTCGCATACTGAGCATCTAGGAGGGCAGCGAGCCATCCAGATACCCTGCGCGTACGCATTACGTAGTGACAGCGCAGCAGCAACTATACTGATTTCTTGTTCTTTTTCAATACCTTCTTGAGATAGTAACCGGTATGAGAGCCGTCTGTGCGCGAAACTTCTTCGGGAGTACCTTGCGCCACGATGTTGCCGCCACCTTCGCCACCTTCCGGTCCCATATCTAATAGATAATCGGCGCATTTCAATACATCGAGGTTGTGTTCAATAACCACTACCGTATTTCCGCGCTCTACGAGTTTCTGTAAAATATCGATAAGTTTCGCCACGTCATCGTAATGGAGTCCGACCGTCGGCTCGTCGAGCAAATAGATGCTTTTTGTGATGTGCGGGCGGTAGAGCTCGGAAGCAATCTTTACACGCTGCGCTTCCCCGCCGGAGAGCGTCGTTGCACTCTGACCCAGTTCCAAATAAGAGAGCCCCACATCAGCAAGCGTCTTTAGACGGTCGTGCACTGCGGGAATATCCTCGAAGAACTCCATCGCCTGCTCGACCGTCATGGTGAGCACGTCGTGGATACTCTTTCTTTTGTATTTCACCTCGAGCGTTTCTTTCATAAAACGTTTTCCATTGCAGACATCGCAGGTCACATAGACCGTCGGCAGGAAGTGCATCTCGACTGCCACAAGTCCGTTGCCCTGGCATGCTTCACAACGTCCGCCCTTCACGTTGAATGAGAACCGCCCCGGCCCCCAGCCGCGCGCGCGGGATTCCTCGCTCATGGCAAACATGTCGCGGATATGCGTCCATGCACCGGTGTATGTGGCGGGATTCGAACGTGGTGTCCTGCCGATTGCTGATTGGTCGATGAGAATTGCGCGGCCGAGGTATTCGGTGCCGCTGAATTCTTTTACGTTGTACAGCTTCGCGGTGCGGAATCGCTTGTCGAACCGTGCTTGCAGGTTGCGGTGGAGTATCTCGTACAAAAATGTCGATTTGCCCGAGCCCGACACGCCTGTAATGCCGACAAGTTTACCGAGCGGGATATCTGCATTTAGATTCTTTATGTTGAATTTGTTCGCACCTCGGATTTTCATCTTGCCGCGGTCTGCGGTTCGCCGATGTTCAGGAATATCTATCATCGCCTCTTCGCGCAAGTATGAAAGCGTGCGCGACTTTGATTTATTGGTCTTGGCAGTGAGCAAATCCTCGAGCCACCCGTCGACGACGATTTCCCCGCCATGCACTCCGGCACCGGGGCCGATGTCTACAATGTAGTCGGACGCGTAAATAGTGTCCTCATCGTGCTCCACCACAAGCACCGTGTTGCCGAGGTCCCGGAGACGCTTCAAGGTTTCGATAAGCTTATCGTTGTCTTTCTGATGTAGACCGATGGTCGGTTCGTCGAGCACGTACAGCGCGCCCACAAGTCCCGAGCCAAGCTGAGAAGCGAGCCGTATGCGTTGCGCTTCGCCCCCGGAGAGAGTATTCGCTTTGCGGTCGAGTGTAAGATACTCGATGCCGACGTTGAGCATAAACTGCAGGCGACTTGTGATTTCTTTTATCACCATCTTCGAAATCTCCTGCTCCTTTTTTGTCAGCTTCAGTGTATTGAAAAACTGCATTGCCTTTTCGATAGACAGCGACGAGAGCTTCACGATATCCATCCCCTTTGCGTGCCCTTTGTGTTCTTTTGGCGCTTCGACGTGCCCGAGAAACACGTTCAGCGCTTCCGGTCGCAGACGTGCGCCGTTGCAGACTTCGCACGCCTCATCACTAAAAAGGTATTTCGTGCCGAGACCCTTGCATTCGGGACATGCACCATACGGTGAATTGAAAGAAAACAGACGCGGCTCGACTTCGGGGAATGAAAATCCGTCGTATGCGCACATAAACTTCGCGGAGACGATGTGCGAGGTGCCGTCAGGGTCTGTGATTCGCACGAGTCCTTCACTTTCACTCAGTGCCCGTTCTATCGCCTCTGACGCGCGTTCAAAACTCCCTTTTGAGTCGTCTTTGAATTCCGAAACAAATATATCGTCTACCACGACGTCAATATCGTGCCTGTCATTTTTTTCGAGAACGATTCTGTCGCGGAGCGTTTTTTCCTCACCGTCGATAACGACCTTCTCGTATCCCTTGCCGAGTAAATCGTATAGAAGCTGGTAGTATTCCCCCTTACGTCCAACTACCACCGGAGAAGATATCCTTACTTTCGCCCCAGAAACTCCAGCGATAAGTTTGCCCTTAGAACCCTCCGTAGCCTTGGCGAAGGAGGGTGAGCCTTTTCGCTTCCCCGATGATTCCACAACTTCGAGTACTTTTTCGAGAATTTCTTCATTCGAAAGTTTGCGCACTTCGCGACCACACACGGGGCAGTGTGGATGGCCGATGCGCGCATAGAGGACACGGAGATAATCGTAAATCTCTGTGATAGTTGCGACTGTCGAGCGAGGATTGTTCGAGCGACTCTTCTGGTCGATAGAAATTGCGGGAGAAAGGCCCGTTATCTCGTCGACATCTGGCTTCTGCATTTGTCGCAAAAATTGCCGCGCGTATGCCGAGAGCGATTCGACGTATTTGCGCTGACCTTCGGCGAAAATAGTGTCGAACGCGAGCGATGATTTACCGCTACCGGAAAGTCCGGTGAATACCACCATTTTGTTGCGTGGCAACTCCACCGATACATTTTTCAGATTGTGGGTGCGAGCGCCTTTGACGACGATTTTCCCCGCTTCATAGTTGTTTTTTGATTCAGACATACCGTGTCCTTCGTAGCTTTAGCGAAGTAGGATAAAAAGTTTGGACCCCCGCTGTGCGCTAGGGGTTGGCATGGGCACTATACCATAATGTCGAAAAAAGCATTCCGGCCGGAGTCGCGAGGACGCCGGCCGGTATTTCTCTATTGGGCATTGAAGGTTTTCACGAACCCCGCCCCGATCACGAACTGCCGTTCGCGGTCAGACATGTCGGAGAGCGGCCGGAAAACCTTGAACATCGGTGCATTCAGCGTGTAGCCGTCGCCGAGGTTCCAGGCAAG
>C687J35174_10009463_pt1 | contig 12227 bp, 7 predicted proteins | sample RifCSPhighO2_01_FD_35174 | JGI IMG/M metagenome (IMG submission 35174) | reverse complement strand
CCAAGCAGGCGCGTGGCACTCTTATCCACCGTCTTGCCTGTTTTGTCGAAAACAGCTATCACAATTCGATCCGGCTCGTCTGATTTTCCTTGAAGGCTCGGTCTGCCCCACCGAGCCTTTTCGCTATCCACACAAAATTCGGTTACCTGGTATCCGATATTGTATAATTACGGGGTGAGAAGACAAATATTTGCAGAAGGGGAGTATTACCACGTTTACAATCGAGGTGTCGATCACCGGTCAATAACCATGGATCGTAGGGATTCAGATAGGTTTGTTTTAGGGCTACGACTTTTTAACTCGAAGCAACAAATAGGAAGTATCGCGGAGTTTAATCGATTAGCTGAAAGTGATAAATTATTTCCAGACGACATGGATAGAATAGTTGATCTTGTTTGCTATTGTCTCAATCCAAACCACTTTCATATGATCCTCCATGAGATTAGCACCGGAGGTATAAGTCAGTATATGAAAAGGGTAAGCGGTGGATATTCGCGCTATTTTAATCTTAAGCATAAGCGTACAGGAACCTTATTTGAAGGTAATTTCAAAGCAAAGCATATCGGTGATAATAATTACTTACTTCATGTTTCTAGTTACGTAAATTTAAACGATAAAGTGCACAACAGCGGACACCAGGTAACCGATGTTGTAAGATCTAGCTGGGATGAATATTGTGGAATCGAAGGATTTTGTCAAAAGAATGGAATACTAGAACAGTTCAGTTCAAACAAAGAGTATAAGAATTTTTCATTAAGGAATTTGCCAGATATGAAAGCAATTAGAAAAGATTATTCAGAACTTAAAGATATTTTACTAGAGAAGCTATAACTTCGGTTACCTGGTATCCGAAGTTGGGTTTTCCACAGGTTTGGGGCTTGACTCTTTTTGGGGCTTGACACGGAATACTGGATGAGTATAATGGTTCTTACGCTTGTTTTGATACTTATATTGAGGAGCGGAATGATATTACAAAAGAATAATTAGGGAGGATAAAGTGCCCTAGAAGATTAATCGTCTGGGGTGATTTCTTTTTAACTTAATATGCAAAAACTGCAAAAGAAGTATTTCTCTCGCTTTAAAGAGCCTCTTTTACCCTTACCCAACTTAGTTGAATTACAAACCCGTTCTTATGACTGGCTTATTAAGGAAGGCTTGAAGGAAATCTTCAAGGAGTTCTCTCCCATCAGTGATTATTCGGGAAAGAAATTCAGTTTGGAATTTTTGGATTTCACTATCGACGAACCAAAGTTTGATGAGTATCACGCCAAGGAACAGAAATTGACTTATGAAACACCACTTCGAGTAAACGTTAGGTTGAACAACAAAACTCTGGGTTCGCAGAAAGAGCAGGAGATTTTTATGCTTGACTTCCCACTTCAAACAAAACATGGCACGTTTATAATAAATGGAGTGGAGAGAGTAATCGTACCTCAACTTGCTCGTTCTTTTGGTGTTATGTTCACTTCAAACTTCCTGAAGGGCCGTAAGTTTTTCGGCGCTAAGATTATCCCAGCTCGAGGCGCTTGGATTGAGATAGAGGCTGATCAAGATGATTGTATTTACGTCAGGGTGGACAAGAAGCGCAAATTTCCAGTTTCTTCTCTATTGCGAGCTTTCACGGATAAATCAGATGAGGCCATACTTTCTGCCTTTGGAGAATTCGCCACTAAGACTCCGCACCTCAAGAACACTTTCGCTAAAGATTCGGCTAAGACAAGAACCGATTCGTTGGTGGAGGTTTATTCCAAGCTTCGTGAAGGTGATTTGGCCACACCGGAAACTGCCGAGGCCTTTATCACGGGACTTTTCGGTGAGGAAAAATACGATTTATCGGTTGTGGGAAGATTCAGATTTAATGAACGATTCGGAAAAGATACGGGACCTAAGGCGATTATTCGTAAGACATTATCGTTAGAGGATTTGATAGTTATTGTCTCTCACATGATTACACTCTCTCTTGATCCGGACGCTCAGGAGGACGATATCGACCATCTTGGCAGTCGTCGTGTACGTTCAGTGGGTGAGATGCTACAACAGAAATTGCGTTTAGGGCTGGCTCAGATTAAACGTAACGTTCAGGATAGAATGTCGACTATGGATGCCGAGACGAGCATGCCAGTTCAATTTATTACCACGCGCCCCTTGCAGGCGCGAGTGAAGGAGTTTTTTACAACCAACCAACTTTCTCAGTTCATGAGTCAGGAGAATATTCTTTCAGAGATAGAACACTTAAGACGTATGTCTGCTCTCGGGCCTGGAGGTCTTACGCGAGAACGAGCTGGCTATGAGGTTCGCGATGTGCACACATCTCATTACGGGCGTGTTTGTCCCATTCAAACTCCAGAGGGTCCAAATATTGGACTCATTTTGACCTTGTCAGCATATGCCAGAGTTAATGATTTAGGAATTATTGAAGCACCCTATGCGAGAGTTAAGAATGGTAAGCTAACAAAGGAGATCGTTTATCTCAATGCATTCGATGAAGAGAATCACAAGATTGCTCATGGGGCAACAAAATTTGACGATACTGGACAAATTATTTCTGAAGAGGTGGAAGCGAGGGTTCAAGGCAATCCCACTGTTATTCCTCGTGAAGACGTAGAGCTTATCGATGTAGCGCCCTATCAGGCTTATTCACTTGCCACAGCAATGGTGCCATTCCTTGAGCACGACGATGCCAATCGCGCGCTTATGGGCTCTAACATGCAGAAGCAAGCTACGCCCTGTATTGTTCCAGAGGCTCCACTTGTAGCGACCGGAATTGAAGCGACGGCGGCTGAATTCAGTGGGCGATTAGTGACTGCGCTTGAGCCCGGTGAAGTAGTAGCCGTTGATGCGAGGAAGATCGTGGTGAAGGAGACAGCCACAGGAAAGAGTCATACGTATCCTCTTGTAAGTTTTTCACGCTCGAACCAGTTTACTATCTTCCACCAAAGGCCCGTTATCGACCTTGGTGCCAAGGTCAAGAAGGGAGATCTCCTCGCAGACACATCAACATCTGTGAACGGCGAAATCGGCATTGGCCAGAATGTTATGGTCGCTTTTCTCTCTTGGGCAGGCTCTAACTACGAGGATGCTATTGTAATTTCTGAACGTTTAGTCAAGGATGCGAAATTCGCTAGTATCCACTTAGAGGAATTTGTGTGTGATGTGCGTGATACAAAGTTGGGTCCTGAAATTACGACTCATGATATCCCAAATGTTTCAGAATCTAAACTCAAGAATCTCGACGAGGAAGGGGTAGTGCGTATCGGTGCAGAGGTTGGGCCGAATGACATATTGGTTGGCAAGATCACTCCCAAGGGTGAGACCGAGCTTACTCCAGAAGAGCGACTCCTACGAAGTATTTTTGGAGAGAAGTCTCGTGATGTTAAAGATTCGAGTTTGCGTATGGAACATGGCAAGCGCGGACGTATAATTGGAGTGAAAGTTTTCTCGCGAGATCACGGCGATAAACTCGAGTCAGGTATTATCAAGCGTGTTTACATAGAAGTTGCACAATTACGTAATGTCTCAATCGGTGACAAACTTTCCGGTCGACATGGAAACAAAGGTGTAGTTAGTCGCGTGTTACCTGAAGAAGATATGCCCTACATGACCGATGGTACGCCTGTTGATATTGTACTTACACCACTCGGTGTGCCTTCCCGCATGAACCTCGGACAAATTCTTGAGATGCATCTGGGTATGGCAGCTCATATGCTTAATTATCAAGCTGTTACCCCGACATTTATTGGTGCTACTGCAGACGAGATTAAAGAGGAACTTGTGAAGGCAGGCCTACCTTCAAATGGTCAAGTCAAACTTTTTGACGCTCAAACCGGAGAGCCCTTCGAGCAAAACGTGGCCGTAGGTTATATGTATTTACTCAAATTGCATCACATGGTGGAAGATAAAATTCATATGCGCAGTATAGGTCCTTACTCTCTAATCACTCAACAGCCATTGGGTGGTCGTGCCCAAGGGGGAGGGCAAAGATTCGGCGAAATGGAAGTCTGGGCACTTGAGGGTTATGGAGCTTCACATGTGCTTCGCGAGATGCTCACAGTAAAGTCAGATGACATTTTAGGTCGCTCGGCTGCCTTCGATGCGATTGTACGAGGCGAAGATGTAACTCAAATCAATTTACCAGCTTCTTTCAATGTTCTCCTGAACGAACTTAAGGGTTTGGCTCTAGACGTTGAACTAAAAAGAATGTAAATATGATGCCAACAAATAATCAGAAAATAAAAGAGCCAGTTGATTTTAATGCCATTACTTTAAAATTAGCAAGTCCTGAGAGAATACGTGAATGGTCCTACGGCGAAGTGACTAAACCTGAAACCGTAAATTATCGTACCCAAAGATCAGAACGCAAAGGTTTGTTTGATGAGGCTATCTTTGGTCCAGAAAAGGATTATGAATGCTATTGCGGTAAATATCGTAGAATCAGATATAAAGATATTATCTGCGAGAAATGTGGCGTGGAAGTAACGCGTAGTATAGTGCGACGTGAGCGCATGGGTCATATTGAACTTGCTTCGCCTGTAGCCCATGTCTGGTTCTTGAAGGGGATACCCTCCAGGATGGGGGTTCTGTTGGGGGTGCCTGTGGCAGAGCTGGAAAAAGTGGTGTATTTTTCGGGTTATATTGTTACCAAGGTCAATGAAGATGAGAAACAGAAAGTTTACAAAGAACTCGACAATGAATACAAAACAAAGTTCAAAACTCTTCAAAGTGACGAGGCTCGCGAGAGATTGAAGCAAGCCCTTTCTGATGCCAAGGATGAACTTGAGATGTTGCGACGCTGGAAGGTTCTTGATGAGGTTTCCTACCATAAATACTCAATGAAATATGGCCATGTTTTCGAAGCGGAGATCGGAGCCGAGGCGGTTTCTAATATTTTCCGTTCTCTAGACATGGATAAAATGTTTGAGTCTACTAAGGCTGAATATGCGGAAGCTAATGCAGGCGAAAGGCCTAGATTAGAACGTAGGCTTAATTTACTCAAATCACTGCGCAGGTCCGGAGTGCGTCCTGAATGGATGTTTTTGCGTGTCATCCCAGTTATACCGCCAGCCCTACGCCCAATGGTCGCTCTTGATGGTGGTAGACATGCTACATCTGATATCAATGATTTGTATAGACGAGTAATCAATCGCAATAATAGATTGAAGAAATTACTTGAGCTTAATGCTCCCGATGTTATTTTACGCAACGAGAAGCGTATTTTGCAGGAAGCAGTAGACGCGCTCATTGATAACTCTATTCACAAGCAAACAGGTGCTGTTTCGCAGGCTCAGCGTCGGCCTCTTAAATCATTATCTGATAATCTAAAGGGCAAGCATGGTAGGTTTAGACAGAATCTTTTGGGTAAGCGCGTTGATTATTCAGCGCGCTCGGTTATTGTGGTGGGTCCGGATTTGAAGCTTTCTCAATGTGGTTTGCCTAAGCATATGGCCTTGGAACTTTTCCGTCCTTTTGTTATAGCTAAGTTACTTGAGCGTGAACTTGCTTTCAATATAAGAGGGGCGGGGAAGTTGATAGACGAGGGCATACCGGAAGTTTGGGAAATTCTGGAAGATGTTATTCATGATAAACGTGTACTTCTCAACCGTGCTCCCACCTTGCATAGATTGGGAGTACAAGCATTCAAACCCGTGCTCATAGAGGGTAACGCTATCCAGGTTCATCCGTTGGTTTGTAGCGCTTTCAATGCCGATTTCGATGGTGATCAGATGGCCGTACATTTACCTCTTTCCAAGGCGGCACAGAAGGAAGCTGACGAAATAATGGCTTCGGAGAAAAATTTACTGGGTCCTGGTAACAATGAAGTGTTGGCTAAATTCAAGCTTCTAGATATCATTCTGGGTTGTTATTGGATGACGAAAATTCCAAGCGTTACGACTGATGATAAAACTTTAAAGTATTTTTCGAGTCCCAATGCTGCTATTGCTTCGTATGATTATAGACAGATTAGTATTCGTCAAGAAATTATGGTTCTTCCCACAGAGAAAGATAAGTTCGCTACTTTCGAGAATAAGTTGTTCAAAACTTCAGTCGGACGTTTGCGATTCAACAGTTTTCTTCCGGACGATTTCCCTTATATAAACAAGGCAGTGACGATAAAAGATATGTCCGAGATTGTGGATGATTTGATTGCCCGCTATGGCCTCGCGGGATTACCCGCAATCCTGGATAACGTAAAGAAATTCGGATTCCTTTATGCCAAAAAAAGTGGTGTCACTTGGGGTATTGATGCAGTACAAGTGCCTCCAGAAAAAAAAGAAATTATCGTGGAAGCTAAACAAAAGATAGCTGTGATTGAGGATAAATTTAACGAAGGCTTCATCTCTGATGAGGAGAAATATCGAATGTCCATTGAGGTGTGGCAGGAGGCGAAGAATAATCTAGATAAGGTTTTACCTAATACACTCGAAGCAGATGGTTCAGTTATGAATATGCTTACTTCGGGAGCGAGAGGTAAGATTATTAATGTGTCTCAGATGGCGGGCATGAAGGGTCTCATTGTTAACCCTTCCGGACGCACCATCAATTTCCCCGTCATCCCTTCATATAAAGAAGGTCTATCGCCCCTAGAATATTTCATCACGACTCACGGAGCAAGGAAGGGATTGACCGATACTGCACTCAATACAGCAAAGGCTGGTTACCTTACTCGTAAACTTGTCTATGTGGCTGACAGTTGCATCATCACAGAAGAGGACTGCGGTGATACGATTGGTCGAGTCGTACGTCGTGAGAGTGGGCATGTTCATTCTAATTTCGGAGCAGATATACGTGGGCGTATCATTTTAGAGGATGTTAAAGGAAATGACGGTAAGGTGATATATAAGAAAGGTGAACTTATCTTCAAAAAAGAGGCACTAATAATTGATAAACTTGAATTAGATAAACTTTCTATCCGGTCGCCTCTTGCTTGTAAGATACTGGACGGTTTGTGTCGTAAGTGTTATGGGTTAGATCTTGGTCGTAACGCTCTTGTTAATATTGGTGAGACGGTGGGAGTAGTGGCTGCTCAAGCCATTGGTGAACCCGGTACTCAATTGACTATGCGCACTTTCCACCAGGGTGGTGTGGCAACAGACCAGGGAGATATTACTTCAGGTTTGCCTCGTGTCGAGGAGATTTTCGAGAAGAGAATGCCAAAGAACCCCTCTGTTATAGCCGAGTATGATGGAGAGGTGGTTGATATAAGGGGTTCTGAAAAAGAGCAAATCATCTCTATTTTGATTGATCCCGAATCGCGTGGAAAAAGCAAGACAGAACATGTCGAGTACGCAGTATCACGGAACCGAACAATACTCGTTAAGAAGGGTTCTGCGATTAAGAAGGGGGATATAATAACCGACGGTCCAGTGGATGTCTCATTGTTATTTGAGCTTTCCGGCAGAATCCCAGCTGAGGACCACATTCTTCAGATTATCCACGAGATATATTCATCTCAAGGTGCTGTGATTTCGCGTAAACATATCGAGGTTATTGTACGTCAAATGTTCAGTAGGAAGAGAATTAAGGATGCTGGCGATACTGTCTTCGCCAAAGGTGAGATTGTAAGTGCGCTCGAACTTGTAGAGGAAAATGAATATGTAGCAACCAAGGACGGCAAGAAGGCCACGGCTGAAGAGACACTACTTGGCATCTCGGATGTTTCAATGACAACACCTTCATTCCTCGCGGCCGCTTCTTTTGAGAATACTCAGCGAACTCTAACATCTGTTGCTTTGCGCGGTGGAGTAGACAGACTCTTAGGCCTGAAAGAGAATGTTCTTGTTGGACGTTTAATTCCTGCCGGTACCGGTTGGTACAACAATTCGAACGCGAAAGGGAAAACAAAAGAATAACAACATATGCGAAATGGGATGGAGTCCCCAGTTGATCTTATAAAGTCCAAGCTCTCAATAAAAGATGTGGTCAGTTCGTACGTCAAATTAGAAAAAGCAGGTCTTAATTATAGAGCAAGGTGTCCATTTCACAATGAACGTACGCCGTCGTTCTTCGTATCACCCGGACGGGAAACTTTTCATTGTTTTGGTTGTGGTAAGGGAGGAGACATTTTCACTTTCGTTGAAGAAATAGAAGGAGTCGAGTTCAGAGAAGCATTGAAACTCTTAGCTGATAAATCAGGCGTAGTTCTCTCGAGAGAGCATGCCAAGACGAGTTCATCTCAGGGTAAATTGCGCACCGTGATGGAAGAATCACTCCTTTTCTATCAAAATGAGTTTAGAAAAAGTGATATTGCTAAAAAATATATGTCAGAAAGAGGGCTCGATCAGAGCTCGATAGATGTATTCAAATTGGGCTTTGCTCCAGGTGGCTGGCGTAATCTGGCCACCCATCTGAAGAAGATTGGCCTAAACGAAGAAGATGCCGAGCAAGCAGGTTTATTGGTCAAATCACCAAAAGGTTATTATGACAGATTTAGGGGTAGAATAATGTTCCCATTTTTTGATTACTCAAGCAGGCCTATCGGTTTTTCCTCGCGCTTGATTCCTGGAGTGACAGATGACAATCAGGGTAAATATGTTAATTCTCCCGAAACTCCGCTTTTTCATAAATCGAGAGTTTTCTATGGGTTAGATATTGCCAAAAATTCTATCCGAGAGAAAGACAAGGTGATTCTAGTTGAGGGACAAATTGACGTCATCATGGCGCACCAAGTGGGCACAACGAATGTAATTGGTGTTTCTGGCACTGCTCTCACATTAGAACATATTGAGACAATCTCGCGTCTTACTGATAATTTAACTATTCTCCTTGATGCAGACGAGGCAGGATTCAGGGCATCAGAGAGATCTGTACGCCTTGCTTTGTCGAGAGGTCTGCATGTTTCTGTGGTGGAACTTCCGGTTGGAACCGATCCCGCTTCTTGTATCCAGGATAAACCTGAAATCTGGCAGAATGTTCTTGTAAAAGAAAAACAATTTGTTGAGTATGCATTAGATGTAATTTCTACAAGATTTTCGGATAGTAAAGATATGCAAACTGCCCTTAAAACTTATTTGTATCCGCATCTTGCTGATATATATAATGAAATAGAAAAGGATCAGGCTCTTCAAAAAATCTCAAGCATGCTAGCTGTCTCACACGATGCGGCACAAAAGGATTTCGAAAAATGGCTTATCACGCAGAAAAATAATCTCCAGAAGGAACCCATAGTTGAGGAACTGTCCCTACCAAACAATGTGCTTTTAGTAGGTAGGCGAATTTTGGCCATAAGTGCATTACTAGAGAGTCGTGGGCAAAAAGAAGAAGCCACTAAATTGATAGCAGATTTAAGAGAAATAATTAAGATGGAGATAAGTCCGAGCGAAAGAGAGGATTTGATTTTTGAAGCTGAGGTGTATTATCCACCTGATAAGGATTTGTCGGTAGAAATTGAATCTTTGCTAACACGGCTTAGAAGAGAGGTAAACAAACAAGAATTTATGAATGCAATGAACGAATTACGTAAGGCTGAAAGAACAGGTGATGAGCAAGAAGTGAGTAAGTGGCTAAAGATGTGTCAAGAAATCAGTAAAAAAATTAGCTAACCTAAAAAATAAAAGATGAAAAAAACAAAGAAAAGGGCTAAAATTTCAAAAAAAAAGCAGATTAAGAAAAAACTGAAAGCAGTTCGTAGTGGCAAAAAAAGAAATCACAAAAAACTCAAAATAAACAAAGTAAAGAAAAAGCCTACACTTAAGCACACTAGTAAAATTGCCAGAGTTCTCCCGAAAAGAAAAGCGCATTTAGAAAAAAAAGCTGAATTGCTGATAGAAAAAGGCAAAAAGCGAGGTTTCGTAACCTACGGCGAAATTCTTAAGGATTTTCCAAAAATTGAGGACGATATTCTATTTCTAGATGAGCTCTACGAAAGGTTGAATGAGAAGGGGATTGATATATTGGAAGGTGGTGGTTTACTTGAAGTTGAGGAAGTTACAGAGCATGGGAAGCGTTCACTCGTAGAAGGTACAGACTATGATTCAGTGCAGATGTACCTAAAAGAGATTGGTCGTTATCGATTGATTACCGCGTCGGAAGAGAAGGAATTTGCTAAAAGGATTGCTGTTGGTGACGAAGAGGCCAAGAACGAGTTGGCTAAAGCTAATCTACGCCTCGTTGTTTCTATAGCAAAGAAATATATGGGTCGCTCGAGTGACCTCACCTTACTTGATCTTATCCAAGAAGGGAATATAGGCTTGTTCAAAGCAGTTGAGAAATTCGATTGGAGCAAGGGTTATAAGTTCTCCACATACGCAACGTGGTGGATTCGTCAAGCTATTACTCGAGCCATAGCCGATCAATCACGTACCATCAGGATTCCGGTGCACATGGTGGAAACTATCGCTAAGTATAAACAAGTGCTACGTCGTCTATCTCAAGACCTTGGTCGTGATCCACTGCCTAGTGAGATTGCCACAGAAATGGGCATTGATGTAGAAAAGGTGCATCACATTGAAAGCATAGACCAATCAACAATTTCACTTGAGAAGCCGGTGGGGGACGAAGACGACGGCAAGAGTATGCTTGGGGACTTCCTCGCTGACGATAAGATTGCTCCTCCGGACTACAATGCTTCCCAGCGTATCTTGCAAGACCAGATACGTGAAATATTGGGTGACTTGTCACCAAAAGAACGCGAGATCCTGGAATTGCGTCACGGGCTCAAGGATGGCGTCCAAAGAACCTTAGAAGAAGTAGGCAAACAATTCGCCGTAACGCGTGAACGCATCCGCCAAATAGAAGCCAAAGCCCACGAGAAAATAAGAACCCACAAAAAAACCAAACGCCTAGCAGGTTACGGCTACTAGGTCCCTTCCCCATCCCTATTAATTCAAGGTTGAACCTTGAAGTTTAAGTGGTGCAGAGTATAATTTAAGATATGGCGCGTAACTTTCAGTTTTCTGTTGGCGAATATTATCATGTCTACAATAGGGGTGTTGATAAGAGGGTAGTTTTTACTTCTGATGCCGACAAGGTGCGATTCCAGAAATTACTTTTCCTCTGCAACAGTACCAAGATTGTTCATTTAAGTGAATTGACAGATCAACATAAAGGAGAGGATATTTATAAACTTGATCGTGAGACTAGGCTTGTTGATATCGGACTTTATGCTATCATGGATAATCACTTTCATCTTCTGCTCAAGGAGTTACGAGAGAATGGGATAAGCTTGTTTATGCAGAAATTGATGACTGCGTATACCATGTACTTTAATATTCTTAATGATCGTACTGGAGCTCTTTTCCAGGGAAGGTTTAAGGCTAAGCATGTGCAAAATGATGCTCATCTTAAATATCTTTTTGCCTATATCCATTTAAATGTAAGAGATTTATTTGGATCCCCAAACATTCAAAAGATAGCTTCCTACAAATACTCCAGTTTGGCCGACTACCTACACACCAACGCTAGACGTTCATCAGCAGTCCTAAGTCTAAAAAATTTCCCAGATTATTTCAAAACACACCAAGATAGGTTGGATGAACTTAGCGAATGGCTAGATTATGGCTCCGAAGATAACTTCAAGGTTGAACCTTGAAGTTAGTTGAGGTTAGTGTTCGGTGATGATGTCTAGGGCTGTGGGGGAGACGTTGTTGTTTTCTAGGCGAGCTAGGCATTTGTCGTGGCACTCACTAATTAGATCGCGAATTTTGTAGGGGTGAGGAATAGTGTCAAAGGCAAGTTCTACACGTTCGCCGGCGGTTTCTACGTGGATTGAGCCATAGCCAAGCATGTTGGCTATGAAGCCTTGCTCTTTGACAGTGATATTTTGAATTTTCTCTACACGAAAGTCACTGACGGATCTGTGGAAGAGACTTTCTTGCTCAATATCTATAATGCGTCTATCTGTGACTATCCAAGAATCCAGATATACATTCGTCCAGACAATAAAGAAATATGTCCAAAGCAGAACAAACCAAGCTGAGTAAAAGAAGACAGCCAGCTGGTAATTTCTACCCGCAAGATTGATGCTGGTATCTAGCCCCAAGAATCGATATGCTCCATAAGGTAGAAGGAAAAGAATGAAAAGTACTAACGCATCTAGCCAATAGACTATCCAATGCTTATGGCAAGTTATTATTATTTGTTCACCGGGTTCCAGCGGTAGCTCCCGCAATTTCATTCTAGGTAAATTAGACATAATAATTCATAGCGTTTATCATAACAATGAAACTCGCCAGTGTTACAACTGTGTAGAGTACCTGGGCGAAAATTACCATTTTATCTCCGAAGCCGTATCG